>Ga0099364_10004810_pt1 | contig 20324 bp, 24 predicted proteins | sample TergutTh196P3_FD_73070 | JGI IMG/M metagenome (GOLD analysis project Ga0099364, IMG submission 73070) | Microcerotermes parvus P3 segment gut microbial communities from Pointe-Noire, Republic of the Congo - Th196 P3 | ecosystem: Host-associated > Arthropoda: Insects > Digestive system > Gut ... | reverse complement strand
GTCAGAAGCCATCCAACAGACGCTGACCAGTATTTATACCAGTCGCTTGTCCATGTCGACAACAGGCCAGCAAGGTGCCGCAGCGATTACAACCGGGGCGGGACTTGCCTCTGCGGTGACCGTCACGAGTGACCAGCGGACCAATTCGGTCATCGTGCAGGCCGCCCCGCGTGACTTGCTGGAAATTGCGGCGTTGATCCTGAAACTGGACAAGCCGAACAACGACGTGGAAATGCGTATCGAGTTGGTTCAGCTTCGCAACACGACAGCCGCCGCCATGCAGTCGATTCTCACTCAGGCACTGACAAGTCAGACGACGGGTGTTGGCGGTTTGGGTGCGGCGCAACAAGGGCAGCCGCCCCAACAACCCAGTTTTTCCTTCGCAACGATTGATGCCAATCGCAGGGAACGCGTCATCAACGCGGGCATTTTTACGGGCGTTCAGGTCATCCCCGATACCAACGGGAACCAGGTCATCGTCAAGGCTCCGGTCAATTGCATGCCGCTCATTAAAGCGGTGATCCAAAGTCTCGACAGTGTCCCGCTGGCAACCGCACAGATCAAAATTTTCACGATCATCAACGGCGACGCGACGACATTGGCGTCCATGCTCCAAACAATGTTTCCCACGACGACCGGAGCCGGTGCTGGTGCCGCCGGACAGACGGGGCAAGTTTACCAGATCGAAGGTAGCAACGAAAACAGCACCCTGGTGCCGCCCCGTTTTTCCACCGATCCGCGAACGAACAGCATTGTTGCCTTCGGTACGGCAAACATGCTGGCCATGGTCGAAGCGATCCTGCTGACTCTCGATGAGGCGGAAATGCACAACCGCCGCATGATCATTTATCGTCTGCTCAACACGTCCGCGCAGACTATTGCAACGACATTGCAAACCTTCCTGCAAAACGAGCGGCAATTGCGTCAGCAGTCCAGTGTGCTGGTCGGCGATACGGACATTTTCCTCAGCGAAGTCATCATCCAGGCGGAAACCGAAACCAACAGCCTGCTGGTCAGTACGACGCCGGACCGCGCTGAACAATTGCGCAAAATGATCCAGGTGCTTGATGAACGTCCCGCGATGGTCCAAATCCAGGTTCTCATCGGTGAAGTGGATATTTCCAACATCAACGAACTGGGATTTGAACTGGGCTTGCAGGATTCGCTCTTGTTCGACCGCGGGATACTGACCAACAATGACGTCTTATACAGAACAGTAACGACCAATACTCCCGGCGTCGGTTCGGTTCAGGAACAGATTATTGTCTCTGAATCGCGTCGTCCGGGGATCAATTTCAATGACACGACATCCCCATTGGGAAACAACAGCGGTGCAAATTCCGGCAACGTCGGGGCGCAAGGTCTCAGTAATTTTTCACTGGGACGGCAAAACGGCGAATTGGGATATGGCGGTTTTGTTTTTGCCGCGTCGAGCGAGTCGGTCAGTGTCCTGGTTCGGGCATTGGAAGAGAGTAAACGAATGACTGTTCTGAATCGTCCCATGCTCAATGCGTTGCATAATCAAGAGTCCATGATTACCGTCGGTGAGCGCATTCAGATGATCTCCAATGTCAACATAAGTGATGTGACGGGGGCTCAGAACAACAGTGTCACTCCCACCGATGTGGGGATTACACTGACGGTCACGCCGCGAATCAGCCTTGATGATTCAGTTTCCATGTTGATTAGTGCTGAAAAATCGACGATAGGGTCGGAAAATGACGGTACGCCGATATTTGCCCAGGGCGGCGTCACGATCCGGTCGCCAAAAATCAATCAAGCCCGGATTCGGACGACGATACGTGCCGAAAGCGGTCAGGTGGCCGTCCTGGGCGGCCTGATCAGGCAGGAAGACAGTATGATCCACCGTGCAGTGCCGGTCGTCTCCAAAATTCCGGTTATCGGACAATTGTTCCAATACAACAACAGGCAGTGTTCGCGCAAGGAACTGATTTTCATTTTCACGCCACAGGTTTATCGTTCCGAGGATGAAGCCGACGCACTCAAGCAGCTCGAACTGATGCGGATGCATTGGTGTGCAACGCATGTGGCCGGCATGTTCAATACGGACAGCATCCGAACCCGCCAGAGCGACTTCACTCCGTCCGATACCATCATCGAGCGCGGAAGTAGTGTCCGCCTGGACAGCCGCGAGATTCCGTCCGACGAAAAAATCATTGAAAATTCCACCTACCAGGATCGTATGCTCCCGCAACCGAACCTGGCACCGCTCCCGAAACCCGGTTTGTAAATAAAAATCAGAGCCCGAAAACAATCAGAGCCCGAAAACAATCAGAGCCGCGACGGTCACGGAGCGGTCATCCCTCCGCTTGATGACTCTCGCGGCTCTGATTAAAAAGCGGCTCTGATTGAAAAGTAGCTTCGAATGAAATGTTCACAATCCATGATCAATCCCAGGATCATGGAAAGTTATCAATCCCAGACTATTGATAGAATATCATGACCATGACAAAATCCACTTTGACACTGTTGAGCATCGCGATGATTCTCGCGATGACCCTGCTTGCGGGAAGCGGTTGCTCCTCCTGGTCGGGAAAAATGTCTCTGCCGACATGGGGCGGAACGTCCAGTCCCACCCAGATTGTCGCCATTTGGGATCCGGTGATTCGGCACGAAGGCGACAAAGTCCTGCGGGGTTTTGCGGCACGGGTCATGTTTTATGACAACGCGGCCGGCAAAAAAGCCCTGCGTGTCCGTGGGAATTTCGATGTCTATGCCTACGATGAGGACGATCCCAACAAGGACGGGGTGACCCCGACACGCATCATCCGGTTCCAGGTCGATGACTTGAAAAACCTGGAAAGCGATTCCAAGATGTTCGGGAAATCCTACACCATTTGGGTTCCGTGGGATGAGGCGGCACACGATTCGAAGAAAAAGAACGTCTCGCTGATCGTTCGCTTCAAATGCGACGACGGTGTCATGGTGATGAGCCACCAGGTCAAGATCAGTCTTCCGGGCATGATGAATGGTGAAGACGAAGTCGAAGACCCCACTTACGTCAACCCTTACCAGGAAGAGAAAAAGCAACAGATGGCCAAACTGGAGGCTCTCGCGGCAAAACACCGGAACAACCCGAACTCGCTTGAGACCGAGTGGAAGGGAACCGTTCCCGAGCATGTCGTTTCGCGCGAAGCCCGACCGGAGATGACGCTCACGCGGACATTCAATGTGCCGGGTATTTCGCGGGACGGCATTGCGCCGGCGATCAGGCCGGAATACAGCTTTGCTTCCGCCACCGATGAGCAGAAATACCTAGCCCAGTTGATGATTGCCAATGCGCAAATGGCCAATGCGCAAAACGCCCAAAACCAGCAGGTGAGTCCCGCCGCGAACAATTTGGCGATGCAAAATCCCCAAATCAACCAGGTGCAGTTCCAGGCATTGGGGGACAATGTACCCCCGTACCAACAGCCCATGTTCCAACCGGCGCAACAGCCGATGTTCCAGTCGGTCCCCACATACATCGCGGGCAGCGGCTCGTATGCCCAAAGCGGTCAGGTGCCGGATTATTTTGCACCGGCAGGAGGCAATATGCCAATCAGTACGGCAAGCACGGCAACCGCACCACGATATTAAGGAGCTGCGCAATACAATAATCACGTGAACATTTTAATCAGAGCCGCGAGAGTTATCGAGCGAAATGACCGCTCCGTTAGTAATACAAGTCATGGAGCGGTTTTCCCGGTTCGACCGCTCCGTTACCGTCGCGGCTCTGATTTTCATACCACCAGAAATTCCCATGCCCAAACACGTTTCGGTCAGCCGGTTTTCGCGACTCTTGCAGGAGCTGACCGTTCCCGTTTACGTGCTTGACGAGAAGCAAACGCTCATCTATTTCAACGACGCTCTTGTCCAGTGGGCCAACGTGGACGCCGACGCATTGATCGGTCTGATCTGCCGCTATCACACCTCAACGTCGCGTTTGCACCATGAGATCGTGGCCGCATCGCTGGCTGCGCCGCCGGAAGTCGAACGCGGTCTGCGAACCGAAGCGGTTTTGGCCGTTGACGCCGTGAAGGAAACCCGTTATCGCCGGGCGGAATTTTTGCCTCTGGCACTTGGTGACGGCATGTTCGGAACGCTGGTGCTGGTCGATTCGACCGATCTTTCGCCCGAAGAGGCCGCGTCACTGTCATCGTCCATGAAAACCGGGGACGTGACCGTCGAAACGCTTCAGGCAAGGGAATTGCATCGCACGCTTTTTGCACTGCGTCGTCACCAGGCGGGACGTTACCGCTTTGAAGCACTGATTGGCCATACGCCGGTCATGCACCAGGCCAGGCAACAGGCGATGCTTGCGGCGGAAACGATTGTACCGGTGTTGATCGTCGGGCCGCCCGGCAGCGGTCGTGAGACGTTGGCCAACGCGATTCATTACGGCCGTGACGGGGAACAGTCCGGCGGCGTCATCCCGGTCGATTGTCACGCCTTGCCGTCCGAATTGATCGACTCGACGATTCACGCCTTCTATCGGCGTTACGCGAAATCCGACCGGCAAAAGCGGCATACGCTCCTGTTGAACAACGCCGACTTGCTCGAACCGGGACCGGCGGAATTGGTTGCCTCCGTCATTGCAAACAACCCCGGCAACATGCGAATCATCGGCACATCGCCGCTCGAACCGTCTGATTGGCAAAACCACCCGGAACTGCCTTATCGCCTGGCAACAATCATGATCAACCTGCCGCCGTTGACCGAACGCCGGGACGACATCCCGCTGTTGGCCCAGTGGTTTCTCGAACAGCACAACGCGCGCGCGTTGGCGGAGGATAAAAAATCGGGCAAGCCGCTATCGCATGTCACCGTCGCGCAACGAACAGGTTTTGCCGCCGATGCGCTGGATTTACTGACGCTGTATCACTGGCCGGGAAATCTCGATGAGTTAATCCAGGTGGTCGCGGAATCACACGCCAATGCCAAAGGCACACTTGTCCGGGCGAGTGACCTGCCTGTTCGGTTACGTCAGGCCGCCGACGCGCAAAGCGTCCGTTACGTCGAAGAACAAATCGACCTTGAGAATTATCTGCAAACACTCGAACTGGAGTTGATTCAACGCGCTCTCAAAGTTGCACGGGGAAACAAGGCCAAAGCCGCACGACTGCTCGGCATGACGCGACCGCGATTGTACCGGCGGCTCGAACAACTCGGACTGGCCGAAATGCCGACGCCGGAGTTTGATTCTCCAAAACACGATGCCAAACAAGGCAAAGAACACGACCCCACTGCACCTAGTGATACGCCCGATTTCCGCGAGTTGGAGACGTGAGGCTTTCGCCGGGGAAGATTTTTTGTATGCGTTCACGGAATTTGAGTTCCATCGTGACTGAATGAGAGTCTCATTTTATCGGGCAACGAGCAGCACCGGCTTGAAAGTTTACGCAATGGAAGACCACAATAATTTATCCGAAAAAACGAAAAATCACCAATGAACAACTTGACTTCCTGAACGTCGTTCACGATGATGTCTTGGGAAAATGGAACTATTCGAGCAAACCGAAATGAACGTAACTATTGTAAAGGTTACTTCTGGAAAGATACTAAAATCTCATTTCATCCCGGTCTCAAAGACCTGGGATGAAACACAACAATCCCAGTGACAGATGACCGCGCAAAAATTTTTTCCGATTTCAGGAATCGGAAAAAATCCGTGTTTCGTCTGTGCCAATCCGTGGCCCAAAAATCCCATCCGATCACTTACGTTTCCGGCTACTGTCCTACTTAAAACACCATAATATTGGCGTGGGACAGTAGAGTTTGATATCCTATTTTATTCTTCTTCCATGACATTTGATCACCAAGCCTATTTCGACATCATCTCCGGCAAGCGAACGGATGTTTTCTCCCGATTCGTGAGAGCATGTCTGTCCGTTCTTGAGTTGCCCTGCAGTTTGGCGATTCGAGTTCGTAATTTCATGTACGACAAAGGATTGCGCAGAATCGAAAAATTGGATATCCCGGTTGTCAGTGTGGGCAATCTGACCGTTGGAGGGACGGGAAAAACACCTTTTGTCGCTTGGTTGGCAAAAAAATATCTCGACGAAGGAAAATTTCCGGCCATTGTCAGTCGCGGTTATCATGCCGACGAAACCGGTTGGAACGACGAGGCGAAAGAACTGAAGATGTTGTTGCCTGATGTGCCGCAAGCCTTTTCAAAAAAAAGGTTTACGGCGATACAACAACTTCTGGAACAACACACGGGTGAAAACGGTACGCGAAAAATCGACGTTATCCTGCTGGACGATGGTTTCCAGCACCGCAAAATATTTCGTGAAAAAAATATTTTACTCATAGACGCCACAAATCCGTTTGGTTATAATCGAATAACACCGCGCGGATTACTCCGTGAACCGATTTCCGGAATGAAACGTGCTGATACAGTCATACTGTCTCGATCTGATACAGTTGATGTTGCAGAAAAAAACAGATTGTGTGGCATAGTGCAGCATTTTGCACCGGATGTAAACTGGGTGGAAATGACACATACCCCATCAAGTTTGTTGTTTTTGTCTGGGAAAAAGCAAAATATTGATGCAATTGCCGGGAAACTCGTTTTGGCTTTTTGTGGTTTGGGAAACCCCAATGCCTTTTTTCGCACAATAACCGACTGTGGGGCATTGGTGAAGAAAACGATGGTTTTTCCCGACCATCATCAGTACACAAATGCTGATACTACAAGGATTTTTGGCTTGATGAGGAAAGCGGGAGCAGAATATGCGGTTTGTTCATTGAAAGATTTTGTAAAAATCAATGACCGTCAGGAAGCAGAAACGGATTTGTGTGCGGTCATTATTTCCACAAATATTTCAGAACCTTCCGTGTTTTGAGCCAAACTTTCCAGCTAAGTCTTTGGCAAAGGATTTGCAAAGATGACTTTCGTTTCCACTTTTTGTTGTTATTTTCGATAAAATTAGGAAACAAAAAAATAATTTAGGTTTTGTGGGTTGACAATTACAATTCGGGTGATTAGAATTACTACACCGGTTGGAAAATTTAGAAACAACAGAGAACAACTTCTCTCACAGATTTGAAAGGTACAATTATGCGTCGATTTATTTTTTGTGTTTCCTTGTTTGTTTTTGTCGCACTTTTGGCTCAACTGTCTTTTGCTCAAAATGCAGTGCGTGATCTCCAATATGGAAATGTTTTGTATGAACAGGCTTCGTACAACAAATACCAACATGGAGTGGTCACCAATTCCGCTGGTGCCGTTGATGGGGTTTTGCTTCTTGACGTGAACGGTGTTGGTGAGCCGATCCCAGGAACAAAGATCACGTTCACCGGAGGTGACGATTTTATTATCACTGTCGAAACAGATGAGAATGGTCTTTTTACTTTTGACCCAGCGGAAGTTGGTTCTTATTCGGCAATCGTGGAATATAAGGGCAAGCTGTACAGTTTGGATTTCAAAGTGACTGCTTATGAACCAAGTATTCCGGCTCTTGCACCTGACACAGGGGTGGCAAATGACCTGAAACTGGTTGTGGTCGAAGATATTGTTCTTCGTTTTGCGGCTAATCGTGGTACAGTGGTTCCTCCAGGAGCAGTTCCTGGTCCTGTTGCGGCTGGTGCTGGTGGAGCGGCGGCCGGTGGATTTGGTGCAGCGGCTGGCGCCGGGAATTTTGGAATGCTTGGAGCCGCCCTTGGAGCTGCTGGCCTTGCGACGGGCATTGCTGCTTTGGCTAGCGACAATGATAAACCAGTACGACCGGTTTCTGTCGGCACTCCTTCTGCTCGATAATGCTTTAGGAAAACGTTTGATATGATTCACACAACCCCTGATGGACACAAACGCCGGGGTTGTGTTTTTTATTACTTTCTTCTATCCATAGCAGTTGAATCGATTCCCTCCGCCCGATTGTCGAGACAAGCCGTAGCTGTTTATGTAAGTCTTATTCGCTGATTGCTGTACACTGGAACTTTGCACGGCTGTTGACGAGCGCATATAATTTGTAGGACACGAAAATGTACTGCTTGTCGTTTTCTTCGACACAGCCGAGTTCATCGGGCGGTTGGATGACGACCAGCGGGCAGTCGTTGCGTTCACAGGCGTTTGTTTTTGCGATTTACCCGTTGTGATCCGCCTGGCGTTGCTTTGATTCGCGGTTTTTGTCGTGCCGACACTCGTTGTCGTGCATGGAATACAATAGGACGTGGACATGGCTTCTACTGCTTCTTTATCTTGGTCAGGGCAAAACCAACAGCCCACCCAAGTGGATTTATGTACATTAAAATGCGTTTCTGAATACAAGATACATTCTTACAGTATTTGGTTGTCAAGAAATAAAATCGGTCAATTCAATTCATAAATTGAAATAATACAAAACAACCAGAACTGTCGGAAGATTTTGCCCAAAATAAAGGCTTTGGACGACCACTTACGATTTGATTTGATTTTTATCGTTTACATGGACAACTTTCGGATGAAGAGGCCCGATTTCGGGCTCTTCGTAGTTAGCGTAAGAAATCACGACAACAATATCGCCCGGCATACCGCAACGCGCGGCCGGACCATTGAGCATCATGGTCCCAGAACCGGCGGGAGCTTCGATGGCGTAAGTAATTAACCTGTTGCCGTTATTTATGTTAAGAACATGCACCTGTTCACCGGGAAGAATATCTGCGGCATCGAGCAGGTTCTTGTCAATGCCAATACTGCCCTCATAATGAAGGTCGGTCGCCGTGAGCGTGGCACGATGAATTTTGGATTTCAGCATAACCCGTTGCATATCAATCCTATCCCATGAAAAATTCAGGAAATAAAGAAATACAGGAGTTATTATACGATCGGAAAGCGATTTGGGAATATCTCTTGGGGAAAAACCGCTTCATCCCCTTTTCCGAAAAAAATTGTGCCGAGTCACTTGACAGGTTGACTTGAGTCAATAAAATTTTTGTCTTTGACTGTCGGGTCATACTGCTGGTCTGTTATTTGGCAATCAGGAAATCGGATTACACCGGAGATAAACTACAGTGTCTGCTGGAAATAAAGAAATTATACGCATCCGAATGGAAGCTTATGATAATAATATCCTCGATCTAAGTGCGGCGGAAATTGTCGATACCGCCAAACGTACAGGCTCAGAAGTCCGGGGTCCGATTCCCTTGCCGACTCGAATTGAACGTTATACGGTCAATTCCAGCCCTCATGTCGATAAAAAAGCACGCCAACAGTTCGAAATTCGTACACACAAACGAGTGATCGACATCGTGCAGGCAACGGCCAAAACGATTGATTCGCTGAACAAGCTGAACCTTCCCGCAGGGGTTGACATTAAAATCAAGGCGACCAGTGGCCGGTAAATGGCAAGAGTTTTTTCAAGCAAACAATATAACATTGAATATTTGATATAAAATATTTTGAGATGGATGTCAAAGGGTAATCTGCCGGATCGCGGCATGATCCCTGCGACGATTGGAAAGGTAAGGCAAACAAAATGGCGATTGGACTACTCGGCCAAAAAGTCGGGATGACGCAGCTCTATACAGAGAGCGGCGCAGTGATTCCGGTTACGGTGATCCAAGCCGGACCGTGTCATGTCCTGCAATTAAAAAATATTGCGAAAGACGGCTACGAAGCGGTGCAGATAGGTTTCGGCGAGAAAAAACGCAGTCGGGCCTCTCGCAGTGAACGCGGTCATGTTGCCAAACTTGACAGCAAACGCCAAAAAGCCCTCTCTGTCGCCTGCATCGAAACCTTACCCAAAGCCGATTGTGAACCTCTCAAGGAAATCCGCGAATTCCGCACTTCTATCGAACCTTACCAGGTTGGCCAAATTCTTACCGTTGACATTTTTGACAGTGTTCTCTCCGTCGATGTTTCCGCCAAAACCAAGGGACGCGGTTATTCCGGGGCGATGAAGCGTCATAATTTTGCCGGTCAACGAGCAACGCACGGCGTCAAAAAGTGTCACCGTCACTTGGGCAGTACCGGGTGTAGTGCCTATCCGAGCCGCACCCCCAAGGGAAAACGCATGCCCGGCCAATACGGCAATACCCAAGTCACGATTCGCAACCAAAAGGTGGTTTTCATTGACAAGGAAAAGAACCTGATTGTGTTGCGCGGTGCCGTGCCGGGGCCGAACGGTGCCTGCCTTTCGATCACACCGACCAATACCATGCCGGCTCCCAAGGTCAACAGATGGAAGTTGCAATCGAAAAATAAGCCTGAAGCGTCTGAAGAATAAACGTGAGCGGAGCAATCGAAAACACAACGATATTAACGTCAAAAGCTGAATGGTGCCGGAATGGTTTCAATTCCTGTTTATAATATGAGTGGTGATCAAGTGGAAACGTTCGACTTGGACGAACGCGAACTTGCCGAACACATCAATATCAAGTTGTTGCACGAAGCGGTGGTAATGTATCAGGCGAACCTGCGACAGGGTTCGGCCAAAACGAAGACACGTGCCGAAGTGTCCGGGTCGAAGAAAAAGATGTACCGTCAGAAGGGAACGGGAAACGCCCGTGCAGGCCATCGACGCAGTGGCGTGCGTCGCGGCGGTGGTCACATTTTCGCGAAAGCTCCCCGGGATTTTTCGTATCGCTTGCCTCGCAAGGCTTTGCAAACGGCGACCCGCATGGCACTTTTGAGCAAAATCGACAAAAGCAACCTCATTTTGCTCGACGAACTGACAATCAACGAAATCAAAACAAAGCGAATGATCGAAATGCTGGCCAATTTGAAAGTGGATGTCAGTGTGCTTGTTGCGACGGATACTTACGATGTGATCGTTTATAAAAGTGGCAGAAATATTCCGCGAACGACCATATTGCCAGCCGCCGAGATCAACGCTTACCAGATTTTGAAGCCGCAAAAGGTCGTGATGACCAAAAAAGCACTGGAGACCTTCCGCAGACCGCTCAGGGAAGCGCAGAGTGCAGAGTGAAAAGCGCAAAGTGAAAAATGAATCATTATTTACCATTGTGTGGTGAACTCATAACAAATACCGGAAAGATCAGCAGTCATGCCGCGCTCAAAAGATATTACGGATTGCAACTTGAAATTGAAGCCGCACCAGGTGATTTTGCGTCCCATTGTGACGGAAAAAGGATTGCACCGGTCCGAGCAACTTGATATGTACACGTTTGAAGTGAACAAAATGGCCGGAAAGAAGCAGATCAAGGAAGCCGTCGAGGAACTGTTCAACGTCAAGGTGTTGTTCGTCAATACGCAGAACCGCAAAGGCAAGCCGAGACGAAGCCGCGGTCGTCAGGAAGGCCATACCCGGAGTTGGAAAAAGGCTTACGTCAAGCTGGATTCGGAATCGCGAATCGATTTCTTTTAATCGGGTTCGCACTGGAGTCAAGCCACTGGCGGAGGAAACGGACGACAGATATCAATTGAAAGCATAACAGTCATGGGCATTCGCAAATACAAGCCAAACAATGCCGGCCGGCGCAACATGAGCGTAAGCGACTTCAAGGAACTGACGCCCCAATCGAAGCCGCACAAATCGTTGCTCAAGCCGAAAAAACGAACCGGTGGCCGCAATAATCAGGGCGTGATTACCGTGCGTCATCGTGGCGGTGGTCACAAACGGCAGTTCCGACAGATCGACTTTCGCCGCAATAAAGACGGTGTTCCCGCACGAGTTGCCGCGATTCAGTATGATCCGAACCGTTCGGCGCGAATTGCACTGCTATATTACGCCGACGGCGAAAAACGTTACATCGTCGCCCCCGAAGGTCTGACCGTCGGCACAACGTTGATGAGCGGTGTCGAAGCCCCGCCGATTGTTGGCAACTGCCTTCCGCTCTCCCATATCCCGCTCGGTAGCGAAATTCACAACGTTGAACTGCATCCCGGCCGTGGCGGTGTGATGTGCCGCTCTGCGGGGTCGAAGGCGACGCTCGTTGCGCGCGACTCCGGTTGGGCGCAGCTGAACATGCCCAGCGGCGAAATCCGGCGTGTCCCAATGGTATGTCGTGCAACGATTGGCGTTGTCGGGAACTCGGACCACATGAATATTGTCATCGGTAAGGCTGGTCGCATGCGTTGGCTTGGTCGCAGGCCGCATGTTCGCGGAACGGCCATGAATCCGATTGACCACCCGCACGGTGGCGGTGAAGGTCGCACCAAAGGTGGTCGCCACCCGGTGACGCCGACAGGCAAGCCAACCAAAGGAACCTCAACACGGAAGCACCGCAAGCCTTCAAACAAGTCCATCGTCCGCCGCCGTCGGAGTCGGCGTTACGGTATCCTGAAATTGCGTTAGACATCAAAAAATTATATTGCTGAATCATCGTTTACCACCGGGCTTGAACCGGTGCCGAAGTATAGAGACATGACTCGATCACTGAAAAAAGGCCCTTTCGTTGACCTGAAATTGTTTGCGAAGGTGGAAAAACTCGACGCATCCGGGAAAAAAGAACCAATCAAAACCTGGGCCAGAGCCTGCACCATCGTCCCCGAATTTGTCGGCCATACGTTCATGGTGCATAACGGCAAGTCGTTTTTGAAGGTTTTTGTCACGGAAGAAATGGTTGGCCATAAGCTGGGCGAGTTTTCGCAAACCCGGCTTTTCCGGGGTCATGGCGGCAAAGGCAAAAAATAAGCCCAGAACGCAGAGTGCAGAGATGGGAAAATCAAAGTTGTGCCTGGTTCGTGCTTCGTGGTGAAAAACAAATCACGTTTGAAATCGAATGGACGAAGGTGAAATAACATGTACGTTGCAAAGCATTTATATGCACGAATGAGTGCCCGGAAGGTTCGCCCTTTCGCCGACCTCATTCGTGGGGAAACGGCGGACTCGGCTTTGAATATTTTGCGATATCACCCCAACCGTGGTGCGCGAATGATCGAGAAAGTCCTCAAAAGCGCGATGGCCAACGCGCGGGACCGCCGGGCTCCCAATGCACACAACCTGACGGTGATTGATGTTCGTGTCGATGGCGGCCCTTCGAGCCGGCGCTGGCGGCCAAAGGCGCGCGGCTCGTCCATGACCATCATCAAACGGACATCGCACATTTCCGTCGAACTTGGTTGAACAATCATTAGAAATCACATTTCTGAGTGGAGTTATGGGTCAAAAAATCAATCCGGTTGCCTTTCGAACGGGCATTATGGAAGATTGGAAGAGTCGATGGTACGCTTCCAAAAAAGAGTTCGCCGAACTCCTTGTCGAAGACAAGCTGATTCGTGATTATATCAAAAAACAAAAGCCGAAAGACGACGACAAAGGTCGCGGAATGAACCCGGCGATCTCGAAAATCGTGATTGAGCGGACACGCGACGAAGTACGCGTCATTTTGCACTCGGCCAGGCCGGGTGTACTCATCGGTCAGAGCGGGAAGCGGATTGAAGAGTTGCAAAACCGCTTGCAGGAACTGACGGGGCGCAGAATCAACCTCAAAATTGAAGAGGAAACACGTCCGGAACTGATCGCGCAGCTCGTGGCGGAAAACATTTCGGAGCAACTTCAGCGTCGGGCGGGATTTCGCCGGACCATGAAAAAGGCCATTGAAGAAACCATGGCCGCCGGTGCCAAAGGGATCAAAATCCGCCTGGCCGGTCGTTTGGGTGGCGCGGAAATGGCACGCTGTGAAAAGGCGATTGAAGGTTCCATCCCCCTTTCGACATTGCGGGCGAAAATCGATTTTGGCTTCGACGAGGCGTTGATCGCCCAGGGCCACATTGGAGTTCAAGTTTGGATCAATCAAGGCGAATATGATAGCGAGGGGATAAACGATGGCTCGAATGCCCAAAAGAGTCAAGCATCGAAAGGTGCAAAGAGGTCGTATAAAAGGTAACGCCACACGCGGCGAAACCGTGGCCTTTGGTGATTTCGGTCTTCAATGCGTTGAAGGCGGGTGGATCAGTGCGCAAACCATCGAAGCGGGACGTATTGCCGTTCAGCAGTACCTTCGGACCGATGGTCGTTTGTACATCCGCATTTTCCCGCACCGTTCCGTTACCTCCATCCCGCTTGAAACCCGCATGGGAAAAGGGAAAGGCGAACCGGATTTTTGGGCCGCTGTCGTCAAGCCGGGGACGGTGATGTATGAAATCGGCGGTGTGCCGGAAGAAACGGCGAAAATCTGTTTCAACCGTTTGGCACACAAAATGCCGGTCAAATGCCGTATGATCAAACGCAAGTCCATTTAGCTTTTCAGAAAAGAATAGATACGCAGGACGGTCACGCCGTGACCGCTGTAAAAAGATACGAGGGTTGATCACATGAAAGCAAGTGAACTTCGACAAATGAGCGGTGAGCAACTGGCCGAAATGCTCAAGGCGACGGAGGAGAATTTCTTCCGGTTGCAAATGCAGGCCCGTATGGAGCGTCTGGACGTTCCGAGTGAACTGAAAAAGAACCGCAGACTCATCGCAAGAATTTTAACCGTGCAAAGACAGCGGGAACTGGTAGCAAGTTAATAGTTATTGGGGATCGTTCCCTGTTTAGCCACCGCCTCCTGGAGGAGGGAGTAAGAGGATCAAACTCATGCCGAAAATGGTAGCAGTTGGTATTGTGACCAGTGCCAAAATGTCGAAAACGCGCCGCGTGGAAATCCCGCGAACGGTGAAGTCGAGGAAGTACGGCAAGTACATTCGCCAAAAGACGGTCTGCCACGTCCATGACGAGGAGAACGAATCCGCTCTTGGCGATACGGTGGAAATCATTGAAAGCCGGCCGATTTCCAAGACAAAACGCTGGGTTCTCCGCCGCGTTGTCAGCAAGGGGAACGTGATCGACATCGTTGCTTTGCGTCAGAGCGCATTGGCGGCCGGGTCGCAGGCGGAGAGTGAATAACGAAGAGTGAAATGATTGGTGAATCGCTGAAATCGTATTTCTCCCTTGTTTCCTTTTTGCGAGTGATACATTTTCAGAACACATAGCATAGTGAAGATACGGGTTTTGTCATGATTCAAATGCAAACCAGACTCGATGTGGCGGATAACACAGGAGCCAAAGAGCTGATGTGTATCAAGGTGCCGGGCGGCTCGAAACGCCGTTTTGCGGGTATCGGCGATATCATTATCTGCTCCGTCAAGTCCGTTATTCCCGGCAGCAACATTAAAAAGGGTTCCGTTGTCAAAGCCGTTGTTGTCCGTGCCAGGAAGAGTACGCGGCGGGAGGATGGCAGCTATGTCAAGTTCGACTCGAACGCGGTTGTCGTGCTGGGTAACGACAAGGAACCGAGAGGATCGCGTATTTTCGGTGCCGTCGGTCGAGAATTGCGGGAAAAAGGCTTCATGAAGATTATCAGTCTTGCCAGCGAGGTGGTTTAGATGAAGATGAAACTGAGAAAAAACGATATTGTCCAAGTGATGATCGGTGCACATTCCGGCAAGCGTGGACGCATCCTTTCCATTGACCGGGAAACGAACCGTGTCATCGTCGAAGGCGCCAACGTCTTGAAAAAGCATGTTCGCCGCAGTCAGCGCAATCCCCAGGGGGGTATCCTCTCGAAGGAAATGCCGATCCCGGCGTCCAATGTCATGCTTGTTTGCCCGAGTTGTCAACGTGCAACGCGGACCGGCATCAAGTTCAAACCCGAAGGCGGAAAACAACGCATTTGCAAGAAGTGCGGAGCGATTGTCAGCGAGATTTCCGCCGCATCCAAAACCGTCTCATGATAACGGCAGGACGATTGATAACGGCAGGTGATAACGGCAGGGCGGTCATGCCTTGACCGTCGAATAAAATTTTGAATGACCAGTCAGATTTGAAGGGTTCCCGAAATGACGCCCCGACTTCAGGAAAAATACAAAAATGAAATCCTGCCGAATCTGGCGGAAGTGTGCGGACGGAAAAACGTCAACTCGCTTCCCCGGCTGAAAGCCATAATCGTCAATATGGGCGTCGGCAGTGCCAACCAGGACAAGAAGTACATGGACGAAGCAGTCGATGCTTTGTCGCAAATCGCCGGACAAAAGCCGGTCGTCACAAAGGCACGCAAGTCGATTGCCGGTTTCCGTTTGAGGGAAGGTTCGAATATCGGTTGCAAGGTCACGTTGCGCGGGACACGCATGTACGAGTTCCTTGATCGGCTGATTTCCATCGCCCTGCCCCGTGTGCGCGACTTTCGCGGGATTAACCCCAACAGTTTTGACGGGCACGGCAATTACAATCTGGGAATTACGGAATTTCTCGTGTTCCCGGAAATCAATCCCGACCGTTTTTCCAAACCGCAGGGAATGAACGTCACGCTCGTCACCTCGGCACGCGATGATAACGAAGGCCGCGAACTGCTGAGACTGTTCGGAATGCCGTTCCGCGCGACGGCGAAGCAAAACTAGAAACGGCTCCCATACAATCAATTGTTATTTCATCCTTCCTCCATTTGTTCAGAAGGTAAAACCAAATGGCAAGTAAATCGAAGATTGCCAAGGCCAAGAGGGTTCCCAAATTCTCTTCCCGGCGCGAAAACCGATGCAAACTTTGCGGACGACCTCGTGCTGTTTATCGTAAGTTTGGTATCTGTCGTATTTGTTTCCGTCAACTCGCGGAGCAAGGTTTGATCCCCGGTGTTAAAAAGGCAAGCTGGTAGAGGGTAAATGCTGTTATGATGACCGACACGATTGCCGATATGTTGACTCGCATCCGAAATGCCGTTCGAGTTGAACATTCCTACGTTGATGTTCCGCATTCCAAACTGAAGTTCGGCATTGCCGACGTGCTGAAGCGGGAAGGCTATATCTGGGATTTTGAAGTGACCACGCCGGAAAACGCCAAGTCGCCCGTCATTCGAATCCAACTCAAATACGGCCCGAATGGTGAGCATGTGATTCAACATGTCAAACGCGTCAGCAAGCCGGGACGGCGTATTTACAAAGGTGCCACTTTGCTCAAGCCGGTACTCAACGGACTGGGTATCAATATTTTGAGTACCAACCGCGGTGTGATCAGTGACCGGGAAGCCCGTCAGAGCAATGTCGGCGGTGAAGTGATTTGCGAAATCTGGTAAAAAGCTTTTGCAGTGTATTTTGAAATTTCACCACGAAGGCGAGAAAAAATACGAAGAGTGAATAACAAAGGGTGAAGAGTTGGATTTGAATACTTGGTGAGTGATTCACTTTTCACGACAGGAACATCATCATGTCACGTATCGGTAAAAAACCAATACAGATTCCCGATAAAGTCAAAGTGAGCATCAACGGTCAGCAGATTGAGATCGAAGGACCGTTGGGCAAGCTCGAAATGCCCGTTCGTCCTGAGATTTCCGTCGAAAACAAGGACGGCCAAATCCTTGTTGTCCCGAAAATCGAAACGCGCCAGGCCCGTGCGTTTCATGGGCTGACCCGGGCCTTGATCAACAACATGGTCGTCGGCGTCAGCCAGGGCTATGAGAAAAAACTCGAAATTTTCGGAACCGGTTATCTGGCGGCGATTCAGGGCAATGTATTACAGTTGCGGGTCGGGTTTGCCAACGAAGTTCATTACCCCATCCCCGACGGTTTGGACGTGAAATGCCGGGACCAGCAACACGTTGAAATCAAAGGAATCGACAAGCAACGGGTCACGCAGTTCGCCGCGACGGTTCGTGCCGTGCGAACGGCGGAACCGTACCTCGGAAAAGGAATCAAATACGAAGGCGAAGTCATCCGCCGCAAGGAAAGCAAGGCGCAGAAGAAGTAATACACTGTCAGGGGTTGGTTTTGTGAATGTCATGTTGAGCCGGGCGTCTTGGACACCGGCTTCCTGATCGGTCGATTTTTCGATTTATTGAATTGGTGTCGAAGTGAAAAAACAAATTAAACTGAACAAGAGTCGAAAGACACGCAAATTCCGTGTCAGTAACGCGGTCAAAAGATATTCGACACGTCCCCGATTGGTGGTGTTTCGCAGTCACAAGCATATTTCCGCGCAGGTGATTGACGATGAAAATGGCGTCACTCTTGCTTCGGCCAGTACGCAGGACAAGGATTTGCGAGGCAGTATCGGTTATGGTGGAAATTGTGACGCCGCAGCGAAAGTCGGCGAAGCGGTCGCGAAAAAAGCCGTGACAGCCGGTGTTTCGCAAGTGGCGTTTGATCGTCGCGGCTACAAGTACCACGGTCGCGTCAAATCGTTGGCCGACGCCGCCCGGGACAACGGCCTTGACCTCGGTGGCAAAGGTGTGGATAGTGAATAACGATGAGTGATAGAGTGAAGAGTGAATCATTGTTGACGATGATTCATGATTCTCAAGGCACGAAATGATAAAGAGAATGCTTTCATGTCAAATGATGTAACACGCGGAGAATCGAGCGGACTGATTGATAAGGTCGTCAAGATCAGGCGGTGTGCCGCTGTGGTCAAGGGCGGTCGTCGGTTCAGTTTTACGGCTTTGGTCGTTGTCGGTGACGGGAAAGGGAAAGTGGCCGCCGGTTACGGAAAAGCCAACGAAGTTCCGCCCGCCGTCGAAAAGGCGATCAAGGACGGCTCGAAAAACATGAAGCCGGTCAACCTCAACGGCACAACCATTCCGCACGAAGTGCATGGCCATTTCGGTGCGGCGGAAGTTATTCTTGTCCCGGCCAGCCAGGGAACAGGCGTGATTGCTGGTGCTGCCGTGCGGGCGGTTTGTGAAGCCTGTGGCATTCACGATATTTTGACCAAAAGTATGGGTACGAACAATCCGACCAATGTCGTCAAGGCCACGATTGACGCCCTGATGAAACTGCGCAATCAATCCGAGGTCGAACAACTTCGAGGAGTGGTGTTATCATGAACCTGACAGATGTCATCAGAGCAAGTTTTCCCAAAAAAGCCCGCAAACGTCTCGGTCGCGGGACGGGTTCCGGCCAGGGAAAAACCGCCGGTCGCGGCCACAAAGGTCAAGGCTCCCGTGCCGGTTTTTCGATGAACCCCTTGTTCGAAGGCGGCCAGATGCCCCTCGCACGACGTGTTCCCAAGCGCGGTTTCACCAACAGTTTCGCGAAAAAAGTGGCCACGATCAATGTCGGCGACCTGGAATTGCTTTTCGGTGCCAATGAAACCGTTTCGCCTGTCATACTGAAAGAAACCGGGATCATCAAGGAAAAATTTGAAGAGTTGAAAATTCTCGGACATGGGGAATTGACAAAATCACTTACCGTTGAGGCTCACCAATTCAGCAAATCGGCGGAAGAGGCGATCAAAAAGGCAGGCGGCCAGGTCACCGTCCTGCCTGGCAAGAAAAAACTTGTCCGCAATAAAATGGGGACAAGAATCACCCGGAAAAACTTCGACAAAAAATAAAAACCGACATTGTTGCATAATGCAGAATGGGGAATATCAGAATTTTTATGGAGTTTTTCGTTGTCTCAACCAATGCCGTAATCATTCTGCATTCTGCATTCTGCACTCTTCATTCTGCATTTCGATAGGATGTCCCGGAAATGTTCCAAAAAATACGAACAATTTTTTCGATTCCTGAATTACGTCAGAAAATCCTTTTGACGCTGGGGTTGTTGGCGATTTATCGTGTCGGCTGGGCCATTCCGCTCCCGATTGTCGATTCGTCCAAGTTTCACGACATGATCACCTCCACAGCAGGACTCGGAGACCTTCTGGGGCAAATTTCGCTGTTCAGCGGCAGCCAGCTCAAGCAGATCACGATTTTCGGGCTCGGCATCATGCCCTATATTTCGGCGTCGATTATTTTTCAGCTTCTTGGAACGGTTATCCCGAAACTCGCCGAACTGCAAAAAGAGGGCGAAAGCGGTCGTCGTAAAATTAACGAATACACCCGTTACGCTACCATCCCGATTTGTATCATTCAAAGTCTGGTCATGGTGAGAATGTTGAGCTCTCAGGGCTTGCTCAATCAAAACCTTTGTCCCAATGGGTTAACGACGAGTTGGTTCATCGCGATGGTCCTCGTCATGACAACGGGTACGGCTTTCCTCATGTGGCTCGGTGAGCAAATCGACGAGTACGGCATCGGTAACGGAATCAGCCTTTTGATCATGGCCGGTATTCTCGCCAGTATGCCGCAGGCTCTGCATGAGATTTTCCAGGGAATCAAGGATACAGGCGGACAACTCGGCAGTGAAATGGGCGTTGACAAAATTTTGCTTTTGGTCGCCATGTTCGTCGGTGTGGTTATCGGTGTGGTTTTCATCACCAAAGGTCAGCGACGCATCCCGACGCAGAGTGCCAAGCACTTTCGGGGCAATCGCATGTACGGTGGAGGCAATCGCCAATACCTGCCACTGAAAATCAATCAAGCGGGTGTCATGCCGATCATCTTCGCGAGCAGTTTGTTGCTGTTCCCGAACGTGTTTTTTGCCTATCTTGCCGGGGCTTCTGATGGTACGCTTTGGGTACTATTGAAATATAATCTCTGGGAACATTTGCGCCACATGTTCGAGCGGGGGGATTCATACACCTACA
>Ga0099364_10004809_pt1 | contig 20327 bp, 18 predicted proteins | sample TergutTh196P3_FD_73070 | JGI IMG/M metagenome (GOLD analysis project Ga0099364, IMG submission 73070) | Microcerotermes parvus P3 segment gut microbial communities from Pointe-Noire, Republic of the Congo - Th196 P3 | ecosystem: Host-associated > Arthropoda: Insects > Digestive system > Gut ... | reverse complement strand
GGGGCGCAGATAATCCTGTTTGCCACGGCAAGCGGCACGCCGTTCGGTTCTCTGGTTCCCACAGTCAAAATATCAGCCTCGACAGAACTCGCTGAAACCCGCCCGGGGTGGATCGACTTCGACGCCGGGCCGATCCGCGACGGCGAATCGATCGACGCCGCGGCGTCGCGGCTGGAAGAATACGTCCTGCGTATAGCCTGCGGAGAGCTCGCCGCCCATGAGAAAAAAGGCTTCGGCGAGGCGATAATGCCTGGGTTTTAGCGTCTCGCGTAATTATCGCTACAAGGTCATCTCAAAGTGCCCTGTCAAATTGCAGCCTATGCTGACCGCTACGGGGAGGCCGGATGTGTGCGTCGGATATGTCTTGATATGGACGGCGAGCGCGGTCGTGAGCCCTCCAAAGGCGGCGGGGCCGACACCGAGCAGGTTGATTTCTTCCAGCAATCCGCGTTCGATTCCATCCCACAGCCAACTCCCATTCGCGCTGCCGACGGGGCGCAGCAACGCCTGTTTTGCCATGAACGCGGCGTAATCGATTGTGCCGCCCACCCCGACGCCGACCGTTATCGGCGGGCATGGATCCGATCCGGCGGCCAGGACAGTTTCGATCACGAATCTTTTTATTCCGGCGATGCCGTCGGCGGGCGTAAGCATAGCGGCCCTGCTCATGTTTTCGTTCCCGAAGCCTTTGGGCGATACCACTATCCTCACCCTGTCGCCGGGCACGATGTCGAAGTACATCACCGCCGGGGTATTGTCGCCCGTGTTCACCCTGTCTATGGGATCCGCAACTACGGAGGCCCGCAGATACCCGTTCTTGTAACCGCGCCTCACGCCCTCGTTCACCGCGTCGCGCAACGAGCCCCCTCTTATGCGGACATCCTGCCCCACCTCTACGAACACGACGACCATTCCGGTATCATGACAGATCCGCGGATCGCCCTCGGCGGCGGCGTCCGCGTTAAGCGCGAGCTGCGACAGGGCGCCGCGCGCGGCCTCGGAATCCTCCGATTCGATCCCGTCCTCTGCCGCGCTCCTTATATCGTCGGCCATTACGAAATTGGCCTCTACGCAGAGCGCCTCCACCGCCTCGATTATCTCTCTGGCTTCGATTTCCCGTAAACCACCGCTCGCCCATCTTCCCGGCGCGCCGTAAAATCCGGCGTCACCCCACCACACGGAGGGATCGTCAAACTCCATCTCGTCGAATTCCGTGTCGTCTCCCGGATCTATTTCGTAGTCGAAATCGTATTCGAATTCCAGCTCGAATTCTAGCCTTGGCGGCACGCCGTCCGGCAGAGAGCCGGCTTCATCTGTATCTTCTTCATCGGGCGCGGACGCCTCCGGCGGTACTATGGTATAGACTGTCGTTCCGGGCTCGGGCACGATGTCCGGCGAGGTTCCGGCGATGAGCGCGTCAAGCTGGGCCGCAACCTTCAGCGCGCCTCCGCTCTCGACGGTTCTGAAGCCGGACTCGACCAAAAAGGCCGACGCGTAAGCGAGATCGTTCGAGGTCGGCGCCCCTAGCACGACCGATATAAGCCTGACGTCCCCGCTTATCGCGGTCCCGATAAGGTTGTGCCTCGACGCTGTGGTCCAGCCTGTCTTGAGCCCGTCCGCGAAGGGATACATCCGAAGCAGGGGGTTCCTGTTCGTGGTGGTCTTTCCGTTGTATGTTATGGCCGGTATGTTGTGGTAGCGCATCGCGCCGGGGTGGCTCTCGATGTAGTTTTTCGCGAGCGTCAGCATGTCGCTCGCAGTCGTCATTTGGCCGTCCGAGGGGAGGCCGTTGGGATTCCTGAATACGGTTCTGCTCATGCCGAGTTCGGCGGCTTTATCGTTCATCAACTGCCTGAACGAATCCACCGATCCCGAAACATGTTCCGCAATGGCCACCGCCGCGTCGTTCCCGGAAGCGACAGCGGCGCCGAGCAGCAATTCGTCGAGCGTCAGGACATCCCCCTCCGACAAATTCATCCGGCTGCCCTGCTGGGAAGCTGCCCTGCGGCTCACCGTCACCTGATCTTCAAGTGATACTCTTCCCTCCTCGACGGCGTCCAACGCGATAAACATCGTCATTATTTTCGTCAGCGACGCGGGAGGTATCGGCGCGTCCTCGTTCTGGACATACAGGACGCTCTCCGATTTGGTATTCATCAGTATCGCGGCCCCCGCTTCGAGGGAAGCGCCCTCCGCCGCAAAAGCGGCAAAAATCACGAGGGACGCCAAAAAACCCGATAAGCCGCTTAAACGGCCGATACGAAACATACGGATAAACTGAAAAACACGGCGCCGGGAAAGCGCCGTTTTGTTTTCGATTATAATATGCCGCGCAGCCTTTGCGCCGCGCTTCACTGCAACAGTTTGCGGCGGAGGTATGAAGGCGTGTCTATCGGCGCGTCCACCGAGAAGAACGATTCGTTCGCGGGAGCCTTCTGGGCGGCGGGCGGCGGGGAAGCGGCCGATTCCATCGGAGGCGCGTCTTCCTCCATATCGAAACCTGTGGCTATGACCACCATCTGTATCTCCTCCTGCAACTCTCTGCCCATTCTGTCGTCCTCCACGAATCCCCAGATGAAGTTCGCGTCGGGATCGATCTGGGACTTCAAGTGCTCCGCAGCCTCCTGAACCTCGAATATACCTATATCCGGCCCTCCGGTGACGTTTAGAATGACGCCCTTGGCTCCGCTTATCGAACTCTCCATGAGGGGGCTCTCCATTGCGCGCCTGAGCGCGTCCTCACCCCTCCTGTCGCCCTTGCCCGTGCCGACGCCCATGACGGCGCCGCCGGAATGCTTCATGACGCAGCGAAGGTCGGCGAAATCGACATTGATGAATCCCGGCTTTGTCACGAGGTCGGTCACGCCCTGCACAGCCTGGCGCAGCACGCTGTCCGCCATCGCGAACGCCTCTTGAACGGTAGTCGAGCGGTCGGCCAACAGCAGCCGGTCATTGGGCACGACTATCAGCGCGTCCACGATTTTCTTGATCTTTTCTATTCCGGCGTCGGAGAAAACCGTCCTTTTCCTGCCCTCGAAGCCGAAAGGGCGCGTAACGACGGCGACGGTGAGTATGCCCATCTCCTTGGCCGTCTCGGCTATTACGGGCAGCGCGCCGGTTCCGGTGCCGCCTCCCATCCCGGCGGCCAGGTAGACCATGTCGCAACCCTTGAGGCAGTTGCGTATGCTCTCCCTTGATTCTATCGCCGCCTGTTCGCCGATTTCCGGGCGCGCGCCCGACCCGCGCCCTTTGGCCAACTTCTCGCCGATGACCAGCTTTTGCGGCGAAAGGCAATTTTCCAGGCAATACGTATCGGTGTTTATCGCGAGGAATTCTACGTTGCTCACGCCCGACCTGATTATGTGATCTATGGCGTTATTGCCGCCGCCCCCTATCCCCACCACCTTTATCTTTTCCTTAAAGACCGGGCGCTCGAAGGGAAGCGGAGCATTTCCCTCCTCCCGGACGCTGATATTCTGCTCTATGTCATCGTCTTCCATGAACACAAGGGCGGGTGTCGCCAAGCGCTATTCCCCCTTTTTATGCCGCGTCTATGTTATGATTCCTGCCAATGCGAAAAATAAACGTCGCTGCGTATAGATTATCATAAAAAGTCACGCTGCAACTGTCAAGTGTCATGTTTTTTCTTTTTTTCGCGATCATGATGCCGATGAGCCGGCGAAGATTCACCTCGTCACGAATCCGATTGCGCAAAACATTATAAATCCCGCGATATTCACGGCAACGATGGTCGAGCCCACCGGCGTTCCGGCCAGGATTGAGATCAGGATGCCCAGGGCGGAACAGATGACCGACACGACGACCGAACAAATAGTGACGGCCCTGAAGCTCTTGAACACCCTCATGGCGGACAACGCGGGGAATATCACGAGCGCGGAGATCAGGAGCGCGCCGACCAGGTTCATGGCGAGCACGATTATCACGGCGATAACTATTGCGAAAATCAGGTTGTATGTTTTCGCGCTGGTTCCGGTCGCTGTGGCGAAATCCTCGTCGAAGGTGACGGAAAAAATCTTGTGGTAGAACAGCAGGAACACCGCGATCACGAGCACGGACAACAGGGCGCACAGCCACACCTCCGTCCTGCTCAGCGTCAGTATCGACGTCGAGCCGAACAACGTGGCGCAGACGTCCCCGGACAGATTCGCGGACCTCGAAAAGAGATTCATTATGAGATAACCGAGAGCGAGCGCGCCCACGGAGATCATCGCGATGGCGGCGTCGCCTTTGATCTTTGTGTTTTGTCCCGCGCTCAGCAGCAAAACGGCGCAGATCACCGTCACCGGCAGAACGAAGAGTATATTGTTCGTCAGGCCGAGCGCGGCGGCGACCGCAATCGCGCAGAAAGCGACGTGCGACAGCCCGTCGCCGATAAACGAGAACCGCTTCAACACCAGCGTCACCCCCAAAAGCGACGAGCAGAGCGAGATGAGGATGCCGACTATCATGGCGTAACGGACGAACGGGTACTGGAAGTATAAGGCGAGTGTATCCATGATCCCGCTCATTTTTGTTCGCCCCCCAATCCGGCGTAAACGCGCCCGGCATCGCTCGCCAGATACTCCGCCTTCGTCCCGAAGAACAGAGCCGACCGTCCGCCCATGTGCAGGATGTGGGACGCGTATTTCACGGAGGCGGCGATGTCGTGGGAGATCATGATAACGGTTATGCCGCCGCCGTTCAGCTTCGCGATCAGGTTGTACATTTCCGCCGACGCCTCCGGATCGAGCCCCGACGCCGGTTCGTCCAGCAAAAGAATCTTACCGGCGGCGCACAGAGCCCTCGCCAGCAGCGCCCGCTGCTGCTGCCCGCCGGACAGTTCCCGGTAACAGCGTTTCGCGAGCGAGGCGATCCCGAGGCGCTCCATGTTCTCCTCGGCCAAACGCTTCTCGTTCCTGTTGTAGAACGGGCGCAAACCGCACCGGTTCAGGCTGCCGGAGCGGACGACCTCCCTAACGGACGCGGGGAAGTCCTTCTGCACCACGGTCTGCTGCGGCAGGTAGCCGATCTCGCAGGGCGCCAGGCCGTCGCCTGTCTCTATCTGCCCGGATATCGGCGTCTTCAGTCTTAAAATGGCCTTCATCAATGTGGTTTTCCCGGAACCGTTCTCTCCGACAATACAGAGGTAATCCCCGGCGTTTACGGTAAATGAAACGCCGGAGACCACCGTCTTGCCTTCATATCCGAGCGTCAAATCCCGGCAGATCAACTGCGGCATACGGTCTCTCCTTCAGCGCGTTCAAATTCCGCTCTATTGCAAAATCGAGATGTCATCGACCGCCAGATAGTAAAGGGTCTGACCGGACATCTGATAACTGTCAAAAATGCCCGCCACCTCAATTCTTGCGTTTTCCGCGGGATAGTCGTCGGGGTAAGTATGCTCTCCGCTCCAGATAAACTCAATTCCCGCCTCGCAGCAGGCGGACGTGTCGTTCACGATCACCAGATGGTAAAGCCGGTCGGTTATTTCGGAGCGCGAGGCATAGTAAGAGCCTTGCATTTTTATCGTCTTACCCAGATAGCTTTCCGAGTCCGTCAAAATATTGAATAATTGCGCATAGACCATCGTGCTGCTCAACGCGGACAAATCCACGTCGACATTTCCGGACGCCGCCGGGGCGCTGCCGCGCGTCAATGCAAACACCAGGGGGACAAGCAGCGCCAGCGACAACGGTATTATCTTCAAACGTTTTTTCATCTCGTTTCAGCCTCCTTTATAAAACCTATTATAACAGTATGCTTTATAGTGTCACGCGTCAATATCGCGCCAAACGCGCGGAATTGCGTTTTTCCCCGAATCAATATACGAGCCCAAGCCCCCTCCGCAGTAAACGGAGGGGGCTTTTTTCACACTACATCAGCGCTTCTTTCAGTACGAGCAGATTTCCCTCCATGATGGACAGATACGACGCTCCGTCCTGTATGTCGTTCGCCGTTACCGACTGCATGGAGTCAAGCACGAGGATCTGTTGATCCTTGCTCCGCGTGTTGTTGATGATGGTTTGCGCTATCGATTGATTCGCGCTTTCCGTGACCATGACATTTTTCAGGCTCAGCTCGTCAACCTTGCCGGCGAGAAAAACGATGGTGTGAAAGCTTGCCTCCGTCTCCGCGGAGCATCCGGGGAAAGCGGCATGGTAGCTCAGGCCGTAATCGTCCGAAAGATAACGGAAAGGGAAACGGTCGCCGAATAAGAGCGTTTTGACGGAAGCCCCGCTTGCCGCCGCCCGGTATTCGGCGTCCAGCGCCGACAGTTTTTCGAGGTACGCGGCCAGGTTGCCGCGATATTCCTCGGCGTCGCCGGCATTCAACGATGAAAGCGCTTCGGCGATGGCGGAGCAAAAAATCTCCGCGTTTTTCAAGGAGAGCCATACATGCTCATCTAATTCGCATTCATGATGATCGTCATCATCATGATCGTCGTCGTGACCATCGCCATGTTCGTCGCCGTGACCATGATCATCATCATGTTCCATTCCCTCGATGATTTCCTCTGCCTTTACGTCGTCTCCAAGCAAATCCATCAGGTTGATGACGATCATATCGGGATTGGTCGCTTGTCTGAGCGCGCTTTCCACCCATCCGTCGGATTGACCGCCCACATAGATAAACAGATCGCAGGTCGAGATTCTTACGATATCGTCGACCGAAGGCTGGTAACTGTGCAGGTCTACGCGGTTGTCCAGCAGAAGGGCCAGTTCGAAGTTATCCGCATACTCGCCGAGAATTTGGCGAACCCAGTCATATTGCGGAAAAGTAGTGCTAACAACGCTGATCTTGCCGTCCTCGGCTGCACCGGCCTGTGCGGCGCCCCCAAGGAACAAAGCTGTCAGAAAAAGAAACGCAAGCGCGGCTGTGGCAAATCGTTTCATAAGTTTCATAATTCAATATTAACCTCCATTGGCATTTGTTCATCAGAAATAGCCTGCTTCTCGAAAATGTCGCCGTGCCTTTCGGAGATAGTATCAATTATTCATTCGGGTTTTTAGGTCCACCGGTGTCTGAAATGGAAAGGATGATGAAATGGCGCATAGAGCCGCCTTTATTGAGAAGAGGCAGGCAAGCGCGAAGGACGCGCCGCAAACGGCTGCGCCCATTTGTTTCAGAAGATTTCCCGCCGCTTGAATCTCGGCGCAAACAGCGCAGGTTTCGCCCGCGCCGTTATGATCATGGTCGTGGCCCGCATGAGCCATCATGTACGCCGCCGAAAACATAGAGGCGGTAATGAGACATACCATAATCGCGAACGCGATGATTCCCCTGTTTGACGCGTTCACGTTATCCCCCCTCTGCGATTCGGACTTACCCGCGCATTGTACCATAAGCGCCCTTATTGATTACGGATGAAATAAGCGCGCTTTTCCCGATTACCCTGTATGCGGCAAGGTAATTTTGATATAATGTTACGAAAATCTGGAGGCATTTTCGTGAGACTACTTTTCAAATGCGTCAGCCTCGACACGTTGCCGGCGTACATCGAGTTGTGGAAAAAAACCCCCCAAAAATCGTCCGACTATTCCTCCGGCGTCCTGATGTGCTGGGAGAGGGCGCTGGGGTACCAGTTCGCGTTCGACGACGCGGAGGAACTCGTTTGGATTAAGGGCACGAATCCTGCGGAACACCACCTCGCCCCCATTGGGGATTGGGGTGCCGTCACCGACTGGGAGGGAATAATCCGAGCAAGGTTCGGCGGTATCGCCCGATTCGAACTCGTGCAGGAGGCGCTCGTCGATATATGGAGAGCCCGGATGGGCGCCGCCGTGAGAGCTGTTGAGAACCGTGACGCCTGGGAGTACCTTCACAAGGTATCCGAGCTGACGGAACTCTCGGGCAACAAATACATGCGGAAGCGCAACCGGGTAAACCAATTCAGGAAGATGAACCCATACGAATACATACCCATAACTCCGTCCACGATCCCAAGGATTGCCGAATTCCAGCGCGAATGGTGCGAATCTTGCAGGGAGTTCGGCGGATTCGCGAGCATCGAACTGGAGAGCGAGGGCATAATACGTAATATCCTCGGAAACTGGAGCGCGATGCCGCAGTTGTTGGGCGGAGCGATAGAGACGATGGGGCGTATAGTCGCGTACACGATAGCGGAGGACGCCGGCGACGGCACTGTGATGATACATTTCGAGAAAGCGAACCTGAGTTACAACGCCGCGTACCAAGTGATAAACAGGGAATTCCTGATCCACGAGGGCGAGAGGTTCGAGACAGTCAACCGCGAGGAGGACATGGGCAACCCGGGCCTCCAGGACGCAAAACTATCCTATCATCCATACGATTTCGTCAGAAAATACAGGGTGACAATAGACCTGCGGTGAAAAACGATGTAATTGCATTGTGATAAATTTGCCTAAAGCATCATCGCCAGTTCCGTCGCGAAATACGTTATCACCAGGTCGCAGCCGGCGCGCCGGACGGACAGGTGATACTCCTTCAGCGCGCGTTCGCGGTCGAGCGCGCCGGACGATATCGCGGAGCGGAGCATCACGTACTCTCCGCTGACCACGTAACCCACCAAAGGAAGATCCGTCCGCTCCCGCAATCTGGCCGCTATGTCGAGGCAGAGGCCGGCAGGTTTCACGGCAAGCATATCCGCGCCCTCGTCCGCATCGAGCAGCGCGTCGCGGACGATCTCCCTGGGATTCGACGGGGGGAGTTGGTAACCGCTCCTGTCCCCGAAGCTCGGAGCGCAGTCCGCCGCCTCGCGGAACGGGCCGAAGAACGCCGACGCCAGCTTCGCGGCGTAACTCATTATGCCGACGCCGGAGTATCCCTCGCCGTCGAGCGCGTCGCGGATCACTCCGACCCTTCCGTCCATCATGTCGCTGGGCCCCACCATATGCGCCCCTGCTTTGGCCTGGCTTGCCGCCGTCCGGGACAGGAGTTCGAGCGTCGCGTCATTGTCTACCCGGCCGTCGTCCGTCAGGCGGCCGCAGTGCCCGTGCGACGTGTACTCGCACACGCAGGTATCCGCGATGAGGAAAATATCCGGGTATCGCTCCCTCAAAAAAGACAGCGCGCGCTGCACCGGCTGCCGCGGGTCGAAAGCGCCCGTGCCGTCCGCGTCCTTATGTGACGGCAGGCCGAAGAGTATGAACGCGTTCACCCCGGCGCCGGAGGCCGGTTCGATTATCTCGGGCAGACGGTCGACGCTCCAATGGCACAGGCCGGGCATCGACGTTATCGGGCTTGACACGCCCTCTCCGGGACAGACGAAGACGGGTAACACGAGATGCCTGGGTTCGAGCGAGACCTCCGCCAGCATTCCGCGAAGCGCGCGGTTCTCGCGGAGCCTTCTCATCCTGATTCTGGGGAATCCGCTCAATCCAGCGACGCCCTCCTCTCGGCCGCGTCCCAAGACGCGACGACCCCGCCCTCGAAATTGCGGGGGTTTCCGCTCATTACGGCGGAATGCTCCGTCATCGTTATTTCCCTGAACACGATCCGAAACGGTATCTCGCTCCACTCCAGCAGAGGATTGGCCCTTTGCAGTACCTCGTTCACGAACATTCCGGGCTGGCGTATCCTTTCGATATATACGACGGGATTTTCTATGTATACGCCGTCCGGCCTCAATCCGAAGGTGCCCGTTGCCGACAGCCTTATCCTGAACCTGAACAGGAACGACGCGGAAAAAATCGTCTCAACGTAAAAACCTCCCGGTGAGAAACTGACCACTAAATTCGAGAAACCCCTCTCCTCGTTTACTTTGAAATAATCGTTGATGTCGGCCGCTAAAAATTCGACCTCGCCCCATGAGTAGTCGATGATATTAGCAAGGGAAAAAATATCCCCGTCCTCCGGTATATTGGAACTGGTCAATATCGCCTCTAGGCTCAACCTGTCGACCCTGACGCCGCTGATGAAAATTCCGCGCGCCTCCGCGAAACCCCTGCTGCCCAACACGCGGACCGACAACGATTCCGGCAAAAACTCCGCGCCCAGTTTTTCGGCCAGCGTCTGAGCCATCTCCGAATCCGACAGAGCCTCGCAAGGCGCGGCGGCCGATATGATTGCAAGTATCACCGACAGAACGGCGACCGCAAGAATTCTAACGTATCTGTGTGAATAGGCGCGCATTTTTTATCCCCCAAAAAAATTTTTTATCGGGCAAAATGATACCACATAACCGAATCGAATGTTGCGTCGCGGGCGTTTCTAATTGTCCACTTAAATTATTCACAAATGTTCATAACCCGCCGATTTTTTTCCACGCCAAAAACCCATGATTTTATGCGGTTTCAGAAAGGCATGATTTTTTCACGAGTTCAAGCCGATATTTCAGCGGCAGTATTATCAACCAAGTATAAAATTCACAGACTTCGCGGATGATTTTTGTGTATATGTGGATAAAAATGGTGGATAAATAGCATCCAAAATGACGCAGTAGTTTTTATTCATGCTAGAATATTGAAACTCTTCGCGGAAATCAAACGGATGCGCAAGGAGACATTGCGGGGTGTGTTACTTTGGAAAAAACTCTTGATGAGATATGGCATGATGTTTTGGCCTCCTCGGAGGATATACTGCCAAAAGGGGTAAACGATATATGGCTTGCTACCTGCAAGCCTATATCCATCGAAGACGGAACGCTGCTGATGGAAGCGTCCAATTCGTTCATAAAATCGAAGATGGACTCAATCATCCTGAAGCCTCTCGTTGATTTCGTCACGAAATGCGGATACGCGAAGTCCGTGGTCGTCAGGGTTGCCGGCGATTCATCGTCCGCCGGCCGGAGTGAAAGGCAGCAGTCAAAGGGCGTCATGCCCCAAAAGAAGAACGGGCTCAACCCGAATTACGTGTTCGATTCGTTCGTGGTGGGCAAATCCAACAGGCTTGCTCATGCCGCAAGCCTCGCGGTCAGCGACTCCCCCGGCGTGGCCTACAATCCTCTCTTTATCTGGGGAGGCGTGGGGTTGGGCAAGACGCACCTCATGCACGCCATCGCCCATCACGTTGAGCATTATATATCAGACGCGCGCACGCTTTACGTTAGCTCTGAAAATTTTACGAACGACCTTATTACCGCCATACGCAACAACAGCACTCACGAGTTCAGATCCCGTTACCGCAACCTGGATCTCCTCCTGATCGACGACATACAATTCATAACGGGCAAGGAGCAGACTCAGGAGGAATTCTTCAACACGTTCAACAGCCTGTATGAGATGTCCAAACAGATAGTCATAAGTTCCGACAGGCCGCCCCGCGATATCGTAGGAGTGGAGGAACGGCTGGTCTCCCGGTTCGAGTCCGGGCTCGTCACAGACATCCAGACGCCGGACCTCGAAACGAGGGTTGCCATACTTCAGAAGAAGGCGTTCATCAAAAACCGCAAAATACCCGACGATGTAATAATCTTCCTCGCTACCAACATACCCAGCAACATACGCGAATTGGAAGGGGCCTTAAACAGAGTCGTCGCTTATTCCGAAATTAATTCCGAACCTATGAGCACCGAAAACATCGTTGTTTGGCTCAAAGATGTATTACGCTCCAACTCGAAGGACAATATAAGCGTGGACTACATCCAGCAGCTCGCGGCTGAGAGCTTCGGCATGACCATAGACGAACTCCTGTCGTCCAGCAGGACCGCCGAAGTAGCGCTTGCCCGTCAAATAGCCATGTACGTCACAAGGAAGAATCTGAACCTCACCGTAAACCAAATTGCCCTCGCCTTCAACAGAAAGGATCACACCACAGTTCTTTACGCTTGCAGGCGCATAGAGGAGATGAAGAAGACGAACCTCAGGGTTAAAGCTATTGTGGATAACCTTCAGGATAAGATGTAAATCAGCCGTGGATTACTTGTGAATAAATTCCTTTTTCGGCCGCGAAACGAATTTTTATGGTTTGCCCTGTGGATATTGTGAGTAATTTCCGAATACCTTCCGGCGCTTTTTCCACACCGGAACATCAAGCGGCGCAACGGTCAGGAGATGTTTTCTACAAATCCACAGCCCCTACTGGTACAACTGCTAATATTAATATATATTATTGCAGAATAACCAGAATAACTTTTAGCGACACATTTCGGAGGTAAATATGACATGAAAATATCCGTCACAAAAGAAGCGTTCATAAAAAATTGGAGTATAGCGGAGAGAAACGTCGCGACTTCCGGATCGATGAATATTTTTTCCACCGTTTATATTCGGGCGGATATGGAAGGGGCTGAACTCCAGGCGACCGACATACGCACATCCGTGAAGTGCAAGGCCGGAGGAGTGACGGTGATGGAGCCGGGGGAGGCAGTGATACCCATAAAGGGGGTATCCGATCTATTCAAGAAGGCTGGTTCGTCCGAGTTTTCCATAATGGTTGACCAGGGTAAAGCAGTCATGGTATCCGGCAAGAGCAGGTATAAATTCACGACATATCCGGTAGGCGATTTTCCGAAACTGCCGTCGTCGGGCGGCGCTTTCTTCTGTTCGATTCAAGCGTCTAAGCTGGTTTCGGCAATAGAACGGGGAACGCTTTGCGCGACGACGGGCGACGAGTATCCGCAATATCTTTCATGCGCCTACTTCGAGATGGACAACGGGACGCTCAATGTGGTATCCACCGACAAAAGAAGGCTCGCCATTTGCAGAACCGAGGTAATTGAGGGCAGCGAGAGCGAACCGATGCTGCTTCCCATGAAGGGGCTGAAGGAGTTGGTGAGGATACTGGGAATGATAGACTCGGGCCTGGAGGTGAAAATCTCCAGCGACGACGCGCAGACGTTCTTTGTTACTGAGGGCATAGAATTCACCGTGAGGAAGGTGGAGTCGAAATTTCCCGAGTACGCCAATAAAATCCCGGTCTCTCACGATACTTCGGTCGAGATAGACAGGTCTTCACTTCTATCGGCGCTCGAACGCGTTGACGTCGTGGTGAGGGATTACAATCGCGTGGTGACTATCAAGCTGTCCGGGGACGAATGCACCCTTACCGGGCGCGCGAGGGAGTTCGGGGAAGCTGTCGAGAATATACCTTGCGCGATAGAGGGAGAGCCGCTCTTTACCGGCTTTAACACCAGGTTCTTCTTCGACGCCGTAAAGGCGCTTGAGGATGACACAGCGCGTCTTCTGTTCAACGGCAGTAAGGGGACGATGGTGGTGAAATCGAAAAATTCCGAGGATTTCTTAAGCCTTGTTGCTCCGGTTGACACCTCCGACGAAGACGATGAGGTCGATTCTGCCGAGCCGGAGTAGATGTACTTCAGCGAAACTTATTTTCACAATTTCAGGAATATTTGCGGTGAGCGCCGCGAGTGGTCGCCGGGCTTCAATATGATTTCGGGTCCAAATGGAGCGGGAAAGACCAATTTTCTTGAGGGCCTCAATCTCTTGTCGGGATGGGGCCCTCTCGACAAAAACACGAGAATATCCGATATTATGCGCTGGGAAGGCGGCGCAACGCAGCCGGCGTCGTTGTGGGGCAGGGCCTGCGGCGAGGAAACGCTCGAAGTATTAGCGTCGCTCCGCACGAGATGCCGATTAAAGCGCGGCGAAAAAGCGGCGGACGCGTCGGATATGAGGCGCGGGATACCGGTGCTGTCTTTTATGCCGGGCCATATGTCCATTCTAAAGGGCGGCGCGTCTTACCGAAGGCGAATGCTGGACATGACAGGGGCGCTTGTGAGCCCCCCCTATCCCAAGATGCTCCGCGATTACAGGATGATACTGAAGCAGAAATCAGCCTTGCTGAAGAAGCGCGCGGACACGCGCAGCGCCGACAGGGTGTTGGCGCCCCTCGGTTCGTGGCTGTGGGCGGCGCGCTCTGAGATATTGAAAATGATAGCGCGTGAGGCGCGGAATTTTTCCGACCTTCTCCCTCGCCCGATGGATTTTTTTTTCTTGCGGGGCGGCGGAGGGATGGACGATAACCCCTCCGACGATTTCAAGAATTCCGTAAAACGCGCCTTCGAGCGCGAACGCGCCTCGGGCATTCCGCTCGTGGGCCCGCAGAGGGACGATATCAGGTTCACCTGCGACGGCAAGGACGCCTCGGTCGTCCTCTCAAGGGGGCAGAGCAGAAGGGCGGTCTCCGTCCTGATACTTGCCTCCGCGTTGGTGGTGGAGCGGCGGCTTATGAGGAAACCGATCCTGCTGTTCGACGAAATAATGTCGGAACTGGATTCTGCGGGACGCGCGCTGGAGATAGAGTCCCTGCTGGCGACGGGATATCAGGTGTTTGCCGCAACCGCCGAGCCTCCGGCGCGCTGCGGCGTCGAAATATTCACGATGAAGGACGGAAGGTTTTTGTGAGCGCGCCCGGCGAATACGACTATGACGTGATAGTGGTGGGCGGCGGGCACTCGGGATGCGAAGCCGCGCTTGCCGCGTCGCGAATGGGCTGCCGCACACTGATCTTAAACCATAATCTTGGAAATACGGGCCTGATGCCGTGCAATCCGGCAATAGGAGGCCCGGCGAAGGGCAATATGGTGCGCGAACTCGACGCGCTGGGCGGAGAGCAGGCGCTTGCCGCCGACGCGTCCACGCTCCATCTCAGGTGGCTGAACACGTCGAAGGGGCGCGCGGTCCGAACGCTCCGGGCGCAGTGCGACCTCGCCGAATACGGGGACCACTACATGAAGGCGCTTATGTCCGCCGAATTGCGGATTTATCAGGCGATGGTATCGGGGATAATCGTCGATTCAGGGAGCGCGGCAGGCGTCACTACCCTTGCCGGGGAAAAATTTTCAGCGAAAAAAATCATAGTCGCCGCCGGAACCTACATGAGGGGGATCGTCCACACGGGTATGATAAATTTCCCGTCAGGCCCGCTTGGGCAGGTTTCGTCAAATTTTGGGCTGTCCGAATCCATAATGGCGGCCGGGATAGAATTGAGGCGTTTCCGCACCGACACCACGCCGAGAATAGACGGCGACAGTGTCGATTGGGACTCGATCGAACTCCAGGCGAGCGACCCCGAACCGGAGGCGTTCTCGCATTGGAGCGAGAAGAGGGCTTATAGGGGATTTTTATGCGGGCGGACGAGGACTACAGCCGAGACCCACGACATCATGAAATCGTCGCTTGGCCTCTCCGCGCTGGCTTCGCGCCGGATAAAAGCGGAAGGCCCGCGCTATTGCCCGTCACTCGACGACAAGATATTAAAATTCCCCGACAAGGAGTCGCATCCGATATTCCTGGAGCCGGAGGGCAGGAACGGCAGGAGCATATATATGCAGAACTTCTCGACGTACATGCCGCCCCAGGTGCAGGCCCGAATAATCCGCACGCTGCCGGGCTGCGGGCGCGCGGTGATGCTGAAACCCGGATACGGCATAGAGTACGACTACGTCGTGCCGACGCAGCTCGAACCGTGGCTTGAGGCGAGGGCCGTAAAGGGCCTGTACTTCGCCGGCCAGATTTGCGGCACGTCGGGGTACGAGGAGGCCGCGGCGCAGGGCTTCATCGCGGGGGTGAACGCGGCGCTCTCGGCGCAGGGCAGGGAGCCTCTTGTACTTAGCCGCGACCAGGCGTACATTGGGGTCTTAATAGACGACCTCGTGACGCGCGGGACGAACGAACCCTACAGAATGCTGCCCAGCCGCTGCGAGCACAGGCTTATAATGAGGCACGACAACGCGGACGAAAGACTGTGCGCCCTCGGCAGGAATTTGGGCCTTATAAGCGACTCGCGATGGGCGGCGTTCAATAAAAAGATGACGGACTTGGAGTCAGCCCGGAAAAAGCTCAGAGAGATCAGGATTCCGGCTTCCGAGCGGGTCAATTCCATCCTGCGCGAACGGGGCTCGTCGCCATTGTCCGAGCCGTCGCCGGCGATTGATTTCCTGAGGAGGCCCGAGATAACCTGGCGCGACCTGCCGAATATGACCGGCATCGACGTTGACGAAGAAATAGGCGGGCGGATCGAAACGGAGGCAAAATACGAAGGCTATATCGAACGGGAGAGCCGGCGGGTGGCTCGAATGGCGTCGATGAACCTTCTCAGGATACCCGAGGGCCTGGCCTATTCGGAAATACCGGGATTGTCGGCGGAGTCGGCGGAGAAGCTGCCTGGGATAATGCCGAGAACGCTCGGCCAGGCGTCGAGGACGCCGGGAGTGACCTGCGCCGACATACAACTCATCCAGGTGGCTATCGAGAGGAACCGCAGGGAGGCGCGGCAATGAATTCCATTCACGGCGCGTTCGGCTCCCTCCGCTCCTTTTTCGGGTTATGCGCGGTGTTGGCCGAGATCGAGGCCGAATGGAAGGAGATCGTCGGCGCGGCTCTCGAAAAGCGCAGCCGGGTGAAATCGTACCATGAGGGAGTGCTCGTAGTGGCGGTCGAAAACCGTTCCGCGCAGCAGGATATGAATTTTAAGAAAAACTCGATAATCAGGGCTATTTCCGCGAAAACCTCACTGAAACTTAAGGATATAAGAACCGAAATAGCGCCCGTGATTCGCGGAACGGTGAGAACGAGGCAAAAGACGGGAAGGCCGCGCAGGCGAACGCGCGCCGGCAGGAAGAACGCCCCGGAGCTGGAATTGCTGAAGGCCGAGATTTTGTCGGAATTTCCCGGATTGAGCGACAAACTCGCGGAGACGATAGCCGGGTGCCGGTTGGAGAACGCGGCGGTTGACGGCCCGTGATTGTGTTATACTTGCGGTATCCTGAATAACACGACATCGGCAGGATATAAAGGAGCAGTGATGTTTTGGCGGAATTACCGGTTTTGAATATCGGAAAACATGCGCCCAAGTACCCGATCATACAGGGCGCCATGGGCGTAAAGGTTTCAGGCGCGCGCCTCGCGGGGGCGGCGGCAAAGTGCGGGGGAGTAGGAACGATAGCGAGCGTCGGCCTTGCGTGCGACCATCCGCTCTTTGACGGCAATAATTATTTCGATATAAACGAAATAGCTATGGCTGAGGCCGTGAAATCCGCAAGGGAGGCCGCGCCCGGCGGAGTGGTGGCGGTAAACTGCATGACGGCTCTCACCGACTACGACAGGCAGGTGAGGAGCGCGTGCGAAGCCGGAGTGGACATAATAGTGTCGGGGGCGGGCCTCCCGATGAAGCTGCCGGAGTATACGAAAGATTTTCCCGACGTGGCGCTGGTTCCGATAGTGAGCTCGTTAAAGGCCGCCGACCTCATAGTGCGAAAGTGGGGAAAGCAGTTCGGCAGGCTACCGGACGCCATAATGGCCGAGACGCCCCTTTATGCCGGAGGGCACCTCGGAGCGACCAGGATGGAGCAGGTGACGAATCCCGATTTTTCCCTTGAGCGAGTGATTCCCGAACTTGTGAATTATGTGAATAATGTCGTGAAGGCGGATATACCCGTGATCGCCGCAGGCGGCATCTGGGACCGCGCCGACATCGACCGCATGACGGAGCTGGGCGCGAGGGGAGTGCAGCTTGGCACCCGTTTCGTCTGCACCGCGGAATGCGACGCGAGCGAAAGGTTCAAGCAGGCTTTCATCGATGCGACCCCGGAAGACGTGCTGGTCATAATGAGTCCCGTCGGGATACCGGGGAGGGCTCTCCGGAACCCGTTCGTCGAAAAGTACATTTCCGATTCCGCGGAGAGCAAACCTTGCATGGCGGCTTGTCTTACCCACTGCAAATACCTCGAAGACGGGACCACCTTCTGCATAGCCCACGCTCTGGTCGACGCATACATGGGCGATTGGGAGAACGGCCTTTTCTTTGTCGGCAGCAACGTCGTCAAGTGCTCCGAGATGAGTACGGTCGCCGCTATTTTCGAGGAACTGACGGGGGAGTAAAAGGGCTTTGAGGGGAAGCCAGTTCGCCCTTTTCAAATCGCGCAGGTTTCTGCCCCTCTTTGTCACCATGTTCCTGGGGGCTTTTAACGATACGTTCTACAGGAGCGCGATGGTCATCCTTATCACCTACAGGCTGGCCGACGCGGTCGGCTTGGACTCCAGGATCCTTGTGCTGGGGGCCGCGGGTGTTTTCATACTGCCGTTCATGCTCTTCTCCGCGTTCGCGGGGCAACTGGCCGACAAGTACGATAGGGCTTGGCTGGCCCGCTATGTGAAGTTACTTGAGATAGCCGTGATGTCCGGCGCGGTCGTCGGGTTCATGACGGGCAGCATCCCCCTGCTTATGATAATACTGTTCCTGATGGGAGCGCAGAGTTCCCTCTTCGGCCCGTTAAAGTACAGCATACTTCCGCTGCACCTTGAGCGTGAGGAGCTGATAGGGGGCAACGGCCTCATAGCGATGGGGACATTCCTCGCTATTCTGTTGGGGACGATCTTCGGCGGGGTATCCGTGCTGGGGGAACGCGGAATACCGGCCGTGAGCGCCCTGGTTGTCGGAATAGCTGCCGCCGGCTGGGTCGCGAGCCTTTTCATCCCTCCGACGAAGGTCATCGAGCCCTCCCTTAAACTGCGCTTTAATATCTTCGCCGAGACCTGGAAGTTAATATCGAAGGTCTCGCCCGAGCGGAGGATATTTTTCCCGATAGTGGCGATATCGTGGTTTTATTTCGTCGGGGCGATGTTCCTGGCGCAGTTTCCCACATTCGCCAAGATAGTCATCGGCGCGGACGAAATCGTCGCGACGCTGTTTCTGGCGGTGTTTTCGGTCGGCATAGGCGTCGGTTCGCTCGCGTGCAACGGCTTGCTCAAGGGCGAGATATCCGGGCGTTACGTCCCTCGGGCGGCGCTGGGAATGGCGGTCTCCTGCGCCGCGCTGTACTTCGCGGCCATACATGAGCCCGTCGCGGAATCGGGCGCTCTGATGACGCTCGCGGAATTCCTGAGGTCGCCGGTCAATTTAGCCGTTCTCGCTTGCCTGTTTTCGATCTCGTTCTTCGGGGGGCTGTATATCGTCCCGCTCTACGCGATCATACAGAGCAGGAGCGACGAGAAATTTCTCGCCACAGTCACCGCCTGCGGCAACGTGGTCGATTCCGCCTTCCAGGTGCTCTCCGCCCTCGCCGCCATGGTCATGCTCAACATCGGATTCTCCATCCCCCACATATTCCTCGCGACCGCGTTCCTCACGCTCGCCGCCCTGTTCGTGATAAAAAAAGCTGCGCGGGATGAGTGACCAGGCCATCGCGGGCATACACGCGGTGAAAATAATTATCGCAAGATAACGAAAATGAGAATTGATTACTCTTTTGGAAAAACAGGAAAAGAAGTCGGTAGGCGGGCAAATCGATCATGACAGGATGCTGCTGACGGATTAAGTATGCCCCAGCGCCATGCCGCTGAAGTGCCTTATTTTTTCCTCTAAGGACATATCGAGATACATAAAGCCGTTCGACAGGTCGTCCGTGGCTGCCCTCTCATGCCCGATCAGCGCCCACGTCGTGTCGTACAGGTTGGCGAACAGCGGGTCGCGCATGACCTCGCAGATGAAGGGCTGGCTGGGCGAGTTGATATCCTCCCCGCTGATCTGCAGCATTTCATGTTTTTCGCACAAGGCCCGAATGCGCAGTAGTTGTTCCCTCGTGTTGCGCGACGGCATGTAGGATATCGCGCGAAAACCCATATCGCGCAGGATAGCCGCCAGTTCGTCGAGATAACCGTCCTCAAAAGCCTGCGCCTTTTTATCCCCTGTAACCGATTTCGTCACGTCGCCCAGATACGGATAGGTCGCGATTATGCCGTTTTCATTCGCGAACGCCAAAGTTGCCTCAATGTCCGGGCATTCGTCGCGGCCGGCGTGAATATAGTCTTTGAACTCGCTTTTAAGTTTGCCCAGCAGCGCGTAGTCGCCCTTCGCCAACGCGAACAGTATATGGCGCTCCGTGACGGCGCCGCCCTTTTCGTGCATGGACAGGGGCAGAACGTCGCGTTCGTAATCCAGCCCCAACCTCTCGCACATGGCGCGGTTGCGCCGGCCCCGCGCCGCGCGGATCGGCTTCAGGAATTCATCCGCGGCGCCGATGCGCGTGTGCGGGACGCCGTGAAATGTCAGGTAACTGACGTCGTCCTGGTCGGGGTGGTTGGTGCGGCGTCTGCCTATCGCCGTATGGGCGTGATAGACGCGCATCTCGAAGCCGATAGTGGTAGGCAGTCCCGCGAGCTCCCCTTCGGCTATGAACTCCCTCGCCCCTGAAACGGTGTCGTGGTCGACGATCCCCGCGGCGGCAAGCCCGGCCTCTTTCGCCTTGCGAACGGCCTGGGCGGGCGTATACGGCGAAAACGAATATGTCGTGTGTATGTGGTTATTGACGTCTCTGTTCATTTCACAAGCCCCCCGCTGTCTAACGCAGAATTGATTTCCGGTACGCTTCGCTCTCCCAGTTCGCGATGAAGTCCATCGATTTTTCGTCCATCGCCTGGACTATCTCGCCGTTTTTCATCAGTGTG
>Ga0099364_10004808_pt1 | contig 20327 bp, 14 predicted proteins | sample TergutTh196P3_FD_73070 | JGI IMG/M metagenome (GOLD analysis project Ga0099364, IMG submission 73070) | Microcerotermes parvus P3 segment gut microbial communities from Pointe-Noire, Republic of the Congo - Th196 P3 | ecosystem: Host-associated > Arthropoda: Insects > Digestive system > Gut ... | reverse complement strand
GACAGAAACCATGCGCCAATCGCTCTGGAATGTTATACTTGTGTCGGAAGGGAAGAAAGCGAGAATGGCGGCTTGAAAATGCACAGGGGCAACAGTAGAAAGTGGACTAAGAATCGGGGGCATGTCAGCCAAGCAGATTTATTACGTTATGCCTATAATCATCAAGGCACAGATATCCAGAGCCGTCATGCGATAGCAAGTATTCCGCGTTAGGCCCGGAGATCGGTATCCCCCAAAGCCCTGCTGCAAATTCGATTGCCTCTTTGCAATATGAGCCATAGGTGAAACCAGAGTCAAACTTGCCATCCCTAAATGTCATTTCCGCGAGATTATATCCTATATCCTCATCTGCAAAGTTGTAATTAAAAGTCGCGGAGGGAAACATTTCGGCGATTCTTTCTACGACTCTTGGAGCGCCGCTAAATGAAGTGACAAAAGTGACGAGACCGCTTCCTGCTTCATACGGATGCGATTCATGGGCGATTGCGTTCAGCTCGTTGCCCCATTCCTCCAGGCACCATTCGTCCCATGTGGGAAACCCAAATTGTTCTTTGTTCTCAAAACAGGCCTTGCCGAACTCGATGATTTCAGGGTCATTTTTTATCGCCCATTCGTATTTCCTGAAAAACTCATTGAAGGCTACCGCCACGCTAATTGAACTGGAAAACTCATAGCGTTCATCGCCGTGATAGACGATACCGCTTTTTTTCATCGACTCATAGATTTCGATGCCCCTTGCTGAGCGATTACTGGATTTAGCTGACAAATATGATGTCGGCATAGGTATGATTTTATTAAAATCTATCGTTCCTCTACCGTATTTATCGCTCTTAATAGTATCAAGTATCTCATTTAGCAACACCTCATCAGCTTCGATCTTTAGTTTATTAATTACGATTCGTTCCATCTTTATTCATTTCCTCCTTTCATTCAGCCCATTAAAGAGCCCCTTTTTATGCTATGTTTCCAAATGGAAAAGCCCCTGTTTGCTTACCGAGGGCAGATCGGCTTCGGTTATCAAGTTCAGCTCTATTTCTGCTATGGCTCTGAAAAGCGGATACGCCTGCTGCGGAACAACGGCGTTTCCTAGACATTTAAGGCGGTCCACCCAATAGGGAACCCCATCATTCTCTCTACAAAGCAAGGATCGGTATACCCCTCCGGGCTCCCGCCATTCTGAAGGTGCCACACCGCCACACGATAGTTCAATTGTGAGCCAATCCTTGCACCGCTCTTTCTCACCTTCTTCCCGACCACCAATTGTTTTGCAGTATCCCACATCGAAAACTGAGTCGCTATCGGCGTGGGCAAAAGTGAATACCCTGGCCCTGGGATGAACCGCTCCAACATCAGCGGCTCTGTACATACACCACCCCGCATTGTACCCCAAGGCGGCCAGGTCCCTGAGAACGTTGCCGAAAAACCTTCCATTGTCACTTGAGAGTAGCCCCCTGACGTTTTCTCCCACAACCCATCGCGGTTCAAGATCGCGAATGAGACGCCTGTACTCCGGCCAAAGGTCACGCTCATCATCAGCCGCCTTACGCAATCCTGCAACTGAGTGAGGTTGGCACGGGAAGCCCCCTGATAGCACCGTGAGTTGTCCTTTTTCAAGTCCTGTCGCTCTAAGAATGTCATCTGCTCGTACATCGTAAATGTCCCTCCATCGTGTTACATACGGCCAATGCCGCTCCAATACTTTACTTGCGTAGTCATCTATCTCAATTTGAAATACAGTTTCAAAACCAGCCCGCTCAGCAGCAAGCTCTATCCCGCCGATCCCGCTAAATAGTGAGCCCATAGTTAAACGGCTGTCTGCTTTAGGATTATCCAAAATTCCCTCCTTTCGGGTAAAAAGAAAACCCGCAACAGAACGTGGCGGGTGCTGATGCCTATTTTGATGAATATTTAATTTGGGTTTAAGGGTAAGTTGTATATAATTAATGCGGAAGGTTTCACTTCGCCTCGAAACGATTAAACGCCTTGGCGTTTCGGAATCTTCCCCCTAAAGACGTTCGGGCTATGCTCGATTTCGTCTTTTCGATATTGCGGGCAGCCTATGGCTTGCCCGCATTTGTATGTCCGCAATGACCTATAAAAAAAGACCCGGTCGTTACCGAGTCTTTCGATTGTGGTGGAGCATGGGGGGATCGAACCCCCGACCTCCTGATTGCGAACCAGGCGCTCGTCCCAGCTGAGCTAATGCCCCACATCTTGAAGTTTCAACGCTTATTCAGTTTATCGTACTGCGTCTGGTTCGCAGTACATCCAACTTTAACAATTGCCTACGGGACATTCACACTCCCAGCTGAGCTAATTCCCCATATTCAGTTTTCGCCGAACCCATCCGCAGCGCCGCCGTGACGCCGCCGTGCCTCGGCGATCTCCGCAGCTTCGGCCTCCCTAGCCCTCTCGGGCACGTACTCCTCGCCAAGATACTCGGCACGCTTGTAGAGCTGTTTGTCGAGCAGTTCCCTGTCCTTCTCAAGCTCCTCCTCCGTCATATCGCTCTTGCCTTTGTCCTTAATGATAAGGCGAAACGCGATGACAATCAAGATGACGAAAGCCACAAACACAACCGGAATGACGATCCGCGGGTCTCCCGAGCTGTTTTCGCCGAACAGTCGCTCGATAATATTCATTTCCCCGCTCATCATCGCACTCACGAGTGGAATTATAGCACGAATTTGACAACCATGCCATACTTGCAATAAAATACTTTGATTGTGAAAAAAGGAGAAACGAATGAGTATTTTTGACCACAAGGACTACAAGGACGAAAAAGATTTTTTACAGAACTTCAAGCTCGACATCCCCAAGGATTTCAACTTTGGGTTTGACTGCGTGGACGTGCTGGGCTCAACGGAGCCCGACCGCATCGCTGCAGTCTGGGACAGCGAGGAAGGGCCTGCAAGAGCATGGACGTTCAAGGAGATGCAGGATTGCTCCGACGGCGCGGCAAGGTATTTCCGCTCGCTCGGCATAGGCAAGGGCGACCGCGTCATGCTGATTATGAGGCGGCGAATCCATTTCTGGTTCGCCATCGTCGCGCTTATCAAAATCGGAGCCATCGCGATACCGGCGACGCACCATCTGATTGCGGATGACATCGTATACCGCAACAAGTCCGCCTCGGTGAACGCCATCATCTGCGCGGACGACGACAAGATTTTGCGTATAGTGGAAGAAGCGCAGGAACAATCGCCGTCGCCCAGGCACCTTATCCGCATAGGCGAGCATAGCGGTTCGTACGAGTGCAGGCTGCATTGGGAACTTTTCGACAAGGGCATGAAATCGCACGTCGAAGGAGCCCCGCTCCCGCGTGTCACGGAGAACGACGACCCAATGCTCCTGTATTTCACGTCCGGAACGACCGGATACCCCAAGATGGTAGTCCACAACCACGTATACCCGCTCGCGCATATCATCACGGCGAAGTATTGGCACAATGTCCACGAAAACAGCCTGCACTTCACGCTTGCGGACACGGGATGGGGCAAGGCGGTCTGGGGCTCGCTGTTCGGCCAGTGGCTGTCCAAGGCGGCAGTGTTCATCTACGACCAGGACAAGCTCGTCGTGTCAAAGCTTTTGAAAGTGATGGACAAGCACAAGGTCACTTCGTTCTGTGCGCCGCCGACCGTGTACAAGGTGCTGCTTACCGCAGACTTCTCGCTCTACGACCTTTCCGCGCTCAAGTACGCGACCTCTGCCGGTGAGCCACTCAACGATGCCGTGTTCTACGAGTTTGAACGGCGGACAGGCCTGCAGATTTACGAATGCTACGGCCAGACAGAGACGGTGCCAGTCACCTTGACCTCTCCGTACACCAAGCCCGTGCCGGGCTCCATCGGCAAGGCCAACCCCTTATATAATGTAGTGTTTTTGGATGCGGACAGCAACAGGCTCACGCCGCCGTGCGAGGGCGAAATGTGCATAGAAATGAAGCCGGGCGACCCTGGCGTGTTTATGGGCTACTATCGCAACAAAGACATGACGGATTTCGCGTGGCGCGACGGCTGTTACCACACAGGCGACCTCGCAAGCGTAGACAAAGACGGCTATATCACGTTTATCGGGCGGTCGGACGATATCATAAAGTCCGCAGGCTTCCGCATCGGGCCGTTTGAGGTCGAAAGCGTCATACAGCAGCACGAGTCCGTGCTTGAAGTTGCCGTGACCGGCGTGCCGGACCCACTTCGCGGACAGGCGATAAAGGCCTCAATCATTCTACGTGAAGGGTTTGACCCGACGGACGAGCTGAAAAAAGAGCTCCGCGCCTTTGTAAAGGCAAACGCAGCTTCCTATAAGATACCTCGGATATTTGAGTTTGTGGACGAACTGCCCAAGACAATTTCGGGCAAGGTGCGCCGCGTGGAGCTGCGGGCCCAGGACAAGTAAATCCTTACCGGGTCAAGCGATATATGGCGTCCGCATAGATATGCGCCGCTTTCATCAGGCTGTCCAAATTTATGTTCTCGTCCTTCTGGTGCGTGATATCTTCTTCGTTCGGGAAACGCAACCCGAAAGCGACCGCCTGTGGAAAGGAGCGGGCATAAGTGCCGCCACCTATGACTATGGGCTTGCTGTCAGCGTCGCCAGTGTTCTCCCTGTAGACCTCCATCAATGTACGCACAAAAGGCTCGTCCTCCGAGTAATATAGTGGCGGCTTGTCCGACTCTTTAACGACGCCCAAGCCGTTCGCGTCAATGGCAGGCATAAGCACCTCGTATACTCCATCGCCCGTCTTGCTGACAGGATATCGCACATTCACGGACAGGACTGCGGCCTCACGGTTCAACGCAATCATTCCTATATTGACGACCAACGCCCCGGAAAGCCCGTCGCTCATTGCGATGCCTAGGCCTTTCCCGTCTGTTTCATGCCCTATATGCGTGCAATAAAAATCCACAAAATCCCGAGCGCTCTCGTTTGCGATAGGAAGCGTGCTAAGAAAATCCATAAGCACGGAAATGGCGTTCACGCCCTTTTCCGGGAGCGACCCGTGCGCCGAGACGCCCTTGGCCGAGACCTCAAGAGCGGTGCCAACGCCCTTGCACGATATCCTTGCGCCTGTCCGCTCGTTATGTGCCGCCGCTTCTTTCACAAACGCAAAGGCCTTGTCGCGTGCAGCGCTTTCCTTCGCCGCCATCGATGCCTGTTTCCCCTTGCCTTTGCCCCGCGTCTTGCCGCCCTTGCCCTTGCTTGCGTTCGAGGGGTTATCATAGGCAAGCACGGCCCTGCACCCGTCTGGCACCATGTTCACCGCACTGCCGCCTGTGACGCTCCTAAGATGCAGCCCCGCCTCGTGGCTCCCTTCAAATTTTTTCGCGATCTCAAAGACAAGTATGCCCTTCTCGCCGTTTATGACAGGGAAGTCCGCATCCGGCGCAAAGCCAAAATCCGGCTGCCCCGCCTGCTCAAAATACTTGTCCATCCCCACCCATTCCACTTCCTCGTCGAGGCCGAGAATAAGCCTGATATTCTTAGATGGGGCATGGCCGGCTTCCTTGAGCGATTTCATCGCATAATAGACCGCCGCCACAGCGCCCTTGTTGTCCGTCGTGCCGCGCCCGTAGATATTGCCGTCGTCCGATAGCGTGCCTTCCCAAGGGTCTTGCGCCCAGCCATCGCCCGCAGGCACCACATCAAGGTGGACGGCCACGCCGAGCGTCCCATCCGCCGCCTCCACTATCTCGCCACGTTCGTCGGTGACCGCCCCAGGCCATTCGATATGGCCGCCGTAACCGTCCGCATCAAAAGCGTCAAAGCCGTCCCTCTCGCCCCGCTCAAGCATATAGGCATAGGCCTTGTGTACTTCTTCCCCGAAAGGCTTCCCCTCCAAAGGCTCCGCGTTCACGCTCCTAAACGAGACGAGATCGCAAAGCATCCCTGCGACCTCGCCCCTATAATTGCTCAGTATTTCTTTGTAATTCAAACTGTCCTCGCCTACTTTGCCGTGTCGCGCTATGACGCCACGCCCTCGACGCCTGCGATTTCCGGGTATTCCTCTTTAAGCAGCCGCTCGATGCCGTTCTTTAACGTCATCTGCGCCCCAGGGCAGCCTGCGCACGCGCCTCTGAGCCGAACCTTCACGACCTTTTCCTCCGTATACTCTACGAACTCGACATCGCCGCCGTCCCGCTGCAGATAAGGCCTGATTTTTTCCAACGCTTCCTTGATTTTTTCTTCCATTGTTTTACACCTCTATTCCTTTGCTTTATACCTCTACGCCCGTTTTGTTCTCTGCCAGGAAGCGTTTGATTTTCTTCGATGTCGTCACCTCAAACGGCTCCCTTCGCACAAATGCCTTGCGAATCTTCTTGAAGATGGGCAGGGACGCATTGACCTTGTCTATCTCCTCCCAAAACAGCTTGCCGATGGCCTCGTCGGTCGCGCCCTCGCCGAGGCGCTCCGTTATCTCCTCCTCGTTCGGGGTTGCGATGACGGCAATAACGGTGTCGTCGCCTAGCTCGCTGTCAAGCTGGAACGCCATGATCTCAGCGAACACTGGCGATATGCTGAGCAGGTACTCAAGCTCCTCTGGATACACGTTCTTGCCGTTCTTGGTGATGATGACGTTCTTTTTGCGGCCGGTGATATGGACGAAGCGGTCGGCATCGATAAAGCCGTAGTCGCCCGTGTGGAACCACCCATCCTTGATGACCTCGTTAGTGGCTTCCTCGTTGTCGTAATAGCCAAGCATAACCATGTCGCCCTTGATGCAGATTTCGCCTATGCCTGTCTCTGGATCCGGCTCGAATATCTTTGCGTCAAAGCCCGGCACCAGATAGCCTGCCCCCTCGGCCTTGCCGCCGATAATGGGGTTGAGCGCGCATATGGGGGCCGTCTCCGTCAGGCCGTAGCCCTGCACCATATTGACGCCGAACGCCTTGTACCCTTCGATGATCTCTGGGTTGATGGCCGCGCCGCCAGCGATAAAGAGACGCATATTGCCGCCCATCATTTCGCGTATCTGCTTGAAGAATATCTTGCCGATATCGATGCCTATCTTCTTCGTCTTTTTGTTGATACGCATTACTTTTGTGAGCAGCTTGTCCTTGCCCTTCTTGCGAGCGTTCTGCCATATCTTCCCGTATATGCTCTCGAACAGCAGAGGGACGGCGAGAAAGACCGTCGGCTTGGCCTCTTTCAAATTGTCCACGATATATCTCAGCCCCTCGCAATATGCGATGGATGCGCCCTGCGCAATCGGGATAAGAAAACCGCAAGTGCTTTCGTATGTATGGTGTAGCGGCAGCACCGAGAAGAATACGTCCGTCGGCACTATTCCTATAACGGTGGTCGGTATCATCATTTCAGCACAGATGTTCTTGTGCGAGAGCATGACACCTTTTGAGAAGCCCGTCGTGCCTGATGTAAAGAGCAGGATGCCCATTCTCTCTGCGTCGATCTGTGCGTCCAGAAAATCGCGGTTCCCGTCCAGAAGCAGCTTTTCGCCTTCTTCCACAAGGGTCTCCACCGAGACTTCGTAATCCTTCAACCCTTCCGGCGCACGTTCGTTTCTCACAAAGAGCTTTATCTGCGTCTTTCCGCCCTTGCGAATCTCCTCGATCATTTCCGCAAACTTTTCGGGATAGAAGATGGCCTCGACGTCCGCGGTGACAAGCAATTGCTCTATCTCGTCCTTTGTCAGCTCCTTGTCGAGCGGAACTGCGACGCCCGTGCCGCATACGATGGCAAGGTAGGCGGTCGCCCACGCATAGCTGTTCTCACCTATGACGGAAAGCCTTGAGCCCCTGAACCCACGGGCATGAAGCGCCGTTCCGATCTTATTGACGCGTGCAAGCGCATCGTTGTAGGTATAGACCTGATACGGCTCCGCATGTGATGGCTTTTCATGGAACGCCGGCCTTTCGCCGAACAACGCCGCGCTATCCTCGAACATACGTTTGATGTTGACCATGGGGCGGATGTTCATAAACTTTACGAACTTGTCTTTTTTGTGCATATCCATAAGATAGTCGCACATGCCCTTCGCCCAAGCCTCGTCGCGCGCCACAATTTTTGCATAATCTTCTTTGGGGATAATCTCTTTGTATGACATATCAACAATACCTCTCTCTACTCAACGCCAAAAGTTCGGTTATACGTGACATTCTAACACAATTCCGTCGGGATTTTCGCCAAAAAAAACAACAGGCACGGTTTTTTTACGAACCGCGCCTGCCTTATGTTTTGCCGCCATAAAACTGAAATAAAGGGGGATGGGGAAAGATGGCGGCACGTAGCAAGCTGTTCCAAATATTTGGCAATGGCATTATACCATATGTAAAAGGCAATCGCCAAAATAATTGCGGCTTTGCTATAAAGTTTTTGTAATACAGGAAAACATTTTAGGGAAGGCCTGTCTGGCACGGTCATGGATAAGCTCGGCGGCCTCGCTTGCGGCCTCGTGCAGACCTTCAAAATACGCAAAGACGGTGGGGCCGCTGCCGCTAAGCTGTATTTTGGCATCGCCTGCGCCTTCCTCGGCACAAAGCCTTTTCAGCGTGGCAAGCGTCTCTGCCACAATAGGATAGGCTTCGGAGCACGGCGTCTCGAAGTCATTGTCCGAAGCGTGGGGCGCGGGCGCTCCATAAGCGTCGTAGGCCGCATATGCCTCTTTCGTGTCTATCCCCACATTGGGTTTTACGAGAACGACCCACGCGTCCCCCATCTCCGCTATGGGGGTAAGCCTCTCGCCGACCCCTTCGGCGAGCGCCGTGCCCGTGCCCTTATAACCGAGGGCAGGGTTTGCCGCCGCACAGGAGTATACGCAAAACGGTATGTCCGCGCCGAGACGGGCGCCCACCGCCGCTATGTCCGCAATATCTGTCTTTGGCGCGAATAAATTCGTCAAGCCGAGCAGCACAGCCGCCGCATTCGCAGACCCACCCGCAAGCCCCGCCGCCATCGGTATGCTCTTTCGCAACATGATTTCCACGCACGGCTCGCCGCCCCCAGATTCAAAGCCGCCCCATGCATCCTCGCCGCCCCACGTCTCGAACGCCAGTTCTGCCGCCCTGTACGCAAGATTCTCTGGCCCGCACGGCACCCCCGCCATATCCGTCCGCACCCTTATCCCCGGCCTGCTCCCAAGCGTCACCGCCGCCCCATCGCCCACAAGCGAAATCTCCACCTCGTCAAAGAGGCGTATCGCACGCATCTTGCTCTCTATCTCATGGTAACCATCCGCCCTTTTGGAAAGTATCCTGAGCGTAAGGTTTATCTTTGCCGGAGCCTTTAAAAGCACATCCAAGCCCTCTTTACTTTTTCTTGCCCTTGCCTTTTGAGCCCTTCTTCCCGCCGCCGGCGCTACCGCCGCCGCCGGTCTTGTGCTGGGCGGCGGCCGCCTTCTTTGCCGCTTCCGCTCTCGCCTTTCGCTCCTTCGCAGCTTTTCGCCCCGTCTTATACCCGCTGCCGCCCTCTGAAACCGGGCGCGGGCCGCCCACCTTATGGGTCTTTTTCTTTTTCTTCTTGGCATCAAGGCGCGGGGCGGCGCTTTTCTTCTCCTCTGGTTCGGGCGCCTTGCCCCCGACCTTTTCAAGCTGCTTCTTGTTTTTCTCCTTGGCCTTTTCGATAAGCTCCTTCGCCTCGTCCACGCTTATGTCCTTGTCTTTCGCCAAGCGGTAGGGGTTCGCCTTCGCCAAGGCGGCAGCCTCGGCCTCCGCCTTCATCTTTCGCCAGTTCGTAATCACCATCAAGACTATGGCGCCCACCATCATGACCACCATTATGATCATGCTTAGCTGCGAATTGGCTGCCACGTCCATCGTTTCAAACATCACGACTATATCGCTGCCGAGCTTGCCGCCCTCTTTGGACATAAGCTCGCCGGATATTGTCAACGTGTATTCCGTCTTTTGCTCAAGCTGGCCTGGCATATTCTCGCTTGCGGGCGTAGGATCTGCCAAGACAAGTATATAGCCTTCCTCGCCCGCTTTCTGCCCTGCGTACGCGATGTTGTCGACTATCCTACCGCCGCTGTCCGTCAGTTTAAAGCTTCTGGAGTTGTTCTCCCAGACGCTCGCGTCCGTCACATTGCCGTCGAAGAAAAGCTTTACCCCGACATTCTCGACCGGGATGTTCTCGCTGCCGGACTCCGGCGTGCTGCCTAAAAAATTCAGCCCTCCTGCCGCAAACGCCGGCATCGCCAAAGCAAGGGTCAGCGCCACCGCCAGCACGCACGCGACACCCAGTATTCTTGCCAATTTTTTCATCTTACTTTTGATCATTCGCCTTCTCCTACTCGTCCCTCTCGCTCACATCCTGCCCGCCACGTCCTGCCCGCAAACTCTTGAAAAACCCGCTGAGCAACGCCGCGCATTCAGGTCCCGACACGCCGGCTTCGTACTCGACCCTGTGATTGAGGTCGGAAGACGCCAGTATGTCCTTTACGCTTCCGCAGGCACCGGACTTGTCGCTCTCCGCTCCCGCAATCACGGCATCTAGCCTCGCAAGCACCGCGGCGCCGGCGCACATCGAACACGGCTCCACGGTCACATACATGGTACACCCTACGAGCCTCCACACGCCAAGGCGTTTCGCCGCCCGCCTTATGGCGATCATTTCCGCGTGCAGCGTTGGGTCCTTCCCGCTCTCGTTGCGGTTGTATCCCCGTCCGACCACCTCGCCGTCCTTGACTATCACGGCGCCTATCGGCACCTCACCGATACGTGCGGCCTTTCGTGCCTCACGCAAAGCCAGAGCCATATACTTTTCGTGTCCGGCTGTATTGTAGCACATCAGCCGAGCAATTTCATATATCCGCTGATGACCATCTTCATTATCTCGCTCGTGCCCTCGTAAATCTCAGTGATTTTCGCGTCGCGCATCATACGTTCCACAGTGTACTTCCGTGCATAGCCGTAGCCGCCGAGCATCTGCACCGCCTCGCGGGTGACATCGCTCGCCGTCTGCGACGCAAAGAGCTTCGCCATCGCCGCATACTGGCCGTACGGCTCGTGGGCGCTCTTCGCCGCCGCCGCGCGGTACACGAGCAGGCGTGCCGCGTCAATCTGCGTCTGGAGGTCCGCGACCTTGAACTGCGTGTTCTGGAACGCCGCTATCGGCTTGCCAAATTGCTCACGCTCCTTCACGTAGGCGATCGCTAGGTCCAGGGAACCCTGGGCTATGCCCAACGCCTGTGCCGCCACGCCTATCCTGCCTGCGTCGAGCGCCATCATCGCGCACTTGAAGCCCTTGCCCTCGCCGCCGAGCAGGTTGTCCTTGGGCACAACCACGTCCTTGTAAAACACCTCGCAGTTCGACGCGCCCCTTATCCCCATCCGCGGAATGTTCATGCCGACCTCGATGCCCGGCGTGTCTATCGGCACCACGAAAGCCGAAATCCCCTTCGTCCCCTGCGACTTGTCCGTCATCGTGAAAAGAATGACCGTGTCGGCGAACTCGGCGTTGGTCGTGTAAATCTTGCTTCCATTTATGATGTAATTGTCGCCGTCCGGCACGGCTTCCGTCTGCTGTCCGGCAGCATCTGACCCCGCCCCCGGCTCCGTCAGGCCGAAACAGCCCGTCTTGCCGCCCTCAAGCAACGGACGCAAAAACTTCTCCTTCTGCTCAGGCGTTCCAAAATTGTCGATGCATGAACAGGCGAGCGACGTATGCACAGACACGGTGATGGCGGTCGAGGCGTCCACCTTCGCAAGCTCCTCGACAGCAAGCGCATAGTCGACATAGTCGCCGCCCGCGCCGCCGTATTCCTCGCTATACGGAATATTCATCAAGCCGTGGTCGTGCAATTTCTTTGGCAGCCCAGGATCAAAAGTCTCTTCCTCGTCCATCTTCGCCGCAAGCGGCTCCACTTCCGCCGCTGCAAACGCGCGGAATTTCTCTTGGAGCGCCAATTGTTTCTCTGTTAGATTGAAGTTCATTTCAGTCCCCTTTCATTATCTCCGATTTTTCAAAACGTGCTTCGATGCTTATGTCGTCATTCTTGTATATTCTACACAATAATGCTCGAAGTTGGTAGGTGCCAAGCACAGAATCATACGGCGGGTCTGCGCTGGTCAATATATTGGCGTTGGACTCACGCCAGCCGTGGTCCGGCGTCTCCGCCTCAGGATACCACCAACCGTGCTGGCAGTTGACCACCCTCGGGTCTATCCCGTCGGTCACCAAGGCCTTTTGCGTGATGCGCCCACGCGGGCTTTCGATATACACCCAGTCGCCGTCCGCGATGCCGTAAGCCGCCGCCGTCTGCGGATGTATCTCCACTCGCGGATATGGCGCCTTGCCCCTGAGTGAGGGCACGCCACGCCCCTCCGTATGGAAAAAGAACGGCACCCTGCCGCCGGTCAGCAATATCAGCGGATAGTCTTTGTATGTCTCAGGCGCGCTATACGGGGTCTCAGGCGGCTCGATAAATTTCGGCAGCGGGTCATAGCCCCTTTCCTCAAGCACGGTGGACCACACTTCCATCTTGCCCGTCGGCGTTCGCAGCCCCCCACGCTTCTCGTACTGCCTATACTCCGGCGGTATCGCAAAATAGCTCAGCTCGCACATACGCTCAAAATCCAGCCCCTTGTACTCGTCGTACTTCTCCCCGACCGCACGAAGCTGCCAATCAAATACATCGTGCAGACGCTCGCCCCCGTAGTCCAGACCCATCCGCTCGCACAGCTCAAAAAACACTTCCTCGTCGGACTTTCGCTCGTACAGCCTTGTTATTTTTTTCTGGGCGAGCACTGCATAATTCGCAAAGTAGGGAACCGAGAACACTGCATCGAGTTCGAGGCTGCTTGCGGCAGGAAGAACAATGTCGCATAGCTCGGCGGTAGGCGTCATATAGAGGTCCATGCAGCATAGAAAGTCCACTTTCTGCAATGTCTCAAAAGTCTTGTTGCTGTCCGCGAAGCTCATAAGCCCGTTGTTGCCAAAGAGCAGCAGGGCCTTGAGGGGATACGGCTTGCCTGTGCGGATGGCCTCGAAAGCGGCCGGTATATGCGCCGATGGGAAAGGCATGTCCGCACCTGACAAAAATGGGAAATCCCCGCCGCCAAGACGCTTCTTTGCGACCTCCGGCTCTATATACTCGAGCCTGTTCTCGATGTCCGGCAGTATATCCGACCCCTCTATATAGCCGCCGGGTATGTCGAAATTGCCACACAGCCCCGGCAGGAAAGACACAGCCCTCACTATGTCAAAGCAGTTCGGATTGTGCTCTATCGCGCAGCCCACCTCAAGCGCGGCGGGACTCGATGACGCATACAGCCTTGCGGCACGCACTATTTCCTCTGGCGGAACCCAGGTGATATCGGCAACGCAGTCCGGCGGATAGTCCTGCACCCTTTCGCGGAGCGCTTCAAAGCCGTGCACCCACTTCTCCACAAACTCTTTGTCGTACAATTCTTCGTTTATTATCACATTGAGCATTCCGAGGGCGAGGGCGGCGTCCGTGCCGGGCCGCACCTGGAGCCATACTTCCGCACGTTCCGCAAGCTCCGTTTTCCTAGGGTCCACAACAATGAATTTCGAGCCCTTGCTTATCGCGTCGCGGACCAGGAATTGTATCTCGCCGTCTGCGCCCGTGACGAGCGGATTCGTGCCCCAGACGAGTATGCACTCTGGGTTCGTCTCACCGAAATAGTCCACGACCAGGGGCTTGCCGTAAGTGATGTTGAAGTTCAGGATACGCGGGAAATAGCATTGCGCCGTCCCTGGCTCAAACCAGTTTGGCGTGCCGAGCGTGTGCGCGAAACGTGGCATATGGTTGAAATGGTGCCTGCCTGTCCCTTGGACAAGGCCGACGGACTCTATGCCGTGCTCGCGTTTTATCTTCTCGATTTCCCCTATTATAGTATTGTAGGCTTCGTCCCACGATATGCGTTCCCACCGGCCTTCGCCACGTTCCCCCGCACGCTTTAGGGGGTATTTCAGCCGGTGCGGGTCGTATAGCACATCGGCGGCGGCTAGACCTTTGGGGCACATCCTCCCCTTGCTCAAAGGGGCGTTCGGATCCGGCTCCACCTTTACGACCCTATCGTCCTCCACCGTCACTATGGCGCCGCACCCGCCGTGACAGGCCCGGCACGCAGTCTTAATTTTTTTTGTCATTTCGATTTGATCTCCATACTCACTTCCACAGTGTACCCTTTAAAGCGCCCGTGTGCAAACGTATAAGACAAAAATATGACAAAAGCTGCAAAATGTGAGAAGATATATTATCTGTGCTGTCATTTATGTGGTGTTGTTTCAAAAGGAGAACCAGACGACATGATTAGAAATATAAGAATGTATGGGAATAGCCCCCTTTTACTCAAAAATATAAATCGGGGGGGGGGGGATATATTTGGTTCAAACCCCACAATTTGGGAGCGTGTGTCGTGTACAGGATAGCGGCGTGGACGCTTGCGATAGCGCTTGCGTTTACGATGACGCCGCTTACGGGAGCGTATGCGGAACAGATACCTGATGCTGAATACCCTGTGTCCGAGACAGAAGGCGAAGGTGTCGTTGGTGACGGCGGCGAGGGCGACGAGGGCGAAACCCCTGGCGGTGACGAGAGCGAGGACAAATCCCCTGACCTTATAAGCGACACCGACCCTGATTCTTTTAATAACGACGAACTCCCCACATCCCTGTCCCCCATGGCGGAAATATCGCCCCTTTCGACGGACGGCGAACACTTTCAATTCGAGATAACCACGACAGAGGCAGACCAGATTTTCAGGATACCCCTGAGCGGAGGGCTGAACGCCACAATATCGGCTACGGTGGCGGCATACAGCAAGGTCTACAACTGGGATATCGACTGGGGCGACGGCGAATCCGAAAATGCGTTCTGGCGTAGCGCCGCCGACAACAACAGCGTCGCAAACGCTGCAAACAGCGTCGGCATCCCGCACGCATATGAAGAAGCGGGCACATACACAATTACCATAACCCCCGCAGGGGTGGCCGCAGGCTCTGAGAGCGTCTGGTTTGCCGCCTTTGGGTTCGCAAACAACACAACCGGCGCCAACAATGCCCAGACGAACAAGGATATGCTTACGAAAGTGCTAAGCCCCATCACCCCTCGTATGACGCGTACGCCGGCGCAGCTTACTTCCGGCGCCCCGTCCTTTGAATGGTCGAACACTTTCTTCGGCTGCACAAACCTCACAATGGGACCGGACTTCACTTTCGGCGGCGGATGGGAGAGCATCGCGACAGTAGGCAACAATTTTGCCGCATCCATGTTTACAAACTGCAACGGCGCTTCATTCAACATGGGCGAAGCCTTTAACTTGCCGCAGAATATCACAACCATAGGCAATAATTTTGTCATGTCTATGTTTTTCGGTGTCAGCGGCAATGACTTCACCATGAACGATGTGTTCAACCTGCCGCAAAACCTCACGACCGTGGGCTCGTCTTTTGCCATGAATATGTTCCGCAATGTAAGCGGCACAAGCTTTACCATGAACAAGGTGTTCAATCTGCCGCGCGTTACGACCGCTAACTTTTACTTTGTTTCATATATGTTCGGTGGCGTCAACGGCGGCGCCTTTATGGTCAATGACGTCTTTACCTTCCCTGCCCTAAACGCTGCGAACGTCGATCTTATAGATGTATTTATGCAGACTTTCAACAATATTGGCAGCACTCCCCGGCAAAACCGTACCGCCACGTCCATCATAAACGGCAACCCCGTGCCGGGCGGAGGCGATGCTTTCTCTTTCAGAGCCACATTTGCAAGCAGCCCCGCATTCCCCGACCAGCCATATATCCACTTCAACTGGGGCGGCCAGGAGCTAAATGCAAACAACGTGCTGATCGTCACCCCCGCAGAGATCGTATTTCCGACCGAACACTACGGGTACGACCCGATAGCCCCGCGTACCGTCACCGTATACAATTACGGCGCCACAGCGATAAACGGCGTGGGCATCGCACTTGGGGGTGCCGACGGAAGCAGCTTCGACATAAGCGGCCTGTCCGCAACGACCATCCCGGCGGGCGGAAGCGTCACATTCACCGTCAACCCCAAGCACGGCCTTGGGCTAGGGACATATATCGGCAACATCGCGGTCAGCGCCACCAGCGCCACCACGGTGAACATACCCCTGTCCTTTGAAGTTGTTCCACGGGAACTCAAGATACTCAACGTGACGGCGGATGGCAAGTTCTACGACGGAGACGCCGATGTGATTGATATGAGGGTACGCTTTTTAGGCATCGTGGGAACGGACAAAGTGGGCATAATCGCCACAGGCACGTTCAGCGACGAAAGCGCCGGCATCAGAAAGCCCGTCACTTATGGGCTTGAACTCTCCGGCGACGACAAAAGCAATTATGCGCTGCCCCACGAGAGCACCTGGCCTACGGACGTCAGGGCAAGCATATGGCGCAGGGTGCTTACGGTCACGCTCGACGAAGGCTATATCGTGACGAAGCCCTACGACGGGACGAACAAACGCGGCGAGCCCGTCGGGAGCCTTGCGGTGGACAATATAGTCGAAGGCGAGGAATACCACGAGGACAGCAACCCTGGCGGCATCCGCATCGTAGTCACCCCAGGCGTCTACCCCGACATCAACGTTAACATAGGCTTTTTGTATGAAGTGGAAGCGCTGCTGTTTATCTACGGCGACGGCAGGTTCAACTACGAGCTTGCGGAGGACATCTTCATCGTGGACGCCGAGATCACGCCCGTTTCCCATAGCACGGACGACATCACCGTATACGTTGACATCAACGACCATGCCACGACGCAGACGGTGGACATAGTAGAGCATCTGGACTTGCCAGGCATATTGATCGACGATGAGCCAGTCTGGTCGAGCGACATCGACGACAATGCAAGCGGCGTGCTTGCGGAGCCAAGCGTCGAAATCGGCGCGGACGGCATATTGGAGTTCAATATAATTGAGGGGCTTTCAGGGGACGAGGACCCTGCAATAATAAGAGTGGGCGTAGTCGGGTTCGCAAACTATGTAGTGGATGACATACTCGTGATAGTGGTGCCCACAGGCGAGCTGCCGGACGATCCAGACGACCCAGAGGACATAATTGTCGAGGATACCGTCATAGTCCTGACGCCGGGGCATACGATAATGCCGAACACGGATTTTTCGGTAACGATAGAAGCGATGTTCACGCCCGACGAAGCCGACTACGACAAGATAGTATGGACTGTAGAGCGAATAGAGGACGATATAATATTTGACGAGGCAAGCGGCCTTTGGGGGCTGATGGTGGAGGGCGAGGACGGCGAAGGCGAGCCTGTGACGAAGTTCGTGGGGCTTGCAAGCATCGAAGCGGTTCAGGACGGCAAGGCAGTAATAGCAAAGGTGACGCAAGCCGGCCTCGACCGCGCAAAGACGATGCGCGTCCGTGCGTGGTACAAGGACGCCTACACCGCCACGGCCACCATAGAGCCCATACCGGGCGAAAACCTGCTCGACACCGACACCGAAGTTAAAGTGCTTGAGCCTACCGTGACCGTGAACAAGGCAAAGAAGATAGGCGCAAGCGTGCCCATATTGGTGACGCAAAGGCAGCGTGGCGTGGAGCCTGTTATAACAGGCCTGTCGGACGGCGAGCTTGGCGGCTTGGACGAGAGCCGTGAGCTTGGTGCGACGATTCTGATAGAAAAAGTGGAGATAGGCCGGATGGTAAGCGGCAACTTTGTCGAAATGCCTGGAATGAAAGCGGCGATGAACCCCAACGACGACAGATATCTCGACATATGGGTAGACCCCGCAGTGGCGGCGAGCGTGAAGAATGCCACTACAAAAAACGTTGTCGCAAGGGTGCAGTGCAAAGGCATCGAGGGGTGGGTTACGACGAAAGACACTTTCAGCCTGCGCGTGGTGCAGACATGGCCTAAGCTGACATTTTCGACTAGTGCCCCAATCAATGCAAGGTTTGCAAGCAGCACGAACGCAGAGCTTCTGGTGCGCGCTGCCGACGGCTCGCCTGCAAGCGTGACCAGGATTACGGGGCAGAACGCTGCCGCGCTGCGATTCGTAGAGATAGTGAACCCCGACCCTGAACACGACCCGCCGATCCCAAGGCCTATCCTCAAGCCCGTGCAGGACGCAAAGGCGGGCACGGCGAAGCTTGTGGCGACGGTGGAGCTTGATGGATACCATACCGCCGCAAAGCCCCACGCCAAAAACAACCCCACGGGCAACGACATACGCACGAGCGTAAGGACGGTGAACACCATGCCCGCCATAAAGCTCGAAAGGACGTCCATGCCGCTTATCGTGCCGGCAGACCCAAGGCTTGCAGGCAGGGACGGCATAGAGGACGCCATAAGGCATGACACGGACAGCGGGCCTGCGCTCAACGCCGCTCGCATAAACATTGTCACACGCAACGCCAAGACGCCGCTCGAAAGCAATTATAAAATCGCGGACGTGAGAGTAAGCGAGCTCGACAGCAAGCGCCGAGCCGTCGTCAACCCTGGCGTGGACGTGTTCTTCAAAGGCGTGGAGAACGGCAAGGCCATGGTGGACATCGTGCCAAGGGAGACCATGGCGACGGGCGGAAGGCTGTGGCTTGAAGTTAGCTACACAGGGGCAGGGGCAACCGACGTGGCAAGGCTGTCGCTCAACCTGACAGCGACGAACCCCGCAAGGCTTGCCGCCACCATCAAGCCGAACGCCTATACGATAAACCAGAGACAGGACGGCGGGGCAAAGATGGTGGACGGCGCGAACATAGCGGAGTTCCCGATAAACATAAACGCCGCGAACGTCAGTTTGTCGGACTTCGCAGTGTCCGAAACGACGCCGCCCAAAGAAACGACCAAAACAAATACCCCTTGGGAGGTAGACGGCAACGCACCTGTGAACTTCGCGTTCGGCACAAACTCGGTGCAGCTCTTGGCAAATCAGCATGGGCTTGAAAGGCTTGCGCGTGACACGAGGAACAAGAAGTTCGACCTTATGGTCGGCTCGCCCTCGCTTACGACCAACCCGTTCAGGCTGAGGCTGACATTCACGAACAAAGTGCCCGGCTTCTCGGTCAGGTTTGGCAAAGGCAATATAAACGTGACGAGCCCAGATAGCTTCAGGCCTGCTACCATAAGGCTGACGAACACGACGTCCGCAATCGAGGAAGTACGGCTATTCCAGACAAACACCTCGGCATCAAGAACCGTGCCGAGCAGGGACTTCGCCACCGTGATGACAGGCGCGAACACATTCAATGTGGTGATAAAAGACGGCAGGCAGGGGCACGTAAACCCAAGGGTGGCGCAAAGGCTAAGCGTTGAGGTGGCATTGGAGAACGGACAGGTGCTACGCTCGTGGGCGGCGGCGCCGAACGCAAAGGGCGTAGTGGCGGACAAGACCATATCCATCAACCCTGCGGCGACGGTGCCAAGGGCAAACCCAAACAAGCTGGCGGACGTGATGCTCCATCTGGACCAACCCAAGCAAGGCGCCATGATGACGACCCTGGCTGTCGACGGCACGAGGGCGCCTATCGGGGCTCAGGTAGGCCATGTGCAGATACAGGCGGCAAGCGTGCGGAGCTTTGAAAAGGACGGGTTCAGGCTCGAACGCAACGGCACGGATAGGTGGTCGATATTCTTCGTGGAGGATGACCGGCCTTACCTGATAAACCCAAAGACCCAGAACCGCACATCCAGAAACGGGCTGCCCACGCCGCTCAAAAAGACAAGCTACAACGTCAGGATAGAAATGTGGGCGTTCGGCACGTATAGGCTGAACGCGGACGGCACGCCCATGATAAACCCTGCGGACGGGCGGGTGATGCCGTATATGAACGCAAACGGCAGGAAGGCGGTCACCAGAGCGACCACGATAAACCAAAGGGTGTTTATCCGATAGGTATTGTCGCAGAGTAAATCATTTGGTATACTTCCCGTCAGGCGTTTGAATAAGCCAAAAAAATAGGAGGTACGGAAATGGCATACACAATCGACGATTCTTGCATTGCGTGCGGCGCTTGCCCAACAGAATGCCCAGTGGACGCTATTGCCGACGGTGACATCTACAGCATCGCCGCCGACAAATGCACAAGCTGCGGCGTCTGTGCTGATGCGTGTCCCGTAGGGGCCATCAAGGAAGCATAGAAGCGTAACCGAGCCAAGCACAGCAAAAAGCAAAAGCACGGGCTGAATAAGCCGCGTGCTTTGTTTTTTACGCATACGCTTTCTGTTAGAGTGCTTTATTTTAATGATGCACAAACATCGTAAGCGTAAAGCCTGGCGGTGCCTATGCGCGGCAGTGTCGATAGGGTATTATCTTACGGCATCGTGATAATCGGTGCCGCTAGAATCGGAAATCACGGATTTAGGCTGTGCCAAAAACGTGAGGGACCCTATCGTGACGAATGGAGGCACGAATTGA
>Ga0099364_10004807_pt1 | contig 20332 bp, 22 predicted proteins | sample TergutTh196P3_FD_73070 | JGI IMG/M metagenome (GOLD analysis project Ga0099364, IMG submission 73070) | Microcerotermes parvus P3 segment gut microbial communities from Pointe-Noire, Republic of the Congo - Th196 P3 | ecosystem: Host-associated > Arthropoda: Insects > Digestive system > Gut ... | reverse complement strand
AGCCTGTTGACACGTCTTATCTTGCCGTCATTTATTTTGCTATGATTTTAGATGTTGTTATTAAGCATTTTTAGTGTCAACAGGCTTTAACTTAGACACTGCTGATAACTTCTTGAAGTATGTTGATTTTGGGTCACGGGAATACTACAAAGATTTAGATGCAAGAGTTGAACATTTCCACCCTATAATCGCGGATAATTACATAAAAGACCGTGTTAATCCCCCACCCATACAAAGTACATACATAAAATTCATGATGGAAGATGTCAATTCAATGAAAGACCCCGAGACAGTTCCATTTGAAGTTTGGGATGAATTTTGCAATTTTTTTAACAAAAATGTTTTAGCTGTTAATGACGAAAAGTTGCATTATTTTAGGAACAGGTTAAACAGAACACCAAAAACATTAAGCGAAATGTTTGACATTAAAAACAAAGGAAAATGGTTTTATAAAGACAATTGGACTTTGCTGCCACCGGAAAAGTCGATTTATCACATGTATGACACAGTAGCTTGTAATAATCAGGGGGAGTTTAATTTAAAATTTGTTTCTAATTGCGGCAAGTACGAGGCTGTATTTAATCGTTCGGGAGTACTTTTAGACGAACGCACAGACCCGGTCAATATGGGAACTTATAATTACGCTTGCCTTAACAGAGACCCTATTAAACATGCCATTTTAGATATTGTCCCCTATTCTGATGAGGCCTGGGTTTCCATAGGTTCTGCCAATTTTGTTTCCGGTAAAGGGTGGTATAATTCACCAAGGGTTTATGTTGATTGTAATGCCAGTGAAAAAAATCTTGACAAGTACAAGAATAACCAAGCGGTGGTTGACGCACATCGCCGAAAGTATGGGGGTTGATTATGAAGGTAGCAAAAATAGTACTCATCTCTTTGGTATTAGTGTTTTCAATTTGGAATATTATATTCCTATTACCGTATTATGATAATGTGGTATTGAGAAGTCTTTGGAGCGCGTATTATAAATTTACACCTCCTACATTTGGCTTATTTGTCTCCCTCATAAACGTTATATATGCCATCGCCACTTTTAGCGTGGCGCGCAAACTTAAGAAACTTGTTAGAAGCAATTTATTATACCTGTTACTTTCGATATGCGCGCTTGTGTTTAACTATATGACATGGCGAGATGTTATGGGGAGTATATTCAGTGGTTAGCATAGCGACTTACTTTTCGCGGCAGTTTCTACTGTCGCGAAAGGTCGGTTTATTTTAAGAAAGATTTTTTGATGATGTAAATGAAATTAGAGAAAGGGTAAAGGGGTATTTTAATGCTTAAAACCAAATTGCAAAAAACATCTTTTGTCTTTTTGGCAATTAATTTAATCATTGCGACTATATTTCCTTTTTGGGAGTATGTTGCATGGAATAATAGAATTATATATTCTTTTCCCATAAGAGCTATAGGCTTTTATGTTGGTTATTTTTATTCGCTTATACCGGTTACTATCATTTTTCTATACTTAATCATATTATTAATTTACAATTTAAAAAGCGATAAAAAATCAAACGAAAAACATCGAGCGTACTACGTTGTTTATAGTTCATTAGCTGTTTTAATAATTGTTTTCAGTGTAATAAACAAAACTTTTGTTAAGATAGTGATGAGTATCTAATTTTATGACCGACAGTTTTAGGAAAAGCGACACACTTTTGACAGCATTATTGTGTAGAAAGAACTGATTTAGTATGAAGAAAATTATGTTAGTGAAAGGTGCATTGATATGGCTTGTGAAAAATGGAAAAACGCTTTTGGCAATATCAGCAGAGCAAAGTCTTTTGAGGAGCTATTTATGTTGTGGAAAAAAGCGCATAAAGAAATTGGTCTTAATCTTAATAAATTTTACCCTGATGGCGTTGTAAATGACGAAGCATATTTTAATAGTAATCCAAGAGTTCTTTATGTTCTAAAAGAGCCAAATTCCGGAAATGATGTTTCTGAGGGTGATTTTTGGTTTAAAAGGCAAGTCGAAAACAAAAGTCATCACATAATACCAACCCGAATAAAAATTATGCAGAAGGTTATTAATGGAAACCGTGATTTAAATTTCGTTGCGTATATTAACATCAATAAATACGGCGGTCTGAACCGCACAAATGGGGAAAAACTTAAAGAATATGCTTATAGCAAGGAAATCAGACCACTTATAAAAAAACAAATAGAACTGCTTGCGCCTGATATTGTCGTTTGTTGTGGAGTTTATGAAATTGTAAAAGAAATTTTAAGTGAAAACCCAAAATCTATTTTAGTAAATATGTGGCATCCGTCTTATAAGTTCACCAATCACCAAAAATACAAAGAGGTATTTGAAAAGCGATTTTCGGAGCTAAATATTGGCGAAAAATACTGTTAAAATAGGTGATTTAAGCTTGAAAGCAATTCCGTTTAAATGTAGGATTGTTTTCGGGGGTTTGTATGTGGGGCACGGACGGTTTTAAAATAAAACGCCCCTCTCACCAACCCACCCTCACCCATTCTCGCAAGACATTCCAACAAAACACACCGCCCAACAAAAACCGTCGGGCGGTGTATTTCTTCATAATTTTAAATCCGTCCGCGCAAGCGGACACAATAGCTGTCAACTCTCAATTGTCAACTGTCAACTGTACGTCACTTCCACCGCCCCAAAAGGGCGGATTGTGAGTGCGTGGCAGCTTCCTGCGCCGAAAATTCTTTCGATTTGCAAGCGAAAGCTTTTGGTAAATTCACAGGGGACAAACGCTAAAATTGTTCCGGTTGAACCTTCTCCGTGTATTCTCACTGCCCCCTTCTTTCTTAGTATGGTTGTCGCCATATATTGCCCGACTGCCATTTCTTGTCTTGTGACATCGGCGGGCGAATAGATGTTTTGCAGATATTTATACGCGCTGTTGCCCGACTCATTCACTAAGTATAAGAAGTCGTCGAAATTATCCTCTTTAAGCGCGAACCCCATCGCCGAAACTCTCTCGTTTTCGTCAAAAAAGTGAAGCGTCCTTAAAACCGCGCGGTCTCCGACTTTGCTGCGCAACTCTGATATGTTTAGGGTAATGTCTTGCCGTGCAATTTGACGGAGTTTTTTTACGCCGTAAAAATCAGCGACTTTACCCATTTCCTTTATTATAGTGTTGTATTCTTCTTTGAGGTCACAGGGTTCTCCCGTTTCGACAAGGCAAAGATGATGCCCGAACTTCTCTAAATCGGGGCTGACACTTTGAACCACAGGAATGCCCTCGTCTTTGAAGTCAATCAGCATAAAACCGCCAACCGCACAGGCGATTTGGTCAACGAGATGGCAGGGTTTATCGAAATATGTTCTTTCTGCATATTCGCCAATTTGTGCAATTTTAACGGGATTAATACAGCCTTCGTTATAAAGACAGGACAAGATATTCCCCACCAAAATCCCAAATGCCGCCGATGATGAAAGCCCCGAACCCACCGGAACCTCCGACAAAGTATACGCCTTAAATCCGCCGACTTTAAAGCCGCGGTTTTTAAAACCCTTGACTATTCCTCTAATCAGCGCGTCTCCTGCATGGTCTTCTTGCCTGATTTCAAGGTCGTCAAGCCAAACGCCGTTTTCGTCAAAACCCTCTGACTTAATTGCAATTTTATTTACCTCAATAGGCTCAATGACAGCGATAATGTCAAGATTAACCCCGGCGGCAAAGACTTTGCCGTTGTTGTGGTCTGTGTGCGCGCCGCATATTTTTGCACGCCCGGGTGCGCTGAAAAACCGATAATTGGCTCTTTGCCCCACCCCAAAATGAGTTTCATATGCTTCGATGAGTTTTTTGTAACGTGCTGTTTGAATTTCTAACGCTTCTTTTCCGTAGAGTTTCTCAAGAGAAACTATTTTTTGTTTTGCCATTTTTCAGATTAGCCCTTTCCGCACAAGTGTGCTTTAAAAATTATTGTTCTGAATAGAACATGTGGTACTTTTTTTCTTTGTGGGAATATACCGACAGCACTAATCCCATCGCGAGATAAGTGGCAAAGTTTGAGCTTCCCCCCGCGCTGTAAAACGGAAGAGGAATTCCAATAACCGGGACAACGGCAACCACCATTCCTATATTTATAATAGTATGAAACAACAGCATAGAGAATACGCCGATACAGATGGTTTTACCCAACAAATCCTTAGATGCCATAGCAACGTGCAACGTCTTGCCTAAAATCAGCACAAACAATCCGATTACACACACACACCCGACGAGACCCAAAGACATTCCGACATAAGAAAAAATAAAGTCCGTATGAACAGCGGGGACATAGTGATACTCGCCGTCAAACAGCCCTCTGCCTGTGACACCGCCTGAGCCTAACGCTATCAAGCTTGCTCTTTGTTGGTCAAAAAATGCCGATGTTTCTTGCAATTGGGTATCAAAAAGAACCTCAAAACGCCGTTTTTGATAGGGCTTCATGATATATGTCCAGAGAACAAAGCCGCCAATCGGTATTGCCGCCACGCTTGCCGCTATATATCGCCACTTCAACCCCGCGACGAACAGCATCATTATCACCATAAACGCAAAGACAAGTGCTGTTCCGTCATCGCCCTGCACAACAATGATTCCCAACGGCACTGCCGCATGCAAAGCGAGTAGCCCTAAATGAGACAGTTTGTTAAGTTTGTCCCCCACCTTGGCAATGTGAGCAGAAAAGGTCATAATAAAAGCGATTTTTAAAAACTCAGCAGGTTGAAGTGTGGTGAAGCCTATGTCAATCCACGCCGTGTTGTCGGTTCCGTCAGCGGTCAACCCAATCGGCGAGAAGACTAACAAAGAAAGAACAATCGCCAACGGCGCGTAAAGAAACCACAATTTAGAGAGAACCCGATAATTTATAGCCGCCGTAATAAACATCGCCGCAACCCCTAAAATTGTTGTGAGGATTTGCATTTGGTAATGTCTTGGTGTCATCAGCGAGGCATCGCTGTGATAAAGCGAATAAAGCAAAACACAAGCAAACACACCTGTCACTATACAAGACAGCAACAAGATGATATCAAGATGTTTAATATAGCCCCAAAAACCCTTTAAAATCTTTTTCATGTTTTTATTATAACATAAATATAAAACAATTGCAAGTTGACAATCCATTTTTTTTAGTGTATAATATTAGAAGAAAATTTAAAGGGGGATATTAAAATGGCGAAAAGAACGGATATTAATTCTATTATGATTATCGGCTCGGGGCCGATTATTATCGGGCAAGCGTGTGAATTTGACTACTCAGGGACACAAGCGTGCAAGGCACTCAGAAAATTAGGCTATAAAATTATATTGGTAAACTCTAACCCTGCCACCATTATGACCGACCCTGTTGTTGCTGACGTTACCTATATTGAACCCCTTAATGTAGCAAGGTTGACTGAAATTATCGCTAAAGAAAGACCTGACGCGCTCCTTCCCAACTTAGGGGGGCAGACCGGCTTGAATTTAAGTTCCGCGCTTAAAGAGGCAGGGGTTTTAGATAAATACAACGTTGAGGTTATCGGCGTTCAGCTTGATGCTATCAAGAGGGGCGAAGACCGCATTGAATTTAAAAAAGCAATGGATAAAATCGGCGTAGAAATGGCAAGAAGTGATGAAGCTTTAACGGTTGAACAGGCAATTAAAGTCGCTGAGGAATTGGGTTATCCCGTTGTGATTAGGCCGGCTTATACTATGGGCGGTGTTGGCGGCGGCGTTGTATATAACGAAGAAGAGCTGAAAACCGTTGTCGCGCGTGGGCTTCAAGCTTCTATGATAGGACAAGTCTTGGTAGAAGAAAGCATTTTAGGCTGGGAAGAGCTTGAAGTTGAGGTAATCCGCGACAGCAAAGACCAGCTTATTGCTATTTGTATGATAGAAAACATAGACCCTATGGGAACTCACACGGGCGACTCGTTTTGCAGCGCGCCTATGCTCACCGTCAGCGAAGAAGTTCAAAAGCGGCTTAGAGAAACGGCGTTTGCAATTGTCTCTGAAATAGGGGTAATTGGCGGAACCAACGTTCAAATGGCGTACGAACCCAAAAGCGACAGAATCGTGGTAATAGAAATTAATCCGCGAACATCGCGTTCGTCCGCGCTTGCGTCTAAGGCAACGGGTTTCCCGATTGCTTATGTTTCCGCGCTTTTGGCGGCGGGGCTTACTCTTGACGAAATCCCCTATTGGAAAGAAGGGACAATGGATAAATATAAGCCTTATGGGGACTATGTAGTTTTGAAATTTGCGCGTTGGGCGTTTGAGAAATTCCCCGGGGCGCAAGACCGATTGGGAACACAAATGAAGGCAGTCGGTGAGGTAATGAGCATCGGCAGAACATACAAGGAAGCATTTCAAAAAGCCATACGCTCTCTCGAAACGGGGAGAAGCGGTTTGGGTTTTGCTAAAGATTTTAACAAACTTTCAAAAGAAGAGTTGCTTCAAAAAATAGCTTATCCTAACAGCGAACGACATTTTATTATATACGAATTATTGCGCAAGGGCGTTGAAATTGAAGAAATCCAAGACATTACTAAAATAAAAACTTATTTTTTAACTCAAATGAAAGAATTGGTTGAGCTTGAACAAGAAATTTTAAAATATAAAAAGAGGGTTATGCCGGACGATTTGTTGCTTAAAGCCAAAAAAGACGGGTTTGCCGATAAATACCTCTCTATGCTGTTAGAGGTTCCGGAAGAATACATCAGAATGCACAGAAAAGCACTCAACATAAAAGAAGAGTGGGACATTATTCCGGTAAGCGGCGCGGATGCTGAGTATTTCTATTCTACCTATAACAATGTCGGCATATTGAAAGAAGAGGTAAGAGCCTCACGAGAAAAAAGAGGGGTTTTAACATCGGGTAACTCTGATAAGAAAGGCAAAATCATAATTTTAGGCGGCGGCCCGAATAGAATAGGGCAGGGCGTTGAGTTTGATTATTGCTGTGTTCATACTGCTTTCGCGTTGCGCAACGCGGGGTTTGAAACGATTATGGTTAACTGTAATCCCGAAACCGTCTCAACAGACTATGACACCTCAGACCGCCTTTATTTCGAGCCGCTGACGGTTGAGGATGTTTTGTCAATTTATGAGGAAGAGCAACCCTTAGGCATTATAGTCCAATTTGGTGGGCAAACACCGCTTAACATTGCGGCGCAGCTGAAAGATGCGGGGGCAAACGTGTTAGGAACCCCGCCCGAGGTTATTGCCTTAGCTGAGGACAGAGACCTTTTTAAAAAGATGATGGAAAAGATGAACATTCCCATGCCTGAATCGGGAATGGCAAGAAACTATGAAGAAGCCGCGGCAGTCGCCAATTCAATCGGTTATCCGGTTATGGTGAGACCTTCCTATGTTTTGGGCGGACGGGCAATGGAAGTCGTTTTCGATGACGAACAACTTAGAAATTATATCAAAAACAATACACAATTTATCAGCAACGAAGCCCCCATTCTTATAGACCGCTTTCTTGATAACGCAATTGAGTGTGAAGCGGACGCACTGTCAGACGGCAGCAACGCATTTGTCCCTGCTGTTATGGAACACATTGAATGTGCCGGAATTCACTCGGGCGATTCGGCGTGTGTAATTCCGACCATCAACATAAGTGAAGAACAACTTAAAACAATCGGCGACTATACCCGAACAATTGCCGCTGAAATGGGAGTTGTCGGCCTTATAAACATTCAATACGCCATTCATTTGGGGAAAGTCTATGTTTTAGAGGCAAATCCGCGCGCATCAAGGACAGTTCCTTTAGTATCAAAGGTTTGCAACTTCAATATGGTGGAATATGCAATAAATATAATCATGAACGTAACGGACAAAAAGATTGATTTCGCGACAATGAAGATGCCGAAAATCCCGTATTACGGGGTTAAAGAAGCTGTGTTCCCGTTTAATATGTTCCCGGAAGTTGACCCTGTTTTGGGGCCGGAAATGCGCTCTACCGGTGAGGTGTTAGGATTGTCGGACTCGTTTGGGCTTGCCTACTATAAAGCTCTCGAAGGCTCAAAATCTATTTTGCCGCTTTCGGGTTCCGCGCTTATTTCGGTTGCCGAAAACGACAAAGAGGGAATCGCACAAGCCGCGCGCCTTCTCGAAAGCATAGGGTTTAAAATCTATGCCACGAAAGGGACACATCTTTACTTAGAATCACAAAACATAAAGTCAGAATATATCAAGAAGCTGTATGAAGGCAGGCCGAACATAGAAGATGCCGTAATAAGCCGAAAATTAGACATGATTATCAACACGCCGAAAGGCAACAGAATCAGCAAAAGCGATGATTCTTATATAAGAAAAGCGGCCATAAAATATAATATCCCCTACATCACAACATTAACCGCGGCGTTAGCGGCAGTAAAAGGCATAGTCGAAAAATCAAAAACCCCCAACGAAAACGTTTTCTCATTGCAGGAGTTTCATGGTAAGATTGGGGGGTAAAAATATAGGCGGTAGTTGCAAAATATGTTGATTTTGCGACTACCGCCTTGATTTTTAGTTTGTTCATAACACTAAAACCAAAGTTCCTATTGCTATAAGTGCGCCGCCTATTATGGTTTTTGCATCTACTGTTTCCCCTAAAATTACAAATGCGAGAATCATTGTAATCACAACGCTGAGCTTATCAACGGGGACTACTTTAGATGCCTGCCCGAGCTGTAGTGCTTTGTAATAAAACAGCCATGAAAGCCCGGTGGCGCAACCCGACAGAATAAGAAACATCCAACTTTTTTGCCCTATACTTGTTATTTCGTGGTGTTTGCCGGTGAAGAACACAATAGCCCATGCCATTATCAGAACAACAATGGTTCGTATAGCAACAGCAAGATTAGAATTGACGTTTTCTATTCCGATTTTAGCGAAAATCGCCGTTAAAGAGGCAAACACCGCCGCAAGCAACGCATAAAGAACCCACATAATTTCGTTATCCTATCTTTAACTATCTTAGAATTTTAATGATATTAGAGCTGACATAAAAAACATCATTAGTTTGAACGGTGATGGTATTAAATGTCCTTTTAGTGCCATTTAGGATAATATAGTTCTTGCTTTCGGGTATTTCTATAGTTGTAGTGCCTTTTTTAACGATAAGCACCGGATTATCAGGGCTTTTTTTGTCAACTGTTATTGAAGCACCTTTTTCGGCAAAAGCTTTATTTGCGTTTACATAAATTCTGTCTGTAAGTGTGTTGAGGTTAACCCCGAAAGCTCTTGCCGAAGCCAACGCAATGTCTGTGCTGTCGATTAAGCCGACAACGCGCTCGTTTTTAGGAAGATAGGTGTAAAGTGTAACGTCCTCACCGGTATGCCCCGTGGTAGTCCAGCCTATGTGGGCGCGTTTTGAAATCATAGGCCCTACTGCATAATTCATGCGGTTTGCATCGGCTTCTTTTTCATTGATTTTTAGTGTGTCGTTTTCGCCTTTATCGTAGCCGAGAAAGCGTTTGTATGGAACACTGACCTTGCCATCCGAGAATCGTTTTCGCTGTCCCCAAGTGCAGTTCTCGGATATGCTTCGTGACTCTTCTTGCGCTAAACTGGACATAATGGCAATAAGTAATTCGCCCTTGCCATCGAACGTCCAGATGTTTTCTTTCTCGAAATAAACCTCCACGCCTTTTTCTTTCAACTTGCGAATGGTCGACAGGCTGTCTACGGTATTTCGAGCGAAGCGGCTGACACTTTTCGTAATGATTAAATCAATATTCCCCGCCAAGGCATCACGCACCATATTGTTAAAACCGTCACGTTTTGCCGTGGACGTGACCGAAATGCCCTCGTCCGTGAAGACGGAAATGAAAGTCCAGTCTTCGCGGCTCTTGATGTAGTTGGTGTAATAATCCACCTGTGCCTCATAAGAGGTCAACTGCTCGTCTTTGTCAGTTGAGACCCTCGCATAGCCAGCCGCCCGACGTTTCCGAACCTCGTTAATCGGAACGGCAGTAAAGCGGCTGATTGTCGCCGGAATCGTAGTAACTGTTTTACCCATTTTCGCCCTCCTTCGCCTTAATTGCATCACCAAAACACCAGTCGGGATTTTCTGCAATAACCTTTAACATCCGCTCTCTGTCGGCTATTCGATGCTCGGGGTGCTGTTCGTAGTGTCGGAGCGTTGCAATTCTGCGCTTTTCGCGGGTTTCTTCCGAAACTTCTTGTCCTCTCATTCGCTCTGCCTGCGCCGCCCTGCGTTCAGGCGTCCAGCAATCTTTACTTGCCGTTGACTGCCATTCACGGGTTATGGTTTTTCTGCTGTGAAAATGATAAACCAACGTATTTTTTGACGGCACTACAATCTGGCGTATTTTCGCAGTAAAAACATCTGCATCAAATTCGGGAATCCCCAACACCTCGGCGGTTATGGTTTCAAGAATACTCTCGTGAATGCCGACCGTATCACATTCGCAAGGTAACCCCTGTTTTTTATTTGCACATCGCATCATTTTCTTTCCTGCTCTTGAACACCGCTGGAAATTACGACCGCAGACTTCGCAGAGAATTTTACTCGTAAACGCCGTCCTGTGAACTGCGATTTTGCGTTCTTTCAATCGGTTTTGAACCTTGTCGAAAGTCTGTTTGTCGATTATGGCGGGATGTGCATCCTCGATAACATATCGTGGAAGTTCGCCGTTATTTCTGACCTTCTTTTTCGTGATGGGGTCTTCTACAAAAGTTTTCTGCATAATGACTGTGCCGATGTATTTTTCGTTTGCAAGGATTGAAAACAGCGTCTCGCCCCACCATTTTCCGTACATTGATTTAATGCCTTTTACGTTGAGTTCCTCGGCAATTACCCTCGGTGATTTCCCGGCAAGATACTCGGCAAAGATAAACCGTACAACTTCCGCTTCGATAGGTTCGATTACAAAATTCTCGCCGTCTGCCAGCGGGGCCCCCGCCCAGCGATAACCGTAAACCTGCGTCCGTTTTTGTTTTCCGTTTTGAAAACCTTTGCGAAACCGCCACTTTATGTTTTCGCTCATCGAAAAACTCTCTTCCTGTGCAAAAGAGGCGAGGGTTGTCAGCATCAACTCGCCGTCTCCACTCATGGAATTTATGTTCTCTTTTTCAAACCGCACTTCGATGCCGAGTTCCTTTAAGCGCCGCACCGTTTCCAAAAGGTCGACCGTGTTCCGCGCGAAACGGCTAATCCCTTTGACAAGAATAATGTCAATCTTGCCGTCTTCGCAGTCGGCAAGCATACGCTTCCATTCTTTACGGCTGTCCGTTGTTCCGGTTTGCCCTAAATCGGCATATACGCCGACATATTCCCATTCGGGATTTTTTTGAATCAGTCCGCTAAAATAGCTTACCTGCGCCGATAACGAGTGCTTTGTCCTGTCCCGTTCAACCGAGACCCTCGCATACGCCGCCACCCGTTTCCGCCTCGGCAAGGAGGGAATCGGCGGCGTAATTTTGTTGATTTTTCGCATATAAATGCCTCCTTCCTTACCTACTATAGTTGCGTACTATTGCACACATATCAACGATTTCTCGGTGCGTAAAGTTCCCAATAACGGACGGTATTTTTCAAGGAACATTGTATCAATTTGACAATACTCTTCCTCGGTGATAATCTTGTTGCGGAGCATTGTTCGAGCGACCGCCATTCGGGATTCATACTGCGTTTCCCGCTTGAATTCTTCTCTGCTCATATCGCCGCCACCACCTTCCCGAAACGCTCTTTGCAATAGCAAGAATGTGAACAATAACGGCGGTTAGCGTTTCCGTAAGCAGTGAAATCATTACCACAGCAAGCACACTTAAACGAATACACAGCTTTTTTTCTGACATTATCGGAGTGCGAATTCCACCACGCAACGCGGCAATCGTCCGAGCAGAATTTCTTGGGTTTTCTACCAGCAATCTGTGTGATTTTATTCCCGCATTGCGGGCAATCGGTAATTTCGCCTGTTTCTTTAGCACCAGTTTTTGTTTTTGGTATTTTTGTAACAGAACTTACATTGTTTCTGCGACAAAATGACTTGACCGTGTTTACCGACAAACCAAGTCTGTCGGCTATTTTAGCACAGCTTTCGCCTTGTTCACGAAGCGTGATAATTTGTTCTTTTTGTTCTTGATTCATAAGGAAAGCCCTCCAAAGCAAAGGCGGCGAGAAGTTTTAATTCCCGCCGCCGACTATATTCATGTATATTGCTTTGAATCCTTGTCCTATGACCTTTGTCCGCTTATTTCTTTGTTTTCTTTGATTTTGCGACTTAACGCCGCTGTACAAATTCAAGCGAAATCCACCCCGCGCCGGATTTCAACCGCCCCCAGCCGCTCTTTTCCTCAACAATCGTATAAATGCCCTTGTTCTTGATAGAACCTACCACGGCATAATTCGTACCCGCACCCTTGCGGATATTAAGAACATTAGCGGTCACCTTGACAGTATACGGTTGAAACGCCGAAGCGGGCGAAGCCACGGAACTCGCCCCGATTACTTTTACCGTTTCGGAAACCACCCAACCATACACCTTCCCGCCATCTTCGCTGATGAGGTGGTACTGATTGCGCGCTTTCATAGCCGTTTGAGTTACCTTGCACCATGACTGCCCGCGAGTATGTGCGGGAGTGACCGATGTTGACGAGGTGTAAACCCCACCGCCTGTGAATTGCACAATATCGCCGACTTTGAAATCGATTGACGGTGTTGTAGAAACACCCGCCGTAGGCGAATTGGGTGCAGCGTCACGCTGCCCGAGCCGCTTATTCACTTCGGCACAGATTTGCGGGAATCTATCAAGCAGAAATTTCCCCGGACAGCTTGTCGCCGCGAACATGGAATGATGCGTCAGCGAGCCATTGGGCGTACCGTCAAACGTCAACTTTGCGATTCCGTTACGCTTGCAAATATCGGTACACAAATCAAGCAGAGCGTTATACGCCTTATCCCCGACAGGCCAGTTGCCGCCAGTGGCACTGTTACTCACCTCAATCGTCACCGCCTGATAATCGTTGGACGGCGAAGATGAAGTCCATGCCCTGTTTTTCTCATCAGTCATAAGCCCGATAACACCGTCGTTGCCGATTCCGTACTGCCAACTCGCGCTGCACTTCGGATTGTGCCCCCACGCCTGTAACGCCGCTCCGCTGATGACACCTGCGGCGTGATGAATAGTGATTTTAGTGATTTTGCGTGTGTAGTTGCCGGAACCGTTGATTTTGCTGTGATTGGTGTTGCGGATTGTTGCTAATCCGCTGTTTGTAAAGTTACTCATCATCTGAACCTCCCTTACCATTTTTGCTTTCCTCAATCATAGTTTGAGGGATTTCGGTGACTTCTTCACCGATGATGATTTCGAGTTTTTCAGCCATCTGAATCGTCCTCACTTTCATTTTTAATTTTGGTATTTTTATTGTGTAGTTGAGCCAGTGTATCTTTCAATTTTTCAGGCACCGGCAACCCGATAAACGCCGCATTTTCAAGTAGCGAAATACCCTCGTTGGCGACATAAAAGAAAATCACCGCCGTTCTAAGCGGTGTGCCGCTACTTTCGAGCAAGTAAAAATCAATCAAATGCCCGATTCCGACCACAAGAAAAATCGCCACTTTTTTGACGATTCCTCTTGCACCGATTCTGCTTGACAGCTTTTTTTCTACAACCGCCCTCAAAACACCCGTGATGTAGTCAACGACAACAAAGGTGATTAAAACGTAAATCAAGCCATCCAATTCGCCCAAGTACCAACCAAAAAATCCGCCCACCGCCGCCCCTGCAACGTGAATGTAATCCCATATTTGTTTCACAAAAATTCCTCCTTTCATATTAAAGCCAATATTGCCTTGCCATTGAGTTGCCCAACGATATAATACACGTCTGTGCCGATTTTTACTTTGTTTCCCGTGGGAATAATCGGGCTTGGTTGTGTGACTAATAATAACTCGTTATCGCAGTCGAGGCGGCAGATAAACGAGTCTGCCGCTGAGTTTGTCGCGCTGAAATAAATTTCTTTCATCGACATTAATTTGTAGACTGTAGAATCTGCCTTGAGATACCCCGCCGTGAGTTGCACGGGAAAAGCATAGACCGCAAGCGCAGTCGCGTTGATTATGCTAATCGGATGACCGCTGATACTATCCGACACCCAACCCCACTCATACTGTTTTTTCGGGAACGAGTAGTAGCGAATCAGCCCATACCCTGCCGCCAAGAAAACATCTGTAATCGGGTAAATCAAGCCGTCCGCACGGGTAAAGCCCGGCTTGATAAAATTTGCCGTCTTCACAAGCAGAATCTCACAATCAACCCTCACTTCGGTAGGATTATTCACACTCACGGCGATGTTTCGAGTGGTGTTGAATGCTACCTGCACGTTGTTTTTCACTGTGAATAACTGGAGCGAAATTGTAATCGCCGTGCTGATAGTAAACGTAGTAATCGTGCGAAATTGACAGCCCCAATTCACATTGTCGTTATAGGTGTCGGTGAACGTCTGCGTTCCCGTTGCTGTGGGATTGTCGGGCGTTGTTAAAGTCAAGCCGAGCCGCTCCATAACCGCACTGCGAATCTTGCTCATCACGTCAATTTTGAGGGCAAGATAGCTGTTATTAAGTGTGACATTATCCGTCCTGTCAATCGGATAAGTCTGCGATATTTCAAGGAATTTTGTAACCATAATTAACCCCCAATCTCGGCAAGAATCGTCTTGCCGTTTAATTGCAAAGCCGCAAAGTATAACTTTTCGCCGACTTTGATTTTGTTACCCGTGGTGAGAATCGCCGCCGCCCCGCCCACAGCGTAAAGCAGTTCGTCGTCTTTTTCGAGTTTTGCGTTCAACGCAGATGTTGCGTTGTTTGCTTCGCTGAAATAAATTTCATCAAGAGCGAGCAGTCTTAAAAGCTGTCCGTCTGAGCGGATATGCCCTGATGTAAACTGTGCGGGAAAACCCACCGTGTTAATCGCCGTGGTGATGTTTTGAAGCGGCGTTCCCGCCGCCGACTGCTGAATGCCGCCCCATAGAAGTGTGTTGTTTCGCAAATCCCGATACCGCACTATAACGTAATCCGAAACCAAAAACGGCGGCAGCCACGCGAAATTCGCACGGTACATTACCGCCCGCCAAAAGTTCGGCGAACACAACATAGCCGAATCAAAATCAATGAGAAATTCAGTCGGATAATTGACGGAAACGCCGATTGTGTGCATACCGAAAAGTGCCATAGTTACGTTGTTTTTGAACGCCGCCGCGCCGAAAGTCACCGTAATCGGATTCCCCTGATTATTCGCGCCGACCGTGACCGTCAGCGTAATGCGAAGTTGACAACCCCACGGCGTGTCGAAATATTGATAAAGCGTCTGAGTATCGCCTACCGGCACGGTTTGACTCGAAAAAGTAAAACCAATATTTGCCGCCGAAATGCAGGTTTTTACTTGCTCTAAGACGGCATTTTTAATCGCTTGATAACTCGCCGTCATAGTCGTAGCACTTGTTCTGTCAATCGGGAACGTCCCCGAAAGCGTTATAAAAGGTCTAATCACAAAATTACCTCCACCGTTATTAAGTTGGTTTCAAGCCGTGTCGTTTCAATTTCCTCTGCAGAATCAACCGCCAGCGTGTAAAAATTCATATCGAATAAATCCACTGAAAACTCTGTAATAATCAGCGTTTCAACTATTTCAAACGGCGACAATTCAAGTGGTATTTCGGCAAGCAAAAGCTGTTCAAGCATGACGGACAAAAGCTCCATCGGCGCATTTACCACAGCTATCTCGTACTCCGCAAGTTCGGTTTCGACCTCCTCAAAATCGTTTAAAAAGCAGATTATTTCAAACTGCGCACCCGACAACTGAATCACCGTCAAACCAAGCAGAGAGCCGATAATCAAGCCGTTATTGAAATTACTACTCATACTGAATCACCCGCCTTTTTACATCATCGGAAATGGCAGTCAACCGCCCCACATCGTCATATTCAGTTAGAAAATCAAACACTTCACCGTTCACCGAAACAGAAAATCCGTCTGATTTCAATGTCAGCGAATCCCATTCAACCATTCCGCTTCCGTCTTTGCCTTTTTCGCCCTGTTCGCCCTTTTCGCCTTGAATTCCCCTTCGCCTTTCTCGCCCGGCTTGCCTTGAAGCCCCATAATATTGACTGTCGGCGGGTTTGGAAGACCTTTATTGTTACTCCAACTGAGATTCCCCGCATCGTCTACAAGCGGGACATACACGCCGCATTGAAAATTATCAGGTGTTAGATAAATCGCATCGGGGTCAGGATTTTCAAGTGCGGCGTATTGTGCTTGGCTGAGATAAACCACTTTTTTGAGATTGCTGTAAGTCGGCATAAATTCACCCCTTATCCGAGTTTTGTAAATACGTTCGCAACCGTGCCGCCCGCAAACCAGACGTTGCCGTTTCCGTCAGTAGTAGCGGCAGGACGATTCATTGTTTTGGTCAGTTTCGCCGTGAATCTCTCGTGCGAATCCAAAGCGAACACGTTAACGTCATTGTTTTGTCCCACCCAGACATTGCCGTTGCCGTCCGTAGTCGCGGCGGGTGCGCTCATTGATACTGATAATTGCACGGTAGAACGCTGTCCGTCCGGCGTGAAAATATCCGCCGAGTTGCCGTGAATAAACCATACGTTTCCGCTACCATCCGTAGTTGCGGCGGGATATGACGAGTTGCTACCCGCGCCTCTTACAGTGCTAAACTCATACATTCGGCTGTTACCCGTCAGCGGCTCGAAAACCTCGACAGTGTTCCCGTTTCCGAACCACAAATCACCTCGCCCGTCTTTCGCGGCGGCAGGGTAGGCACGCGGTTCGTTAAGCGTGTAAAATATGCGGTTATTTGGCGCGGAAAACACGTCCATAATAAGGTTTGTGCCGTAATTGCCGCCGCCCGACCACACCCTGCCGTAATCGTCGGTAACGCAAGCCTTTCCGTGACCTTGCCCCTCACAAATGATTCCGTGAATGGTTTTCTTGCCGTCGGGGGTGAACGTATCGGCTCGCCGTTTATGAAATAATCCAGCCTATTTTTTATTCCGACTGTCAAGCCGTTTCTGTAAATCTCGCCGTCAAAAAGCTCTATGATTTTATTGAGTACAGCTAACTTATTCGTGTTTTTCATTTCGATTGTTCGACTGTCCAAATCCTCACATTCACCGACCGTGAACCTGGTGTCATGAAATAACGCCGCCAACATTTCTGTCGCTGTTGCTGTATAATTAAACTCTGCCACGTCACATTCGATTAAATCGGCGAACAGCAAATCCACCGCATCAATTTTCACAAGCCCTGTTTCGTTATCGCTTGCACCAAATAATTTCTGCCGATAAAAAATACCGTCGTTTTCAAAGACGGTGAACGGCGTTATTTCAACATTTTTTCGTTTCAAAGTGCGGGGTAATAGCGATAAATTCAGCGTATACGCATCGTTTATGGAACGAGTCTCACTCCCCGACGCAATCTCGATTTCGTTAAGTCTAACCGACAAATCGCTGTAATGATAAATTCCAATCATACCCTAACACCTCGATTATTTAAGGCTATTTGCAGTTTCCGCAAGGTAAACTCAGCAATCTGCTCCATATCACTCTGTCTGCGAACTGTTATGTTGTCAAAATAAAAATGGTTCACCATTGCCGGAACGCCGCCTGCACCCGCCTCAGCGGGAAGCCCGATGTTCAAGCCTTGCAAAGCAAGCGTGAGGTTGTCAATTCCGAGAATAAGCCGTGCAAATTCCGTTACTTGTTCTCTGATTATTTGGCATAGTTCCGTGATTGACGAAAACAGCGAAACCCCGCCTTCGGCTTCGGAAATAGCGGCGTTTTCTGTGCCTTTTTTTCTGTCGCCGAGTGCGTTATTAAATCCATCGCCGAGGTCGTTTGCCAACTCTGCTCCAAGTCCCGATAAATCTGCATCAAGACTGTCGGGCAGGGCGTTTTGCATATCTTCCGTAACAGAATCCATCTCGTCTGTGAACCCCTCACCTACGCCGAGGGCTAAGTTTTTTCCGATTTGGTCTTTGAACAGCGTGGACGGTGATTTAATCCCGAAAAAGCTCTTGATGCCATCAACGACACCGCCGAAAAAGCCGGATATTTTATCCCGAAGCCACGACCCCGCATCGGAAATGCCTTGCCACACACCTTTAATGAGATTTAGTCCCGCCTCGGCTAATTTCGGCACAAAGCCCACAATTGCCGACACAAGGCTTGTGATAATCTGTGGAATGGCTTTCACTATTTCGGCTATAATAGTCGGCAAATTCTGCACTAATGACACTAAAAGTTGAATACCCGCTTGTATAATCTGCGGAATTGCGCCTATTATGAAATCGACTATGCCTGTAATAATCGCCGGAAGCGCGGAGATTAGTTCCGGCAAAGCCGCCAAAATCCCCTGTGCAAGTCCGAGAACAAGTTGCAACGCCGCATCTAAAATCATTGGCAAGTTGTCAATCAACGCCTGCACAATTTGAACGACCGCCGAGACCGCCACGGGAATCAGTTCGGGGAGTGCCTGTGCGATGCCTTGAACAAGTGTGCCTATCATTTGAATTGCCGCTGTAACGAGAGCGGGCAAGTTTTCCAAGATGCCGTTCACCAAAGCAAGCACCAACTGCACTGCGCCGTTTGTGATTTCGGGTAAAGCGAAGATTAAGCCTTCCAAAATTGTCATAATTATTTGCGATGCAGTGTCTACAAGTAGCGGTAAATTATCAACAATCGCACTGCCAACTGCACCCACAATCGACATTGCCGCCTCAATTATCTGCGGTAATTGCTCAAGAATCGCATCAGCCGCCCCGCCGACAGTTTCGCCGATAACCTCAGAGATTTTCGACCAGTCGCCGCCCGCTTCGTTAAGTCCTCGTGTGAAGTCGCCGAGCAAATCAACCCCGATAGTGCCGAGTGAATTTAACTGAGGCATCAGTACCATACCGAGAGCGTTTTTTGCCGCCGCAGAGCCGGCCGTCAGCCGCTGTACCGTATCGTCAAACTCGCCTGCCGCTTCAAGTGCGGCATCGGACATCACCGCACCCATTCTGTGGGCTTCATTTGTCAGCTCCGCCATACCGTCAGAACCGACTGCAATCAGCGAATTTAACTCCTGTGCCGACTTGCCGAAAATCTGCATAGCCAAAGCGTCTCGCTCAGCACCTTCTTCCATTTTTCCGAGTGCGTCTATGGCTTGCCAGTAAACCTCTTCGCCGTCACGCGGATTGCCGTTGACATCAGAGACGCTCACGCCGAGTGCTTCATAAGCCGCCGCCATTTTATCGTTGCCGTTTCGTGCCGCATCCATTGATTTTATTTGTTTCGCCATTGACTTTGTCAGCGTTTCAAGCGGCACATCCACGAGCTCTGCGGCGTATTTGTAGGCTTGCAGAGATTCTGTCGACATTCCCGTATTTGTCGACAGAGTGAGGATTTCGTCGGCGTAAGCGGCGGTTTCAACCGACATTTCGGCTAATGCTTTTGTAGCTCCGATTGCCGCCGCACCAACCGCTACAAACGCAGTAGCCATCGCCGCGCCGATACCTTTTAGAACAGAGGCTAATTTCTCAAATTTGCCGCCCGCATCATCGGCGGTCTCGCCCGTCTCCTCCAATTCGTCACCCAGCTTGTCAGCCACTTTTTCCGCTTCCGACATCTCATCGCCCATGCTGTCAAGAGCTTTTTCGTTATCGCCGATTTCGCGTTCCATGTTGTTGAGTTCCGCCTGCGCTTTGTTAAGCTGAATCTGCCAATTTTGGGTACGTTTATCAGCTTCGCCGAAAGAATCCGATGCGTTGGAAAGTGCGGATTGTAAAGTAGCGATTTTCTCTTTCTGTGTGTCGATTTCCTTGTTCAGAACTGTATTCCGTGCGGTGAGAGCGGCGGCGGATTTGTCGTTTTTGTCGAATTGACTTGTGACAAGTTGCATCTCAGAGCCAAGGACTTTGAACGACTGATTTATGTCACGCAGGGCGTTCTTGAACTCTTTTTCGCCTTCTACGCCGAGTTTTATGCCTATTTTTGAGTCAGCCATAGTTTAAGAACGCCCCTTTCATGTCGAAATTAAACAACAAAATATTTAATTTTATTTTGATTATGCTTGACAAGTCAAAATAAAGAAGGTATAATAGAACTTGTAATTTTGATTTGCAAGGAGTTTTTGATTATGAAACAAAATCGCGCGGGCGTTTTGAAGACAAACCTATCAGGCGAATCCGCTTATAAATCATTCACACCCATACCGTTGCCGCCAAATCCGGGTATTGAACTTGACGGCGATATGGTAAATTTACTTGTTTCGGCAAACAAACAGCTTGCTGTTTTGGATAGCCTATCCTCGCACATTCCGAATGTAAACTTGTTTGTTTCGATGTATGTCCGCAAAGAAGCC
>Ga0099364_10004806_pt1 | contig 20336 bp, 23 predicted proteins | sample TergutTh196P3_FD_73070 | JGI IMG/M metagenome (GOLD analysis project Ga0099364, IMG submission 73070) | Microcerotermes parvus P3 segment gut microbial communities from Pointe-Noire, Republic of the Congo - Th196 P3 | ecosystem: Host-associated > Arthropoda: Insects > Digestive system > Gut ... | reverse complement strand
GATCGCAATTATAATAAAAACTGCTAAAAGTATTTTGCCGATTATACCCATGTAACAACTCCGTATTTGCTGTCTTTAATCATAACTATGATTGTCAATTTGTTCAATAGCCTCTTTTGCTACGGCAATGGTAGCGGACATGCCTATACGGTCGGCCCCTGCTCCGAGGATTTCCAGGGTACGTGCCAGGGTTTTAACTCCGCCGTCTATTTTAATGCCCACTTTGCTGCCTACTATGCTTCGGACATATATTACATCCTTTTCCTCCGCCTTGCCGCCGCCAAGAGCATTGGAAATTTTAACAAAATCGCAGCCGCAGTCTCGGATCATGACAAGAACAGCCCTTTTTTCTTCGTCTGTATACAGGGATTGTTCATATATAGCCTTTATTAGACAATTTCCGCGGGCTATTTGGAGCATTTCCTGCAGTTCCCGCCGGGCTGTGTCAATTTCTCCGCTTTTTACTGCATGAACATTAATGGCCACATCCATTTCCTGTGCGCCGCGGCGTATACATTCCCGTAATTCTGCACTTTTTGCTGTTTGCGATGCGGCACCATGGGGAAAACCTGCTACAGAACATACTACTGTGCCGCTTTTTCGTAAAATATCTGCAGCACATTCGACATAGTAGGGGGATACCACCACATTGGCCAGGCCATATTCTGCCGCAAGAGTACATTCTGCTATTATTTTTTCACGGCTCATTCCCGGATCTAGCAGGGAATGTTCCAGTTTGCCTGGTATTGCAGAATGGATGCCCCTGCCATACGGCGATTGATAATAATTCATTTATACGCTCCTATAGCCTAAAGCGAAGCTTTACCATGTTTTACAATGGTTTGATGACCATTTATGGTAAAACTGTCCAAAACCCCGCAGATTGTCAGGTCTGCAATCAGGTCATTGTCACCGGTAAACATATTTGCAGCTCCGCCGTCTATATTTACCAGGACTATGTCTCCTATTCCTGCATGGGCAGCATCAAAGGCAATTTGGCGCTTTCCGTCGGGGGTCCCGTCGGGATTGAGATATTCCACAATCATAAGCTTATAGCCGTTAAAGCTTTTATCTTTAATGGTAGAGATGAGGTTTCCAACAACCTTGGCTATTTTCACTTTTGTGCCTATTTAGGCAGTATCCCTTCCACATCATCATGGGGAGCGGGAATAATATGCAGACCAAACAGTTCCCCAACGGCCTTGGCGGCAGCTGCTCCTGCATCGACAGCAGCCTTAACTGCCCCGGTATCGCCCCGTACCATGACGGTGACCAGTCCCGATCCAATCTGCTCTTTTCCGATAAGCCGTACATTGGCGGACTTTACCATGGCATCCGCTGCTTCAATGGCCCCGATAAGCCCCTTGGTTTCTACCATTCCTAATGCTTCTTTCATTTAAATCCTCCTGATTTTACCTTATATTAAGGTATTTCTTCGTTGTATGTATCTACAAAGCCTACAATTGCCGCATCCACCGGTGTTATGGTTTTACGGAACATTTTTGCAGCTTCTTTAGATCCAATTAAGTATACAAAATCACCCGGTCCTGCCTGACGTGTTGAATCGGCGGCAACCAAGGTACCTGCTTCCTTCCCGTTTTCTAAAAGCTTTACTGTTAGAAAGGGAATACCCTCCAGGTTTTTTTCTTTTACCGTGGCAACCACAGTACCGGTGACAATTCCAGTATACACTTATTTTACTGCCTTAGCAGAAGGTAGTATTCCTTCCACATCGTTGTGTGGCCGGGGAATAACATGAAGTCCGTACAGATTTCCTACCCGTTTGGCCGCTTCTGCACCGGCATCGACAGCAGCTTTAACAGCTCCAACATCTCCGCGTACCATTACAGTAACCAGGCCGGAACCAATCTGCTGCTTGCCGATAAGTACTACATTAGCTGCCTTTACCATGGCATCTGCTGCTTCTATGGCGCCGATAAGCCCCTTGGTTTCCACCATTCCCAATGCTTCTTTCATAACAACTCCTTACAATAATTTTTCTAGTAAATTGAATTAATTATATCCTTATGGGGAGACGGTATAATCGCGCTTGCCCCAAGCATACCCTGTACTTCTTCCAGTTCTTCCACAGCCCTTATTGCCGACTGTACCGATGCAACATCTCCGCAAAGAATGATAAAGGCTTTACCTCCCAGACCTCTTCCCAGCCTTACTTCGAGCAGGTATACAGCAGCGGTTTTTACCGCTGTATCGGCTGCAAGTATGGCCGCACACATACTGTAGCTTTCCATTATTCCCAAAGCATCCACTTTTTCAATTTCAGCAGCAGCAGCTATGGCCGGAGCTACCTGATCATGTATGCCGGGGATTACCAGAGAATCTACCAGAGTAGATCCGGCTGCCTCCTTGCCTGCTTCTACAGAAGAACGGACAGCGGCAACATCCCCCTGTACTATGACAATATACTTTCCCGCACAGGCTGCCTGGGATGCTATTAGTTCTACTTTCGAGGCTTTAAGCATGGCATCTCCGGCAAAAATGCCCAGCGGTATGGACATGGTTTCTATCATTCCCAGAGCCTTTTTCATACATTATGCTCCGTTTGTAATACAAGCGTATCGGCTGTAATACTTTTAACTGTTCCATCAAGCGGTGCATGGATTGTTGCTCCAAGCCCCTGGGGAACAGCAATAAGAGTTCCTTTTTTTACTATTGCCCCTTTTTCCACAACTGTTTTGCACGGTGTTCCTATATGCATTTTAAGCGGAATGGTCAATTCCGGAACCTTTTGTGTAAAGGGAACAAGGGGAGCATCCCGGTCATATTTGGAAAGGGCAAGCCGGGATAAAAGCCGCTTTAAGGGAATTTTTTTTGTCTCAATACCCGGATCCATAGGACCGGCTTTTTCTTTTCCAGCTTTTATTCCTTCTTTGATAAGGGCCTTTTTAAAGTTGGCCATTACCATATGAGGGGAAAGATCAAAGTTACAGGCATAATAGCTGCAGATACCGCATTCGCAGCAGCCAAAAATAACATTGTAATCTCCCAGTATTTTTCCGTTTTCTGCAGAAATCGCCCGCATGGCCTTGTGAGGAGCAACACCTAATCCAAGAATTGCACGGGGACACAGCTGGGTACAAAACGAACACTGGCAGCATACAGCTTTGGCAAGTTTTGCCTGCCTGTTCATGTTAATTTTTTTATATAATAAGAGCTTGTGTCCTTTTGGCAGGGGGAGTAAACCTCCAGTGGTTTTTGTAACCGGTTCGTCAAGGCTAAATGCAGGAGTGCCCATAAGAGGGCCGCCCACAATTACTTCATAGTCGTCCGGGCTCCCCGATTCAAAGCCCCCTGCAGCTTCGATTAATGCAGCTATAGGAGTGCCTATGGGTACTTCCAATGTTACAGGATTTTTTACCGCTCCGGAAACTGTTACAGTTTTTTCCGTTACCGGTTTGCCGTCCAGTGCTCCTGCAATATTCACCAGAGTGGCTACATTAGAAACTACTGTCTTTACATCCAAAGGAAGTCCTCCAAGTGGAACCACCCGGCCTGTTATATCGTAGACCAGGGTTTGTTCATCTCCGGAAGGGTAAGTACTTTTCATTAGATGCAGGGTGATATTTGTTCCATCCACAGCTTTTCTTAAAGCCGTCACCGCCTTCTGGTAATGGCCTTTGGTTGCAATAACCAGTTTTTTTGCTCCAGTCTGCTCCGAAATTGCTTTCATTGCCCGGACAATGTCCTGGGCATTTTTTTCCATGATATGCCGATCGGAACGGAGCAGGGGTTCGCATTCTGCGCCATTTGCAATGAGGTATTCGGTCTGGGTATCTAATTTTACATGAGCGGGAAATCCTGCGCCTCCGGCGCCGACTATGCCTGCCTCGCGTACCTGTTCCAAAAAATTCATTGCTGTAATTTGCCCCCGTTTAAAGTCATTTATATAATCCTAAAATCCCCATGAAGCGCACAACGGCGTGCACGGGTAAATGAACGTGCAGAAGTTAATCCTTCTCCCGTAGGAGTTGCAATGGTAAGGGTTGAATAACCCTCGCCGTTAAAGCCCAAACCCGAATACGAAGGAGCATTCTTTACAAAAACCGTGGTATTAAGTGCATGGGCGGCATAACTAAGATGCTTAATATTGGTTGAATGAATCATTGCAGAATGCTGGCAGCCCTGTTCTGCCCGAATTGCATGAGCTACAGCATCGTTTATATCCTTTACACGGACAATGGCAAGCACCGGCATAAGCATTTCTGTCATAACAAAAGGATGAAAGGGATCTGTTTCGGCAATGATCAGCCGGGGGTTTCCCGTAAAAGTTATACCTGCTTCCCGTAGTATTACAGCAGCGTCCCGGCCAACATAATTGCGGTTGATTACATATTTTCCATCTTTGTTTATCAAAGTAAGGGCAAGCACCTTATCAATGTCCGTACCCTGGATACGAAAAGCGCCGTTTTTTACCATTTCTGCCATCAAGGCATCGCTTATGTTTGAAAAGGCAAAAACTTCTTTTTCTGCAACACAAAGTACATTATTGTCAAAGGATGCGCCGTCTACAATATCTTTGGCGGCTTTTTCCAGTATAGCCGTATCGTCTACAATAACCGGCGGATTTCCGGGGCCTGCTGCAATAACCTTTTTACCGCTTTTCATGGCAGCCTTTACTACCGGTTCCCCTCCGGTAATTGCCAAAAGCGGTATTTTTTTATGGCTCATTATTGCAGTCCCTGTCTCCAATGTCGGTTCCCGTACTGTGCAGATCAATCCCATTGGTCCGCCGGCCGATACAATTGCCTCGTTAAGTATGCGCATTGCTTCCTGGGAAACATTTTTTGCCGCAGGGTGCGGATTAAATACCACAGCATTTCCTGCGGCGATCATACTAATTGCATTGTTTATTACTGTAGAAGGCGGGTTTGTTGAAGGAGTTATGGAACCAATTACTCCAAAGGGCGCCATTTCCACCAGAGTTAGTCCATTATCACCGGACCATGCCTGGGTGTGAAGATCTTCGACACCGGGAGTCTTATTTGCAGCAAGAAGATTCTTTTGTAATTTGTGCTCTACCTGTCCATACCCGGTTTCTTCGTGGGCCATCTGGGCAAGTTTTAAGGCATGATCCCGGGAAGAGCAGCGCATGGCTTCGATAAGTCTGCTCCGTTCTTCCAAAGACATTTTGCAAAGCTTCTTCTGGGCATTCCAGGCTTGATCTACAGCCTCATCAACAGTTTCAAATATCCAGTTTTCCGAAGAAGAATTAGAGACAAAATCTGCTGCCAGCTTTGCTGTTACCAGAGATGCAATTCTTTCTATTTCTTCCCTTGTCATCTTTTAAGCCTCTTTATGTTTATCGAATATCCGTTTTTGGTTCATATCAATATAATCAATAATTGCCACAATGGTACTGTCTACAGGTTTGTTATCGGTGACAGTAGTTTGCCGGGAAGATGAACCGCCTACAAGCATTACAATTTCTCCTTCGCCGGCACCTACTGCATCTATACTTACCACAGGGGCGCCTTTTTCTGTCCAGGTATCCAGATCGATATTCCTGGTTAAAAGGAGTTTTAATCCGTTTAGTTTTTCTGATTTGTTGGTACTTACTACCGTACCAATTACCCGTGCAATCTGCATAAGCTTATTCCTTTTTCTTTGGCTCGGTCTGCTGCAGCAGGGCTGATTAAACCCCTGGCAGTACAGTACAGTGTTTTTTCTCCCCGGGCAAAAGCATTATTAATATCCCGTTCGGTTATTAGCTCATACGCTTGGCCCGAGAAGTCCGGTTTTTGAGCTGCTAAATTATTGGCTTTGACAGTTTCTCTTTCCAGTATGGTTCCGAAGAATATCCCGTTTCCATTGGCTTCGTCGGTATCCAGATGAATTTCCAAATCAAAGTTTTTATCAACCCTGACTTTAATACCGCCTATAATACCTTCCCGGGGAGGAGGAGTTTTAATGGAAATCATATCGCCGTCTTTTATACCATAAACAGCAGCTTGTTCTTCGGATACATGAACATGACGGGCGGCAACAATTAGTCCCTGCTTTAAACTTAGCTTTCCGGCAGGTCCGGAAAGGATACAGCCAGGAGTACGGGCAATATCCCCGCTCATGCGGATTTCCGGTTTTATTCCCAGGACAAAGCTATCGCTGACAGAAATTTCCACCTGGCTTTCTTTTCGCTCAGGTCCAAGAACACGAACATTTTTTATTACACCTTTTGGGCCTATGAGCTCTACTTGTTCTTCACAGGCAAACTGACCAGGCTGAGAAAGATTTTTCATTATAGTCATGGTTTTTCCATGGCCAAAAAGCTGCTGGAAGTCTTGTTTGGAAAGATGCACATGCCGGGCAGAAACAGCAACAGGAAAATAATACTTCCCCTGTCCGGCAAAGACAGTGAGTACAGTATTTTGTATAAGCTGTTTAAGTGCCGCTTGATCCATGTATTGTTATATCCTGTTTAATAAGCCTGCTTGGTTAAGGTTACAAGGCCGGAGGGGCATTTTGTACTGCACTTACCGCATTTTTCGCAGTCTTCCGGCTTAATGTCGACTTCGCCCTGGACAATTTTTATACCCTTGCTGGTTCCCATACGGGAGGCTCCGGCCTTGAGCATGGTATCGCAGATAATCCGGTCATTTATACCCATGGATGCCTTAACGCTGATTCCTTCTCCTACAGTCTGCTTCATAAGTTTTACATCTTCTACCGTAGCGCCGCCGGTTCCGAATCCTGTTGATGTTTTAACAAAATCCGCACCAGCCCGCTTTGCCAGGGTACAGGCAGCAACTTTTTCTTCGTCGCTAAGGACACAGGTTTCAATAATAACCTTAACAATGGCCTTTGGATGAGCTGCATTAACCACTGCCAGAATATCGTTGTATACTACATCGTAGTCTTTGTCTTTTAGGGCGCCGACATTAATTACCATATCTACTTCATCTGCGCCGTTTTTAATGGCTTCTGCTGTTTCGACTGCTTTAACCATGGCTGTACTTGCTCCCAAAGGAAAGCCAATAACCGAACAGGTCTTTACCCCCGATCCTTTAAGCTGAGACGCAACATAGGCTACATTGGCAGGGTTTATACATACCGAAGCAAACTTATATTGTTTTGCTTCGTCACAGAATTTTTTTAAAGTTTCCTTGACAGTATCTATCTTTAATATTGTATGATCCATGTATTTGGCATACGATGCATCATAAGCAGTGTTCCTGGAACCTGGGGCAGCAGCCTGAACGCCGGTCCTTTCCAGCACATTTTTGGTAACTTCTTTTACTATTTCATTTATATCCATGATATACTCCTTTTTCCCCTATATATTTAAGTATAACACTAGTTTGCAGCTTTGCCTAGTGCAAATTAACACAATTTAACATAAATTAACATAAAAATGCTATTCTGCATATATAATTTCTACGCCATTTTGAATAAGCAAGGTTTCCCACTGTAAACTAAGTTTATGGTCGGTAATTAGAACATTAATCCGCGAAAAAGGACAAATCTTATAAAATGCAGGGCGGTCGAATTTACTATGATCACAAAGGAGAATTACTTCCTGGGAAACGGTCATCATTTTTTTCCGGACTTCCGCTTCGGCATCTGAATAATCCATGGCGCCTTGGTTTAACCACATGCCGGTACACGAAAAAAACAGCTTTTTTCCCCAATAATTGCTTACATTGGTTTCCGCCTGATTCCCCACCATGGAAAGCGAAGGCTTGCGGAGTTTTCCGGATATTCCGTATACTTCCACATTATTTAACTGGGAAAGATCGGTCATTGCCCGGATTCCGTTAGTAATAATTGTTAGATTTTTTTTATCCGAAAGAAAATTGGTTAATTCTTTGGTAGTTGTGGAAGAATCCATAAAAATCGTATCTTGATCTGCAATAAGTTTCGCGGCAGTTCCGGCAATTTTTTGCTTTGCTTCCTTTTGTTCAATTTCTCTTACCATTAAGGGAATTTCTTCGCTAACTCCCTGTATAAGGACAGCTCCTCCATAGGTTCTTTTAACCAGACCCTGCAGTTCAAGTTTTTCCAGATCCCGGCGTATGCTGGCAGTGCTGGTAGAAAAATTATCAGACAGTTTTGCAATGCTTACAGCTCTTTCTTTGTGCAAAATATCTCTAATGGCATTCTGCCGTTCCAATGCAAGCATACTTACTCCTAAATTTACACTATAATGCAAAGTCTTGATAAATTCTAGATAAAAAAACACATATTTATGTGCAATCATGCAATATTTATATTGACAGTAGGAAATTTCGATGGGATACTATTTTGGAGGAAGAAAATGAAGAAGATCGGTATTGGAATTATCGGATGCGGTTTTATGGGAAAGACTCACAGTTTTGGCGCAAAAACTATTCCGCTTTACTATGATAATCTTCCGTTTCTTCCCTGTCTGGTTGGAGCATGCGATTCAAATCTTGAAGCTGCACAAGCATTGAAAGAAAAAAATGGTTTTGAATTTGCAACTACGAATCCGGACGAGCTTTTATTCTGTAAAGATATTGATGTTGTTACAATAAGCATGCCCAATATTTATCATAAGGATACTATACTTGCCGCTTTAAAAGCAGGTAAGCATATTTATGCGGACAAACCCCTTGCCGCCAGTTATAAAGAAGCGCTGGAAGTCACAGAGTCCTGGAAAAAATCCGGAGTAATTGCCCAGGTTGTTCATCAATTCCGTTTTTCTCCCGCTGTTATGAGAGCAAAACAACTTATCGACGAAGGCAGAATAGGAAATATAATAAGCTTCCATGGGGCTTATCTTCATTCAGGTTCCATTGCAAAAAGCAAACCCATAGGCTGGAAACAAGACAAAGCTATGGGAGGGGGAGGAGTTCTTTTTGATCTTGGATCGCATATATTGGATCTTTTACATAGTCTATTAGGAGATTTTTCGGAAGTATTTGCTTCTACAAGGATATTGTACCCTGAACGTCCTAATGCAAAAGGAGAAATGGTTAAGATAAGTGCCGACGATTCGGCCATGATTCTTTGTAAACTGCCCAATGGTGCTCAGGGAATGGTCGAAGCTTCTAAAATAGCTACCGGAACAAATGACGATTTATCTTTTGAAATATACGGCGATAAAGGCGCCATTCGTTTTAATTCGATTTCTCCCAACTGGTTGGAGTTTTTTAATAATGAGATGCCGGAAAAAGCGCTGGGCGGTGAACGAGGATATACAAAAATACAAACCATGTCTGCTTTTGAAAAGCCAGGCGGTTTATTTCCTCCTTCGAAATTTCCTCTTGGCTGGCTTCGTTCTCATGTGCATTGTTTTTACAATTTTTTAAACTGTGTACACAGCGGGTCTGCGGCCTTTCCTTCTTTTGAAGATGGCGTTTATATCCTAAAAGTTCTGGAAGCAGCTTATGAATCGGCAGAAAGAGGAGTCTGGGTTACTGTTTAATACCCTTTAATAGTCTCTCCTTTAATTATATTAACACCGCCGGATGTACCAAGCCGGGTTGCTCCGGCATTAATCATATTTACTGCATCGGCAAAGGTTCTAATCCCTCCTGCGGCTTTAACCCCCATTACCGGACCTACTATTTGCCTCATTAAAGCGACATATTCCATCGTAGCTCCGGCGATAGAAAAACCTGTAGATGTTTTAACAAAATCCATGCCGGTATTTTTGGCAATTTCGCAGGCTTTAGCAATTTCCTCGGAGCTTAGGAGGCAGGTTTCCAGTATTACTTTTAATAGAACAGCAGAACCGCAGGCTTTACGGACAGCGCCCATATCTTCTTCTACGAGTTTTAAGTTTCCGGTTTTCATAGCTCCTATATTCATAACCATGTCAATTTCCGATGCTCCGTCTTGTATGGCAGCACTGGTTTCATAGGCTTTTACCCTTGTCAGCATGGCGCCCAGGGGAAAACCAACAGTCGAGCCGGTTTTAACCGGGCTTCCCGCCAAAAGCTTTGAACAAAAAGAGACATTGGAACTATTAACACAAATAGAAAAAAAACCATGCTGCTTTGCTTCGATGCAGAGTTTTTCCAATTCTTCTGGTTTTGCCTCGGCTTTAAGCAGGGTATGATCAATATATTTAGGCAGATCCGAAGGGCTGATTAATGAAGAAGATTGTACGGTCATTTGACACCTCGTTTATATTATAATTAAAACCAACAATTTAATCCATATAATAACCGCCGTTTATATTAACGTTTTCTCCGTTAATAAAGCCTGCCTCGTCCGATGCAAGGAACATCATTAAATAAGACATATCACCTACAGTTCCAAGCCGTCGGACGGGAATTTTTTCGGCAGCATCTTTTTTTCTGTTTTCGTCCCAGTATTCCATTAACTTGGTCATAACTGCATGCGGAGAAATACAGTTGCAGGTAATTCCAAAGGGGCCAAGCTGCCATGCAACTGAACGGGTAACGCTAAGCAGGGCTCCCTTCGAAGCGCCGTATACATAGGTAGTTGAATGATCTCCCATTTTTCCGCATATGGAAGATACATTAATTATCCGTCCATATTGCTGTTTTTTCATAATTGGTGTTACTGCACGAATGGCATACAAAACACCTTTAACATTTATGCCAATAGTAGCGTCAATAAGTTCATCTGTAGTTTCTTCGATGGGAAAAGTTTTTAATATGCCGGCATTGTTAACCAATATATCAATGCGTCCGAATTTTTCGCAGGCTTTTTTTATCATGTCATCGACCTGGCTGCGATTGGAAACATCGCAGTTAAGGGCCAGATGATCTGCACCGCGGGAGCTTAGGGTTTGGGCAGCTTCCTTTAACGTTTTATCATCCACATCGGAAATAACCACTTTGGCGCCTTCTTTTGCCATATCCAGTGCAAGCTGGAAGCCTATACCCTGGGCTGAACCGGTAATCACGGCAACCTTGCCGGTAAATCTGTCTTCACGCATAATGATACTCCAAAATTAATTTTGTGGTACAGCTTGAATAATCAGGACTGCCTTAACTCCGGATACACTTTCCAGTGCGTTTACCTGGTAAAGCCAGTTCCCTAGTTTTATTTCTGCTATACCTTCGCCTGTAACGGCATTATCAATAAATCGCTCTCCAAGGCGCTTTATTCTTTCTTTTAGTTCTTCCATGGTGCCATCAAATGGATAAGCCCTGGAAAAAATTGGTATATCGGCATAAAAATCCGTTGCAAAGTAATTGCTGTTGTACATTACATAACCTTCAATGCTTTCTCCAAATGCAAAAGCTGCAATTTCCGGAACATCTGCCAGAGCTTCCAGGGGGAATGCTCCAATTAATTTATTTATTATTATCCCGGCGTCTTCACCGGACATTTCCATGTCTATCCGGATAAGATTACTTACTTCGCTATAATAGTTGTTTATTGTTACACTTCTGCCTTTTAATTCTCCGTATATTTCCAATACCGATACGCTGTTGCTTTCCGGTAAATTAAAATTTTCCAGAAGCTGTTGATAATAAGACCGTATTTCCTCCAGACTTGCTCTAGTTGCATAGATTTGAGTTATAGTCCCTTCATTAACTGTATAGGAGAAAATACTGTAAATTGGAAAATCCTTCTTAATCGAAGGAAGGGAAAGCTCTACCAATGTATCTACCCAATCAGGATCATTAAAATCAAGATTCTGTATTATTCGTTTTTCTGTAGGTTTTAAGATAAAAAGACCGGTAAAATGGTAAAGACAAACAAAAACAATTGATCCGGCAACAATTACAATTGCTGCAGTAATGGTGAGGATCAATGATTTGTCAACAATTTTTCCTTTCACAACTTACCAGTAGCTGTCCAAAGCTTTGATAGCCCGTTTGTAATTTTCGTATTTGTCGGTATATACATTAAAGCGTCCCGAATCCGGATTAGTACTGCCGGAAACTTTTACCATGGCTTTTGCAGCAGCAGGCAAATCCGGATAAGCACCGGCCAGTACTGCAGCGCACATGGCTGCTCCCAGAGTTCCCAGTTCTGTTGCAGCGGTAACTTCAATGGTTTTTTGCAGTACATCGGCAAACATCTGCCGCCATACATCGCTTCTAATGGCGCCGCCTGCCATTCGGACTATATCGGGAACTTTTCCATAAGACGACATTTTTTCTATATGATAACGGTGGGTAAAGCAGATTCCTTCATAGAATGCCCGGATTACTTCTGCACGGGAATGACTTCCTTCTATATTCAGAAGGGTTCCTTTTGCGTTTATGTTTACATTGCTTCCGTATAAAAAAGGAAGAAAAAGTATGTTTGATTGATCCGGTTTTATGGAAGCCACAGCTTCGTTACAAAGTGCATAGGCTTTGTCCTGCTGTCCGTCTACGGTTTTATCATCTTTGACAAAGCGCTCTACAAACCATTCCAGGTTAATTGCCCCGGTGGCGCTTCCTTCAAGCATAAGGTAATAACCTTCAATAGCATACACAGTAGTGGAAAAGAAACCTTCGCTTACAAGGGGAGTTCTGGAAATGAATTGGTTGTTAGCCCATGATCCGACAATAACATTCATAACCGATTCATCTGTAAGTCCTGTAGCAAGTCCGGCTGAATCTATGTCATAACAACCTGCAGCAACCGGTGTTCCTGCCTTTAGATTCGTTTCCGCAGCAGCAGCAGCGCTGATTTCTCCGCAAAAGTCTGTAGCATAACGGAGGGGCGGCATTTTTTCTGCCAAAAAACCAAGGCCTGCAAGTTCCAGCATATCTGCATCTATCTTTCTGTCCCGTGTATTAATAAGCCCGCTGCCGGATGCATCGGAGTATTCAAGGAATGCTTCGCCGCTTAAGCGGAGGCGGACAAAATCTTTGGGGTTAAGCGCCCATTTGGTCTTGTTAAGAATTTCACGTTCATTATCCCGCAGCCAGGCCATAACACATAATGAATGGGCAGGCCAAAGAGCCTGCATATTCATTGGATGAATTTTTTTTAGCGTACCGTCGTTCTTCCATTGTTCAACATAGGAAGCAGCCCGGCTATCGGTTCCCTCAATGGCAGGATACATGGCCTTGCCGTCTGCATCGACTAAATGAGCACCGTTTCCATGACCTGTAAGGGAAATCGCTGCAATGTCTTTACCGGAAATAGTTCCTGCATCTTTAAGAGCTCCTTTAATGGCTGTCTTGGATGCTGTCCAAACATCTTCCATATCCCGTACATACCAGCCGGTTTTTGGTGAACTATTATCTACTTTGACAGAACAGACGCCCTGTTCTTTACCCTGCATATCAAAAATTCCCGCCTTAATCATCGTAGAACCATAATCAATGCCTAGTACAAACTCTGCCATGTATTGCTCCTTTCAAAGCTACCGGGACATCATGCCGCCGGTAATATCAAAGATCCCCCCGGTAGAATAGGACGCTGCATCACTTGCCAGAAAAGCTACCATCTCACCAACTTCGTTGGTTTCTTCAAGTCTTCCCAATAATAAAGATTGATTGTATTTTTTTATTTCTTCTTCATTTGTAAGCGTAACCGAAGTAAGATCGGTAAGAAGCATGCCGGGGCATACAGCGTTAACAAAAATATTATGCTTTGCCACTTCCTTGGCAAGGGAAATGGTAAAGGACACCACCGCTCCCTTGGAAGCAGAATAATGTGTTTTGCCGTTTTTGGATCCGTTAAAGGCAGCCTGGGATGCAATATTAATGATCCGCCCGCCGCAGTTACGGGGTATATTGCGGCGTATAAACTCCCGGCAGCAAAGAAATATTCCGTCTACATTAATTGCCATGCAGTCTTTCCATGATTTAAAATCTGAGTCTGCAATAAGAACATGGGGACAGATACCTGCATTGTTGACGAGAATTGTAATATTACCGTCCAGAGCTTTTTCGGCTGCATCAAAAAGCGGTACAATTTGATCTTCCTGTGTAATATCTGCGCGGAAAGCTGCGGATTTAACGCCAAAATCGTTAATTAAAGCTTTGGACACTGCCAAGGCTTTTTCTTCGCTGCTTGCACTGGTATAGTTAACCAATACATCGATCCCTTCCCGTGCCAGTATTCTGGCAATTCCTGCACCCAGCCCCCGGGAAGAACCGGTAATAATTGCTTTTTTTCCTTTTAAATTCAATTCCATAGTTTAATACCTTAGTGCAATATTACGATATATTAAAAAATTGAATTCCGGCAGACTGTTTTTAGCCTGCCGAAACTCAACTATTCTCGAAATAAAACGATTACCGGTTATACAAACTGGTTCTTATATCGGGCATGGCCGATGCTTTAAAGTACTGTACATTATCCCTTGTAATGGGGAAAGCAGTATTAAACATATTGTCGGGAAGAGGATTAATACCTGCTGCTTCGTTATTGCTGGACAGGGGAATATTTTTAAGTCCGCCGTTATTCCAGTCTTCCATTAGAAGGATTGCCAGGTATTCATCGGTTGCGGTCTTGTTAATAAGTGTTGCAGCAATAAACCCTTTTTCAATGTAATCCAAAGTAGAAGGTTCGCGATCATGGACTACAATAACAAATCTTCCGGCAGGAACATTAAGTTCTTCCATTGCCTGGGAAATACCGGTACCGGAAGAAGAATCCAGACCAACAATCGCAAGACCAGTTATATTACCATAGGTATTGATAATCGATTTACCTGCTTCAATAGCAGCGGCAGTTTCTGCCTTGTCATCTACATAGCCGATTATCTGCCAGCCAGGTTCGTTTTCTCTAAGGTAATCTTCAACACCCTGACGTTTGGCATCGGTATTGGAAGCGCCCCAGTTCCCCATTAGAACTACACTGCCGCTTCTGCCGGCATGTTTTACCAATTCTCTGGCTGTATCCCGTCCGCAGACATAGTTGTCAAGGCCTATATAGGTAAGCGCTCCGCCGATTTCTTCATTGGTCTCGCCCATCCTGGTCTCTGTAACAATTACCGGTACTCCCGCTCTGCGGGCCTGACGTATTGCATCCAGGGGGCTGTTATCCCACATACGGGTAATAATTCCCGCCGGCTGCCGGGCAATTGCCTGTTCAATGGCTGAAGCCTGTTCTGCTGTATTCCAGCCGTCCGGGCCGGAAGCCACAATCCTGACATTAAAGTATTCTGCAGCATAACGCAGGGCTAAGTGAGAATCGGCAAAATAGGTGTGAGCCTGATGTGATGAAATTAGATAGTAAGTTCTGTTAGGATCCAGATTGGGATACACACTTCTGCTTCCGTCACCTCCTCCTCCGCCTCCTCCGGGGCCTCCGCCTCCGCAGCCAAAGGCAAGGATTGCAATGGCAAGGACCATGGCAATGCCAATGATTTTTAGGTTTTTCATTTATTATTCCTCCATAATTTTTTTAAGCACAGTATACTCTGTGCTAAATACCATTTTTATAGGAACAAAATATTTTTTATTCCTTTCCCAATTCCCGCCGTTTAAGAAGATTCAGCCAGCCATCTGTTACTACAACTGCCAATAATACCAAACCGTTTACCAGACTTTGTATATGCTGGTTTACCTCGTAAAGGTTAAAGGCATTGTTTAAAAGAACCAGAAATAAAAGGCCAAAAATTGCCCCGGCCATATTGCCCTTGCCTCCGGCAAGACTTCCGCCGCCGATTATGCAGGCAATGATCACATTCAAATGTGAATTTACACCTGTATAGCGGTTTGCTGCTCCCGCACGGGCATTTATTAGAATTCCAGCAAGAGCGGCCAAGGTCCCAGAAAGCATAAAAAGTAAAATTCGAATATTTTTTTTATTAATTCCCAATGCAGCGGCGGCGGCGGCATTTCCTCCGATAAAATATATTTTTCTGCCAATCCGCCGTTTTGCCAGAATAATGGACAATAGTAACGCAAGGACAATAAGCATCCATAACATATAGTGGATACCCAAAAAACGGCCCTGACCAAGCTGCCTAAAGCTTTCCGGAAAATCACCGTACCCTGCCTTGCCTCTTGTTACCAGGGTAATTTCTGTAATACCCCGTACTATATACATCATTCCTATTGTGGTAATTAAGGGGTTAACTCCGCAGTATTCGGTAATTACTCCGTTAAAAAGGCCAATTACTGTTCCGGAACCAAGACCCAGCAGCAAAGCAATGGGGGTGGAAAAACCGGCAGTTAAGGCTATTGCAGATACCAACCCGCCAAGGCACATCACAGAACCAACAGAAAGATCAAAGACACCCGAGATAAGAAGCATCATCATACCCAGAGCGACAATTCCTTCGGGAGAAGTTGAAGTTATCAGAGAGTTAAGATTATGGGAATTAAAAAAAAATCTGGGAACGGTAAGTCCCAAAAGAAAAATCATAAAAAGACAGAGGGCCAAGGAAATTGATTCCGGACGTTTTTTTCCCAGCACTTGTACTGTTTTCAGTGAAGCTGTGGTAAAAGCTTTTGCTTTGGAAAGATTCATCGGCTATACCCCCCGATGCTGGTCATTCGGGTATCTATAAATACCGTAACAATAAGGATTATTCCTACAATCAGTTGTTGAATAAGAGGCTCAATATTATGTACAACCATTCCTGTAGTAATGGTTGCAAGGAAAATAAGCCCGACAACAGCACGGAGTATGCTTCCCTTGCCGCCGGATAGACTTGCACCGCCAAGAACAACTGCAGTAAGAATGGTAAATTCCAGGCCGTTTCCAATGGTAGAATCGGCAAAGCGGAGCCGTGAGCCTATCAATATTCCCCCCACTCCGGTCAGGAAGGACATAATGGTAAAGATCAGGATTTTTTGCTGGTTTGCACGGATACCATAGATACGTGCAGTTTCCGGGTTTTCTCCCACATAGTACATCTGTCTGAAAACCCTTACCCGCCTAAGTAATAATTCAAGTACTGCTACCATTATTACCATTACAATAATGGTCAGATGAATGCCCGAAATACGCTGACGAGCCAGAGCTTCGTATGAAGAAGGATAGGGGTAACCATATAGCCAGGTGGTAAGCAGATTTGCCAGCCCTCTTACCGCAGCCATACTTCCAAGAGTAATCATCATGGAAGGAACCTTAAAGCGAACCACTAAAAAACCATTTATAAAACCTATCAATGCACAAAGAGACAGCGCCATTAGTAAAGCAGGAATAAGCGGCCATTGGTTTCTCATTAAAAAGCCCACCATCATACCGCTAAAGGCATAGACCGACCCTACCGAAAGATCCAGTTCTCCCATGATCATTAGGTAAACAAAACCTATGGTTCCCCAGAATGTAATTGATACCCCGTACAGGATTGAAACAACAGTATTTACCGAAAGAAAGGTTTCGCTTGTAAGCGTCAGCCCTATCCAAAGAATCAGCGTAAGAAAAATAATAGTATAAGAAGAAAGATGTTTTATAATGGCAGTAATCCCAAAATCTGCCGGCAGTCTATTCATTCGTTTCTCCCTGCTCTGCGGGGTTGGCAGAGGTTCCGGCGGCCATGGTCATAATTGACTTTTGGGTCATACCTTTAGGTAATTCTGCATGAATGCGGTTCTTAACCATTATAATAACACGATCGCAAAGGCTTATCAGTTCGGGCATCTCGCTGGAAAAAATAATTACCGAAAGACCTTCCCTGATAAGTGAAAGAATAAAACGGTGAATCTCTCCCTTGGCACCAACGTCAATGCCCCGTGTTGGTTCGTTAATGATAACAATGTCTGGGTTGCTGCACATACAGATGGAAAACATTAACTTTTGCTGATTTCCGCCTGAAAGGTAGCGCGGCTGCTTTAATGCCGAGGGAATAACAATATCAAACTTGTTTATGTATTCTTCTGCATGGGTTTTCATTTTATATTTATTGACAAAAGGGCCATTGGAAAGTTCTTTTAAAAGAGGAATGGACAAGTTATCCATAGTTGGTGATTCAAATAAAAGACCGGCATTCTTTCTGTTGTTGTTTAGATACATTACCCCGGCAGGGACAAGCAGATCAGGACTGGGTTTTTTTATCAGTTTTCCTTTCAGGTATAGTTCACCGCTGTCGGCATTTTCCAGGCCGTAGATCATTCTGCTTACCGTATTGGTTCCTGACCCTTCAAGACCAAAAAATCCCAGCACTTCTCCCTTGTGTAAAGAAAAACTTATGTCCTGTACAGAATTCCTTTTTGAAAAGTTTTTTACTTCCAGGACTTTCTCGCTGCTTGCAATACCATCTTCTGTCCGGGCGGAATAAAGGGTTCCCGACAGTTCCCGGCCTACCATACGGCTAATCAGATCCATTTCGCTTAGGGTATTGGTATTTTCATAAGTGCCCACATAATTGCCGTCCCGAAGGACGGTTACCCGATCGCTAATTTCCTTTATTTCATCAATTCGATGGGAAATATACACTACGGTAATACCGCGTTTTTTTACCTCGCGTATAATTTCCATAAGCTTTTTTACTTCTTCCTGGTTCAACCCTGAAGTTGGCTCATCCAAAAGTATAATTACCTTTCCCATGCTGACACAGCGGAGTATCTCTACAATTTGCTGCTGACCCATGGTTAGGGAATCCATTTTTTGCCGGGGAGAAATGTTCATTCCAAACAGGTCTATAAGGGCTTTGGCTTCTTTTTCTGTTTTACGCTGGTTGATAAAACCACCGCTAAGAAAAACATTGTTTGGGAAAATATTGTCAGAGACGCTCATATTTTCAAAAATTGCCAGTTCCTGATGAACCATAGATATCCCTGCTGCCATAGCGTGGGCGGGATTAAAAATCCGTACCTCTTGTCCATTAATTAGAATTGATCCCCCGGACGGTGCTTCCTCTCCCGAGATTATTTTTATAAGGGTTGATTTTCCGGCTCCGTTTTCCCCAAGGAGGGCGTGAACTTCTCCTTTAGCAATGGAGAAACTGACCTGTTTTAAGGCCCTGACAATTTCATAATTCTTCGATAAATTACGAATTTCTAGAAAATCAATCATGAACCTGCCTGTAAAAACAGGCTATCACGGTATTTTTCCATTGTCAATAAAAAAATAAAGAAATTGTAAAATTGTGCAATATTTCGTAATTTTTAAGAGAATTATGTAACAGATTCCGGCAAAAAACGACAAAAAATACCGAATTTAGCTGTAAACACCGAATGTATGGATAGTGTCCAGCATTGCCTGATAGTTTTCCGGTTTTACTTTGGAATGAAGGCTGTTTGAAGACGAGCAGATATAACCATAACCAGGCATGCCAATGTTTAGACATGCTTTTGTTTCCTGTACTGTATCATCTACCGAGCCAAAAGTCAGCGTTTGAGCACAGTCAACATTGCCTTTTAAACATAGTTTTGCCCCATAGTTTTCCTTAAACCAGGATAGTTCCATCCCTGCTGAAGGATCCATGGGATCAAAGCAGTCTATGGGGGGAGCGGTAAGCATATCGATAATAGGCAGGACATTACCGTCACAGTGTTTTATGACCATAAAACCAATATCTTTGTATGCACTCATAACCTTCATGTAATATGGAAAAAAAAGTTCCTTAAAATGATCAGGCGAAAACATGGGGCCGCTGGTATAACATACATCGTCTCCTGTCATTACAATCCGTACGCCTGCTTTCCATGCCCGTTGTGCAATTTCGATATTATAATCTACCGTTAAGCTGATTAATTTTTGTACAAGTTCTGGTTCGGAATAAATAGCCATTAGAAATTCATCCAGTGCCATTATCCTTGACGGCAGTGAAAAAACATCATTTAAATGTAATATAACTGCACGCCTGCCCTTAAACTGTTCCAATGCTTTTTTTGCATTATCCAGACGATACGGTGCATCAGGGTCAGGCAGCTTGTAAGCTTCCAGGTCTTCTGCATCCTCTACAGGATGTCCGCTGGGAATATGCTGTTCTTCGGCAGTTTTTGTACGGATTATTCCCCATTCGTCCTTAAAGTTTTTTTCGTCTATCGCTTCTGTCTGGTATTTTACATGGACTACAATGGCGTCAATGTCCATTTTTTCTATAAATTCCGCTGTATCAGCGCCCGGTGTCATTGCCGCTATTAAATTCCGGCTTATTTCCCATTCAAAGGTAGGAACCCGGTCAATTGGCTGGCGCCCTAAAGCGCCCATTACCCGTTCTTCGCTGGTCATTGTTTGACTATACAATACAATTTTGATAAATACCACTCTGGCTGCTTGACATAATTGTTTGAGTGTGCTAGTGTGGTGGTACACCGAAGGTGGAGGAAGTTATATGGAGATATGGGAAAAATGGGCTCTGGCATTTGATGACCGGCTTCCGATTTACCGGCAGATTATTCTCTTTTTTAATCAGGCTTTTGTACGGGGGGATATTGTTCCCGGACAGCGTATCCCGTCTATACGGGAAATGTCCGGGTATCTAAAGGTTAATACCAACACCATGCAGCGCGTGTATCAGGAAATGGAGCGTGATGGTCTAATTTCCAGCACCCGGGGGACTGGATGTTTTTTTACAGAGAATGAAA
>Ga0099364_10004805_pt1 | contig 20348 bp, 19 predicted proteins | sample TergutTh196P3_FD_73070 | JGI IMG/M metagenome (GOLD analysis project Ga0099364, IMG submission 73070) | Microcerotermes parvus P3 segment gut microbial communities from Pointe-Noire, Republic of the Congo - Th196 P3 | ecosystem: Host-associated > Arthropoda: Insects > Digestive system > Gut ... | reverse complement strand
AAAAAAAAAAAACAATTTCCCCCCCCCCCCCCCCCCCCCGATAAATTATCAAGTAAATTTAAATTTATTACAAATTCATTTTCAGCGCAAAGGGCGCAAAGTGAAGACGCAAAGTACGCAAAGTATGATTTTTATTTTCTTTCTTTGCTTTCTTTGCCTACTTTGCGGCCTTTGCTGGAAGCTGCGCTGCAAGTAGCGTGAGGCGCGTAGCGTCGATTAAATTTATTAATAGGAGTTTTCAATGAAAAGGGTTGTATTTATTTTATTATTGGTTGCCTTGATTTTTTCTTGTGATTTATTTAACGCATCGTTAGATCCGGATTATTGGGAAAAGATTGATGCGGAAATTGCGTGGGCTAATGCGGCGCGGCTTACGGTAACCGTGGCGGTTCCGCAAGAATGGGGTACAAGCCCACAGAACGGAACAGACAGAAGTTTTGACGCGGTGCGGACAACAGAAACCCCGCGTTTGGGTTATGCGTTTAACGTAGAATTTACTCCAAGCAGCGGTTATGGTTTTGTAGAATGGCTTGCATTTAAGTCAGATGAATACCCCGCAAACATTGATACAATGGATTTTGATACAGCAAAAGATTTGTCTCTTGATGAAGAAGACGCAATTATTACACCCGGCGCACAAACCCACACAGGAGCTTTTACTGCAACCGTTACCGTTAATATTGAAGACGATATAACACTTATACCATTCTGCGATCAGCGTCCAAGGGTTATTCAGAGTAATCCGCCTTTGATTTTTACAGGTGAATTTTTACCGCAAAACCAGATAATTACAATTTTGTTTAATATGCCGCTGGACAAAGACTCTGTTATTTTTAAGCCGGAGCATATAGAGATAAGTGCCCAATGGACAGGTTCCAGTGATAACTCAGGTGACTACGCTGATATACTGAATCATTTTGAGCCACCGTTACTTAACACTGCCGGAGATACCATCACTATAAATCCTTCCAGTAGTAATCTGCCGCCGCAAAACCTGTTTGTTACAATAACAGCGGGAACCGGCATTACATCAAAGGAACAGGGGATGGCATCTTCCATATCATTTACATACAGGATTGGAGCGCAAACATTAAAGGAAGTTTACAATGCTGATACAGTCTGGGCTATTCATGACCCACTGGATTCCCCGTATGAATTCTTTTATCAGGCTGCGTCTGCAAATCTGGACAGGCGTTTACGCAAATACATTGACTACGAAGATCCCGAAGACAGTGAAGATCCCGAAGATTCTGAGGATAATGAAGATCCTCAAGAGCCTGAAAACTCTGAAACCAAAAAGTACGCAGTGACTCTTTATTTTACAGTAACCCCAAGCATTGGGAGCAGTATATTGAATCCGGATCCTGGGTATGTAAAAATAGCTGAGATTGACTATGCAAATCTGCAAGGCGGAGAAAGAAATAGTTTAAGAGCTGAAAGACATGTCGAAATAGAACGTGTACCTCCTGTAATAGACGCCGTAGGCGCAGACGGCGAGTACCGGACATTGAGTTTTTTGCTTGGTAACAATGTCTGGAAGACAGTCTATACATGGGATACACCGCCGGAAAGCGGGATAATCCGTTTAGTTATTCTGCCCGGTTCTGACGATTTCCCGGAAGACACCTGGCAGAATGCTGTTGCTGAAGGGCGTTTTGTTACAGTGGTTATGGATGACCTGCCCCCTAGCGGCAATGCCAGCGTTGTCCTGAGCGGTGAGGCTTCTATAGATATAAGCGGCGTGTATAACTACAATGACTCCACAAACAATACTCTTTTGATAAACGCCGGCTTTCCCGGCATGGCGGATAACGGCGGCTTTGGCATCCTCCCTATGGCGGCAACAAGGAACAATCCCTGGACTATGGATGATCCGGCAAACCTGCGGTGGCAGTACCGTATTGAGGCTGGCGCTGATACTTATATCAGCGAGTGGCTCTCTTTTGACGATGGTCGGCAGGAACTGGACTTAACTACAACAGAATTACCCGACAGTAATACGTTCCGTGATCTGCAAGTTAGGTATCGGGATAATCTTGGTGATGAAAGCCAGCGGAATGTAAGCGAGTGGGTAGCTATGCAGCAGATACGGTATTATTCTCCGGTCATCACTGCGGTAACTACATGGGGCGCAACATATTACGAAACACAAAGCGGTACCAATGCTGCAAACACAATCCGTGTAACCTGGACGCGGCCCGCTGGTATGACCGGCGTGGAATTTTCTGTTAATGACGGAACGACATATCGTAGTACGAGCGTAAGTGGTTCACATATCATTACCGATGTACCGCGCATTACCAATACTGACATTAGGAGCGGCCAGCCGGTGAGCAATGTTATCAGTTACAACATCACGCTGGCGGCTTACAGCGATTACGGCAGACAGCCAGCACCAACAACAGTGAAGATATGGAACATTCCCGGTATGACTGTGAACCAGGACAACCCGGCGATAGAAGTTACCAGTGTAACCGGTGACAATGATGATACCGATGGAACAATCAGCCTTGCGAATCTGGCTTTGGGCAATGCAAATAAGCAATATGCTCTTACCCAGGACCTCACTGTTACTACTGCATGGACGCCTATCGGCTCTGGTACAGCAGATGCGACTGCTTTCCGGGGAAAGTTCTATGGCAACGGGCATACGGTAACAATCCGCAGTATGAATGCCGCCGACCAAATGGGGCTGTTTGGAAATGTGAACGGCGTGTCAACGGCAAACTCTGCAGTAATTCGTGACTTGACGGTGTTGTATGAAACCGCCGCAGGCGGAAGAGTTACAATAAACCACACAGGCGAGGCACGATTCGGTGGCATAACAGGAAGGGCAAACGGCAGCGCGCAATTTATCAATGCGCTAATCAAAGGAGCAGTAAGCATTACCCACACGGAGGACAGCGTTTTAACTGTTGGTGGCATGGTTGGGCTGATGTCCAACACTGCAACAATAACCAATGCTTACGGTGGCTTAAATATTACGGTGAATAAACAAGGCACAACAAATGCAAACAATGCCTTTGTCGGCGGCTTGGTGGGTGATACCGCAACCGGCGGTACAAGAACACGCATGGCAATAAACGGTGTTACGGTTGCGGCGAATATAGACCACACGCAGGCGGCAGGCTCAATGTATGCGGGCGGTGTTGCCGGAAGGCTGCAAGCAAGCGTAAGATACAACGACCTTGAATTTACCGGCACGCTTACCGCCGTCAAAGGTGCATACGCCGGGAATGATTATGTCGGCGGTATTGCGGGATATTCAAATAATGGTACTTATGCAGACTGTAAAGTTTCCGGATCAATTACCGTTCCTAGTACATTCACCGGTACCAGCACAGTTTCCCTTGGCGGTCTCTTTGGGCAAAGCGGCGGACCCAGTGCTCCCGATACTATCAACAATTCTTATGTAAGCGGCGATATTACCTGTAACAAAGCAGGAAGCGGTAATCTTTACATGGGCGGGATTATCGGACAATTATACGCCTCGACAATAACTAATTCATGGTATGAGAAAGGTTCCCTTAATTCTGAAGCATCGGGAAATTTAAGTATGGGCGGCGGCTTTGGATATGTGGTTGCTAGCGCTACAATAGTCAACTGCTATTCCCTTGCCGCGCTTATCAGCGGTACGCGATTAGATAATAATTCTGTAAATATTGGCGGGTTTATCGGCTTTTTAAGTAACGGCAATTTAAGCAATTCATACGCCCGTGCAGAAGTCCGCGCTCATGGCTCGGTAGATGCGGGCGGGTTTATCGGTTATTGGGGAACGGCTACTGATAGTAATATGTCTGTTACCGGATGTTACGCAATGGGAAGCGTCAACATAACAACCGCCAGCATTGGTAATGCAGGAGGGTTTGTTGGAAGACTTTCAAGAAGTATTACGGCAGGTGATGCTTATATGGAGCTTAGCAATTCCTACGCCACTGGAAATGTCAGCGTGAATCAAATAAGCGGTTCCAGTTCAATTTATGCAGGGGGGCTTGTGGGTTCTATTCAAAGCAGCAGTGCAGTCTATCAATTCCGTATTCAAAACAATTTCGCGACTGGTAATGTTTCCGCAAGGTCAGCCGGAACCGGCCAGGTATACGCAGGCGGCATTATCGGTGGCATAACAACCACAACCGCCGCAGCCAACCGCCTGACTAATAACGCTGCTCTTGGCAAAAGCGTTACGGTTTTAGGCAGCGGCGCAACCGCAGACAGGGTGGGGCGGATTTACGGCTCTTCTTCGTTTATTGATGCGGCAAGGGTTAATAACAACTACGCCCTGCGAACAATGGATGTGGAAATAAGTACAGACCCCAACGCCGTCTCTATCAACCCAACTCCTGTTACCATAGACGGCGGTACTACACGCCACGGTGCACCTGCAAACAGCAGTGCATTTGGGAGACAGACAGTGTGGACTGACGGTTTGGGCTTTAACCCAACAATATGGAATTTTACCAACTTGGTAAGAGACGGCCACCCACGGCTGGCGTGGGAGTAAACGGCGTTGGGATATTGAGGGGACAGTGATGTCAGGGAACGGGATCACTACGAAACGCGGATTAACGCGGATTAACACGGATTAAGCGCAGATTAACACAGAGGAGTTCTATATGAAAAGATTATTTATCTTGTGCTTGCTGCTTTGTCTTGCTAGTGTGCTTTTTGTTCAAGAGGAAGGTAGTGAATTTAATACCGTAAACTCAAGGTACTATTGGGCGGAAGGTGTTTCTGTTGGGACTTCTTTTGCTGCACCGTTTCTTGCTTTTACGGTACACAAAACTTTTTCTCCCTTTACAAAAAAAGGCGGCTGGTACATTGGCGCAGGCGGTGGGGTGATGATTGCAAAATACATTTTCCCTGAAGGAGATGTTTCCACAAATACCCCTGCTTTTAATGTAATTGCCGGAGTTAATTTTTTTGACTTTTTGAATGTATGCTATGCATTTAGAACAAATATTAAAACAGTCAGTCATAAGGTTTCTGTGGGATATGTGCATAGACAAAATAGCAAATAATAAATAAGGAGAGAAAAATGAAGAATCAATTGGTAAAAGGTATATTTATTTTGTTCACTGTTGTTTGTTCTTTGTTATTTATTTTAACTTGCAGTCTTGACGGAGATATTGTAAGACCCTCGGCTAAAGGAGAGCAGGACGAATCGAGTAAAGATAATAAAGACGGTATCAATATAATCATCGAAATAAGCGAAGACGGCTATTGGGTTATCAACGGTGAAAAAACAGATGTTAAAGCACTTGGGGAGAAAGGCGAAGACGGTACTGATGGTAAAGACGGCGAAGATGGTAAAGCACTGGACTTGGGCTTTACGCTTCAGGTAGTTAACTCAGGTAAAACCGCATATCTTTGCGGCGATGGATTTGCTCCGGCAGCGGGTGTTCAGCAGAAGATGTAATTGAAAGAACAATACACAAACTTGGGCACTTGTGGGGTGGATTGTACGGTGAAACACAGGACAGTTGCACAACCTTTGGAAATAGAGATTGTACCCGGACAGACTGTGACGCAACAGAAAAGGTGCCTATATCAGTTGATCATGACTTTATTGGAAGAATAGATTGCTCAAAATGTCATCATAGATATCAATTAGGCGACATTGGACCGGGAGGCGGAAGAATATTCTATATGGCGGATGGTGTTGATGGCAGAAATCCTTTTACCCTTTATATGGACGCTGACGATACCACAGGAGTAACCGCCCACTATCTTGAAGCCGCTTCGGGTGGCTGGTATAGTGCAACTGCTTCCAATGATCCAATATTATATGGGAGTTATTTCGATGAAGTTCCTCTTCCTGGTAGTGATGATATTTATTATTATCGTGTAAGTACGGATTATGTCATAGGTACCGGTTTAAGGAATACCGTACGAATCCTTGCAGAGAATGCAAACTCTCCTAATGCCAAAGCCTGTAATGACTACGAAAATATCGGTAAAACTGACTGGTTCTTACCGAGCCGTGACGAATTGTATCAGCTCTATATCAATCAGAGCTATGTGGATAATCTTGAAGAAGGTGGCTACTACTTTTCTTCGTCGTGTGGGATCGATTATGTTGACATGCTTTTAACCCAATTTAGTTTGGATTTCAGCTATGGTGATTATGGACTCTTCTCGGATTACAACAAATATGTCCGTGCCATCAGAGCTTTTTAACCCAAGAGCCCGGCACTTGGGTTTGAGTGCTGGGGGGGGGGTTAGCAGGTAGCAGCAAGTTAATTGTTATCCCGGTAATATTCATCAATGATGAATTCAACGTTTTCTGCCCATAACATGGATGCGGTATTTTGCAAAGAATTATATGTTTTAGAGCCATTAAATTTGGTATATGCAGAATCAAAAGGAATTTTTTCTCTTTCAGCAATTATGCTAACAATATGCTCAATTTTTTGTGCTATAAAAAAGGATAAATCCTGTCCATTATACATTATTTTATCATCATGCGCTTTTCTTTTTTCCAACAGTTTGAGCAATGAGACAGCCTTTTCCGTATGTAATGATACCTGATCATTGGTTTTGTTATATCGTAGTCGTTGCATTGCTTCTTCTCTTGTATAAAGACCGTCTATAAAACCTGTTATTGTAAAAACTATCCTATCATTTGCAACCGGCCCTTGCACATAATCATAATCGTGTTGTAATCCCCCAATATTCCTATTTGATAAAATAAAATCAAACCATTCATTTGATATTTCTGGAAACTGTTTTGATTTCAAATCGGCGGAAGGAGAGAATTCAAATGTGTAAAGGTAAATCCCGCTACCGCCTAAACGGTTGAACATATTAAAGCCCCATTGCATGGCTTGTTCTTTTATAGTCGTGGTATAAAAACCTCTTCCAAAATCCCGCCTGTCTTTAGACTTTGTCAAATCAACGGCAGTAAAATCTTGATTTGAACCATGAAAAAGGGTCATGCGCTTTTCCTTTTTAGAATATCCTCTGCAAATGATACGCATTCATATATATCCTGAGTGTGGAGAGTGTCATAACATTGGCGTATAGACTCTGTTATACCGAATTTAAGAAAAATCCCCAAAGTTTCATGTGAGGTTATTTTGTGCCGTCTTGCGTATTCTTCCACAGCAACAACAACTAGTAGATTTTCATCATTCCTCTGTATCATAAGATAAGTATAACCTGATATAAGAGAATTGTACAGATACACAATACACCATTAGCTAAAGCTGCCCGGATTTCTTTACGCTTAAATATTTGTTAATAAGAGCCGTAGAAATAAATTTGGGTGAAGTTTCTAAAACTAAAAGCCTGGAATGTTCCCATTTGCGATACATTTTACGTGAGGTAAATCAGCGTCAGTCGTGATCCCGCGCTTGCGCCCCTATAAAGGTAATATCAATCTTATCAATCCTGTTCCCGTTCATTTCTACAACCTTGAACCGGTAACTTTGATATTCAAAGCTGTCTCCAACGCGGGGCAGCTCTCCGGCAAGGTATAGGATGAAGCCGGCAAGGGTGTGATATTCACCGGCGGAGACGGTTTCATCGTCACCAAGACCAGTAAGAGAAAGAGCCTTTGCGGCATCATCAATGTTTAAACTTCCTTCAGCAAGGAAACTTCCGTCTTCACGGCGGATAAACGGCTCTTCTTTTTGAGCGGGAGATGACAGTTCCCCTACAATTTCTTCAACTAACGCTCTGATTGAAATAACCCCTGCAAGCCCGCCGTATTCATCCATGACAAATAAAAAGTTTGCCTGACCCTGTTTAAAAGATTCAAATGCTTTAAGGGCGGACATTGTTTCCGGTACAAATTGAGCCTTACTCATAATTGCGCGTAACCCCTTTGGGTTGGTATCAAAATAATCTAAAATAATATCTTCAAGATAAACCGCACCAATAATTTCATCCGGGCTGCCGTCAACAACAGGAAAGCAGCGTTGAGCGCGGTATTCAAGAGCCTTTGCCTTGTTTTCATCGTAGGAATCGTTGACATCCAGCCATTGAATTTCCGAACGGTGCGTCATAAAAGCGCCTACAGGGCGGTCGCCAAGATAAAAAACTCCTTCTACCATTGTGCGTTCATTACTTTCTACAATGCCGGACTTTTCTCCGTCTATAAGAGTTTGGCGTAATTCATCTTCTGTTATTTTTTTTTCTTTGAAAAAGAGCTTTTTTAAAAAGTTCATTCTAAACATCTATCTCCGCGCGGGTAAGCGGCCTAACAATATTTATTCCATCAGGAGCAGTCTGCATTGTTACAATTCTTCCGTCAGGGGAAGTTTCTCCAAAGATCTGAACAATTGGGAACCTGGGATTTTCAGGATTTACATCTATAACCTGCCCTTTTTTATTATTAGATAATAATACATACAAGCCAATTGGATAAATTGAAAGAGATAATACAAGAGACTTTACCACAGTATCATCATATTGTTTCCCTTCATTTTTTAATAACTCCAGCATACCGGTATAACCGTCTTTTTCTTCCTTGTGCGGTCTTTTGGAGCTAAGCGCTTCATAAGAACATGCTACGGCAATTATTTTTGAATACAGACTTATTTTTTCACTTGTTAAACGTCTGGGATACCCTGTGGAATTTTCTCTTTCATGATGTTCAAGTGCGGCAAGACATATCGGCAAAGGAAAGTCCAAAGATTTTAACATACTGTAGCCAAGAACAGGATGAGTAACAATTGCTTTTTGTTCGACAGCGTTTAATGGTCTGTCATTCATAAATATTGCCGAAGGAAGTTTTAACATTCCAACCTCGTGTACAATAGCGGCAATTGCCAATTCCAGAAGACGGTGACTGGGGAGCTTTAAGTATGTTCCAATTATAATGGAAATTATAGTAGAGCGAACAGAATGACTGGCAAGATAAGTTTTGCCCGGAGAAGTCTCGATATTTTTTAATACCCTCATTAAAAAACGGCGATCTTCTTTTATGTACTCTAGCATATCTTTAATTTTTTCATTTATTTCTTTGTAGTCCAAATCCCCAGATACAGCGGCTTTTGTAAAAAGAATTTCAGTATATGACAGAAACCCTCTGTAGAATTCTTCAGCTTTTTCCATTTTGTCAGCGTCTGATTGCTGCGAGAGCCCAACACCCCTGCCTCCTGTTGCTGCAGTGCCTTTGGAAGCTTTGTTTTGGTCACCCTCGGACAGTACAGTCTTAAAACTCCATTTTTCCAGGATTTCAGCCAATCCCTTGGTAAATGGCATTTCTGGGGCAGTTATAATAAACGCTTTGTCAAGAAGAACCGCTTTTGTAAAAAAACTGTTTGGCGGTATATCCTTTACCAAATAATCCTTCATGTTGACCTTCTATTACTTTTCATCTACTATAATTATAGGAGATTTTTGCATTGAAATTCAAATACCTGATAATAGCTTTCATCGTTATTATAAGTATTATCATTTTAGCCACAGCTTTAATGCCGACATTAATGGCAAGCCCTGAGTTTGCGGCAAGCTTCCAATACATTACATTGCCCCTATTAATCATCATGGGGCTTATCTTTGTTTGCATGGTAATATTCTTCCTTTTAAATTATCGGCTACTTTCGCTTTTAGAGAGAGAAGATTGGCCAGCTTTATCCTATTATCTGGAACAAATTATCTATGTAAAAGGGCGGTATAATGCCCGCAGAGTAAAGCTTTTGGCCAGTTCTTATCTGGTTATAACTGATTACGCATCGGTCTTAAAGCTTGAAAGCAAGGCAATGCTGGCAAAACCTTCAGTTGTAGAGAAAAATGCCCTTATTTTTGGAGCCGCAAGGGTTCTAAGCGGTGACTCTAGGGGAGCCGCCTCCCTTTTTCATACACATATGAACAAAGGGAACAAATATGAAAGACAGTGGATACACTGGTTTTATGGTTTTTCCCAGCTAATAGGCGGTGAGTTTAATTCTGCGGAAAAGGAATTTATGTCGATAGCTATCTCATCCAATGATGCCATTATTGCGGGGTTATCTTCTTATTTTCTGCAAACTTCTCTGGCAAAGTATTCCCTAAGACAGGAAGAATGTCGTTCCATAGCTGACAATGGCCGCCGCAGGGTAAGAACTGCATTAAAAAGTATCGGTGCTTGGAGAAAAGAAGCTAATAGATTAGGCACAGATATGCACATAGCGATTGTCAGAAAATATATCGATGAAGCAGGCTTATGGCTGTATGCTTAAGGGGGTTTTATGAATTTATCAAAATCAACAAAGCTTGAAAATGTATGTTATGACATACGAGGTCCTGTTCTTAAAGAAGCAAAAAAGATCGAGGAAGAGGGTTTTAGAGTTATTAAACTGAATACCGGCAACCCTGCCGCTTTTGGCTTTAACGCCCCGGATGAGATTCTTAGAGATATTGTGGTAAACCTTCAAAACGCGCAAGCCTATGGCGATGGCCGTGGGCTTTTTGCCGCGCGCAAAGCAGTAATGCAGGATTTTCAGCTTAAGGGAGTAATGGATGTTGGTATAGAAGATGTTTTTCTTGGCAATGGAGTAAGTGAACTTATAATGATGTCGATGCAAGCCCTTCTTAATCCCGGAGACGAGGTATTAATTCCAATGCCGGACTATCCATTATGGACAGCAGCAGTTACTCTTTCTTCCGGCAAAGCAGTTCACTATATTTGTGATGAATCCGCAGACTGGAACCCTGATCTTGACGACATTCGTTCTAAAATTACACCTAACACTAAGGCAATTGTGGTAATCAACCCAAACAATCCAACCGGCGCTGTTTACAGCCGTTCCATACTGGAAGGAATTGTTCAGATAGCAAGAGAAAACAAATTAATTATCTATGCCGATGAAATTTACGGCAGAATAACTTATGATGACGCTGAATTTATTCCTATGGCAACCATAGCACCGGATGTTTTAACAATTTCATACGATGGTCTTAGTAAAGCATACCGCGCCGCCGGCTTCCGCGCAGGCTGGATGGTTTTATCCGGCAATAAAAAAATAGCCTGTGATTATGTAGATGGCCTTGATATGCTTGCAAACATGCGCTTGTGTCCCAATATGATTTCTCAGTACGGTATTCAAACAGCTCTTGGCGGTTACCAGAGCATAAAAGAATTACTGTTGCCCGGCGGCAGGTTATTGGAACAAAGAGACATAGCGTATAACATGGCAAAAGACATACCCGGCATTTCAGTAGTAAAACCCAAAGGAGCGTTGTATTGCTTTCCCAAGATCGATGCAAAACGGTTTAATATCACAAATGATGAAAAGTTCATGTTAGACCTGTTACGCGAAAAACATATTCTTATGGTACACGGCACAGGCTTTAACTGGAAAGACCCTGACCATTTCCGTATTATCTTTTTACCTGAAAAAGACACTTTGAAAGATGCCATGAAACGGCTGGGTAGTTTTTTGGAAGGGTATAGGCAGGGGTAATTAGTCGTGACCACTTTTTGGACTATTAGCTAAAAAATGGGCAAAAAAAAGACGATGTGCCTGGACGTCAGGGTTAAACCCTATGCACACCGTCTGATTTGGAGAGGTTATCCTCCCAGTATGTATAATATCGGCTTAATTACTATGGGACTTTAGGAGAAAATAGGGTATAATGGTTTAAGGAGATAATATGAAAGACCAAAATGATGCCTGTAAATGCTCATACCCATGCCCAAGGCACGGGGACTGCAAAGCCTGCATGGAATACCACAGGAAAGCCGGCTCCAGAACAAATTGCGGCAAAACCGGCGAAGAAACCGAAAAATAGTTGGCAAAACCTAAAAATAACTGTTGACGTCCCACATGTTTTTGTGGTATTTTATTATTATAAAATAACCCAATTAGGGAGGCTAGCAGATGGCAAAAGTAGAAATGAAATCCATTTCAAAAGTTTATGATGGCGGCGTCCGCGCTGTTGACTGCGCCAACATAACAGTCGAAGACAAGGAATTTGTCGTTCTTGTAGGACCTTCGGGCTGTGGTAAATCCACCACTCTCCGCATGGTTGCCGGTCTTGAGGATATCACAGAAGGTGAGCTCCTTATTGACGGCGAAAAAATGAACGATGTTCCGCCCAAAGACAGGAATATCGCAATGGTATTCCAGAATTACGCTCTTTATCCCCACATGTCAGTCTATGAAAACATGGCGTTCGGTCTGCGTATCAAAAAGGTTCCAAAAGCTGAAATTGATAAGCGCGTTCATGAAGCTGCTCGTATTCTGGATATTGAAAAATTCCTGGATCGCAAACCCAAGGCTTTGTCCGGCGGTCAAAGACAGCGTGTTGCGGTAGGCCGCGCTATTGTCCGTAACCCAAAGGTATTCCTTTTTGATGAGCCCCTTTCAAACTTGGATGCTAAATTGCGCGTACAGATGAGGGCGGAACTTTCTGACCTTCACCTTCGCCTTAATGCAACCATGATCTATGTAACCCATGATCAGGTAGAAGCTATGACCATGGCAAGCAAGATCGTTGTTATGAAAGACGGTAAAATCCAGCAAATTGGCGCCCCGTTGTACCTTTACAACTGGCCGGTAAACAAGTTTGTTGCAGGGTTTATTGGATCACCGCCCATGAACTTCTTGGCCGTAAAAGTAATTGATGAAGGTAATTCTATTTTATTGGATGAAGGCTCATTTAAGATTAAAGCTGATTCTTCCCATATCGAACACCTTAAAAAGTATGTTGGAAAAGAAGTGTTCTTTGGTATTAGACCGGAAGATTTGATTTATTCAGAAAAGGATGCCAAAAACAGCATGACCGTTAAGGTAACAGTTGTAGAACCTCTTGGTGCAGACATTCACCTGTGGTTAACAACAGAAACCCAGCCATTGGTAGCTCGTACAGAGCCTAACCATGTGTTTAAAGTCGGCGATACCGCAACCTTTTCTCCAAAAATGGATAAAGCAAGGTATTTCGATAAAGAGACAGAATTGGCAATTATTCCTTCACCCGGAGCTTGATTTTAGATCTTTGTTAAAAAGAAGCCATAAGGGTAAAACTCCTTATGGCTTTTTTTATCCCTGATTCAGGTTATTTCCCACCCTGATTGCGGTATTTCCCAGGGCTGACCCCGGTGTAAGTCTTAAAGATTTTAGAGAACCAACTCTGGTCTTCAAAACAGCAGCTAGCAGCAATTTCAGTAAGAGACAATTCAGTCTCCAACAAGAGACGGCTGGCTTTTTCTACCCTAAGACGGTTCAGGTATTTTGAAAGGTTTTCTCCCATCTCTTCTTTGAAGATGGTGCTAAAATAGGGCGGTGAAAGACCGGCTACATCAGCAATTTCCTTTAGGCTTATCTTTTTGGTGTAATTGTCCAGGATAAAGATCTCTGCTTTTCTAAGAGCTGTAGCATGTGGGATCCCTCGGAAAGAAGATATTGTGCCAGCCACACGATCCACAATATTGTAAATAATGTCGGTTAATTCTTCTATTGTCTTGGCTTCCTGGACAAGCTTAAGGTTCTGGCTGTTAATTTCCATGGAAAGGCTGCCGCTCTTGACAGGACTTATTTCAACCCTGGAGATAAGCACGACGGCTTCAATTACTCTTAATTGAATGTAGTTAAACTGATCCGGGTTTGAGAAGATAATCATAGCTAAAAGCTCATTTAGAGTTTTTCTAGCTTCCGCTACATCACCTTTTCGCAGGGCAGCCAGCAGGTCTTTTTCTGTACTCAAAGGATAACCGGGCTTATTGTCGCCGTGTTGCTTCTTAAGTTGCTCTATAATTTTAGCTATTGCTTGCTGCTGCTCTGCTCTTCGCCTGATTATCTCATGATAATCCTCGCTTCCTGTACTAAGGGATTCCGCGCATAATTGCATCATCTCTGCCATGGACTGGACTCTTTCCTCATCCGCCGCAGGAGTAGCCAATATGCGTTCCTTTAATTCTTCTTTCGATTTTTCGCTATTGCACATAACAAAAGTATCGTTTGCATTTGAAAAAATGTCAACTCCCTTTTGCAATTCTTTTTGCAAATTTTTATGTATATAGCCCCCACCCCTGATGGCCCCAGAAAAACTGCCCTGGGTATATATGGGGCTGACCCAGAACACGATCCCCATATTGCATTTATAAATATGAAAAGTCCCCTTTTTCTTGACTTCTTCTATGGCTTTAATGTGTATATCCTGACATGGGAAGTAAGGGCAGCAGGGGCAGACGGTTTCTTCCGGCTCGTTTTTAATGCCACTTGGGTAATATGGCTTTAAATTGCTGTCATAAATACATACACTGCAGCCTGTAGCCTGACTATAATCCAGCATGGTTTTTTCAGCTTTTTCCATTAAATTTGATTCCTTGTTCATAAATACCCCCATTTAAGCAGATAACCCGGAAATACTGCCCTGATCCCTGTATTTTCCCGGAGTGTATCCCGTGTTATTTTTAAAGATTTTTGAGAACCAACTTTGATCCTCAAACCCGCATATTTTGGCAACTTCACCGATCGATATATTTGTTGTTAAAAGCAAAGTTGCCGCCTTCTCTATTCTAAGACGGTTTAAGTAATCTGACAAATTTTCCCCCATCTCTTCTTTGAATATTGTACTAAAATATGGGGCAGAAAGTCCCGATGCTTTTGCAATTTCCCTTAGGCTTATTTTTCTTGTGTAGTTGTCCCAAATATAACGCTCGGCCTTTCTGAGTGCAGGGAAGTGACGAACACCGTGAAAAGAAAAGATTCTTTCTGACATTTTTTCTGTAATATCTGAGAGTATAGATTCTATCTCCTCTAAGCTTGTGCTTTCTTTGATCTTTTTCTGATAACGGCTGTTTACTTCAAGTATTGTATTATCATTTATATCATTAGGATTAGATGTTGCTCTGGACAACAATACTGCCAGTTCCAGCGCTCTTAAACGAAAGGCAGGAAGATTTGATTTTGCTTCTTTGTATCGTGCATTAATCAGTTTTAAGAGTAATTTTTTTGCTTCCACTGTGTCTCCGCGACGCAGATTTGCCAGTAACATTCTTTCCATGTCCAATGAAAAAGCTTCGTTCTTTTCATCTTCCGGTGAATACTCTTTGGAATTTAACGGAATGTTTGAGTTGTCCAGTATTCCCGTAATATTTTTTTGTGTAAAGCTTACTCCGGAAATTTGATTCGCACAGATCTGCATCATTTTTGCAAGCGCCATTATTTTTTCACTATTCTTGTTTGTTTCTTGTATGCCGCCGGATAACAGAGCTCCCACGAATCGTTCTCCTGAATAAAACGGACTTGTCCAAAAAACTTGGTCTTTTGCGCATGTGTAAATACAAGATCCTCCAAGCTCCTTTGCTTTTTCTACAGCTTTAATGTGCATTATAGCGCAAGTATTATTTTCGTCATAGTCAGTTTCTTCTTTGCAATGCTTACAGATTAATTTAAATTGATTCACATCCGCTAAACAATCCGGCTTTATTACAAATACATCACAATTCGCAGCTTTTTCATAGTGCCGGGCAATTTCATTTGCTTTTTTCAGCAAAGGTTCCAATTCACGGCGTTGAATTATGTTTGGTAATTTTGACATATATTTTCCTCCTCTAATAAAAAACTTAATATAATTAAATTGGACAAAATACACCCTTTTTTTGATTTTCTTTTTCTTAAAATACACCCAAAAGCAAGCTGTTTTCCTTGCGTTGAAATTATGGTAGAATAGAACATATGGCAACAAAGCAGGACATACATACGACCCTTAATAAAATGATACTATCCGCCTCAGGTTGGCGGGGAGTGTTTGCGGCAGATGGCAATGAAGAAAGTAAAGCTATGGAAATTACCCAGGCTCACAGGATTATTGCCGGGGCGGCGGCGTTTGTTTTTGCAGAGTATTTACGCGCTAAAAATACTTCAGCCAGACCTCAAATATTGCTTGGTACTGATACCCGTCCTACAGGGCATGCAATTATCGATACAATAATACCCGTTTTGCTTGCCTCCGGTTGTGATGTTTTATATGCCGGTGTATGTGCTGCACCGGAAATTATGGCGTGGGCTAGAAATGAAAGAACAACAAGCATGATATTTGCTGAAACGGATGATAGTGTTATGCCGATAGGTTTCATCTATATTTCCGCTTCACATAACCCAATTGGTCACAACGGTATAAAGTTTGGTCTTGCGGACGGAGGTGTATTGGCAGTTGAAGAAGCCATAACACTTATTGATTCTTTCCGTCTATTTTTAGACAGTAATGATAATATAGAAAAAATAGATAAACTAATTTCAGAAAATACCGGTGATCAAATACAGATGATAAAGGCCGTTTCTGAAATTTCTAAAGTCGATGCATTTAAAACATACTACGAATTTTGTACCGGGACTGCATTTGGGGATAATGAATCATCAGACAGTCTTTGTTTTATCCTTTCCGTATCCTCTGTAGTAAATAAAAATATTGGCATTGTTTGTGATTTTAACGGCAGTGCCAGAACTGTTTCCATAGATAAAGATCTTTTTACTTCACTTGGACTAAAGTTCGATTCTATAAACAATGAACCCGGTGATATTGTGCATCGTATTGTGCCGGAAGGAGAATCCCTTGAACCTTGCAGAATATTTTTGGAAGAAGCTCACGCTAAAGATTCGTCATTCGTGATTGGCTATGTGCCGGATTGTGACGGAGACAGGGGCAACCTTGTTATCTGGGACGAATCAATAAAAAAAGCGCGCGCCCTAGAAGCCCAGGAAGTTTTTGCTCTTGCCTGTGTCGCGGAATTTGCTTATCAGATTTGGATAGGAGAAGATACTACAAAAGCAGCTATAGCAATTAACGATCCAACTTCCATGCGAATAGACCGCATTGCTCAGGCGTTTGGAATTGAAGTTTTTCGTGCTGAAGTGGGAGAAGCCAATGTGGTAGGACTTGCACGCCGTTTGCGTAAAGAAGGATATACCGTACGCATTCTGGGTGAAGGTTCTGCAGGCGGTAATATCACCCATCCTTCTGCGGTTCGTGATCCCATACATACGGTGTTAGCGCTTGTGAAATTGCTTTGTCTTAGGAACAAAAGGGCAGAGCTTGGAGGGGAGGAATCAGAACATCTTGGGTTATTTGAATTATGGTGTGAGCGTTCCGGGCAACTTGACAAATATCATGATGATTTTACTCTTACGGATATTATTGCCAGTCTGCCTAAGTTTGTAACCACTTCCGCGTATAGCAAGGACGCGGTTTTACATATTAATAACGATGATCACGCGGTGCTGAAAGATCGCTATCAAAAAGTTTTTGAGCGGGAATGGGAAAAACAAAAAGATCAGCTAAAGACTAAGCTTGGTATATGCAGATGGGAGGCAATCGCATATAACGGATTGGAAGAAAAGCGTGGCTTGAAACAGTTTAGAGAAGCGGGCAGGGGAGGGCTTAAAATCTTGTTTTTTAATGAAAAAGATGAGCCTATTGCCTTTATTTGGATGCGAGGTTCAGCCACAGAACCCGTCTTCCGCATAATGGCAGACATAGAGGGGATAGACAAAGAATCGGAACAGTTGTTATTAAACTGGCAGCGTAGTATGATAATGGAAGCTGATAAGGAGTAATTATGGGAATAAGAGGAGAAGTTTTTTCTACAAAGGTAGCTTTGCCCAATAGGACATATTTTTTTAATGTTAAAGAGAACCGCATGGGGGATCTTTATCTTAATATTGTGGAAAGCAAAAACCGTGAAACCGGCGGCTTTGACAGGCAGTCCGTAATTTTGTTTGCCGATGATTTGCAGGAATTTTTAAAAGGGTTTGAAGAGTCTTTGAGGGTGTTGGAAAAATCTGTGCGGGGGAAGAAGAAGCCATCGCGCAGAGGCGCAGAGGCACAGAGGACGCGGAGAGAAGATAAGAAGGTTGTGGTTAAGAAACGGAAAAGCTCGTTCTCTGAATAGGGGAGGGGCCGTGTTGGCGGACAGCTTCTCTGTGTGTTTTTGTCGGGTAGCCCTTGTGTTTTTCATATTGATACTGTGGATATAGTTTTGCCATTTCATTCATGTAGGTATCCCTTGCGGTTTTTGCTAAGATTGAGGCGGCCATTACTTCCGGTATTTGTGCGTCTGCTTTTACCAGAGCTGTACATGGAACAGGAAGATCGGGTTTTTTATTACCGTCAACAATTACAGATAAATCTAAATCTGATAATTTAGTGTTTTTCATCATTTCTTCCATGGAATTATACGCGCGCTTCATTGCTAAAAGGCTTGCCTGTAAAATATTGATTTTGTCTATTTCTTCATGCGTTGCCCAGCCAATACCCCAAGCTAAAGCGTTTTCTTTTATTTGTTGTTCCAATTGTTGTCGTTTTGTTTCAGATAGTTTTTTTGAATCATTAAGCATCTCAAATGCAGATTTGTAATCATTTTTAAAATTTTCACCCAAGACTACAGCGCCGGCACAGACAGGTCCCGCCAATGGTCCCCGTCCGGCTTCATCAATGCCGCAGATTAATTGTTTCATTGGATTAAATTCTCCATAGCTTCCCGCAATTCAGGATTTCTTTTGCAATAATATTCCTCACTCTCCGCTTTTGTAAGTCCGACAAGTTCGTGGCTCATGTAGTGTATCCAGATGTCTTCATCATGTATTGACATTTCATGTTTGCAGCACCAATAATCCGGCTGATACGGCAGCTGCGGTGTTTTATCTTTATAGAATTTATAATCATGGACGGCAATTTTTAAATCATCTTTGGGGATACCTTTATCTATAATAATCTGCGCCAAATGGTTAATTGTATTGCCGGTGTCAAAAATATCGTCTATTAAAAGCACTTTGTCCCCAACTCTAAGATAATCTGGTGAATATGTCCAGCCGTCCACGCGTACTTGTTCTGCCTGTCCAACACCGGTGTAAGAGCGGGCAACTACTGCGGCATAATAGACAGGCCGTTGCCCTTTATCAAAAAATTTAAAACATTCGCTTATCACATTTCCAAGATATGCTCCGCCGCGCAGGGAAACATAAATTACATTAGGGGTAAACCCTTCTTTGTAAATTTTGTGTGCAAGTTTAATAGCGTTGTCCCGTACAGTATCGAACTGTAAAAAAATCTTTTTCATATTAACCTCCTATATTCTTTTCTTTTCAGGGCGGAAAAAGCCAAAAAAGCTTCCGCACAAGCCGCCAATTATATGGGCAAACTGGGAAATATTGTCATTGTTAAAAAATTGTAAAACTTGTCCGCCCATATACAAAATTAATACAAGTATAAATGTTAAGGGTACTTCACCCTTGGAAAAATTTGTAAATGAAGACAAAAGTATCATCATAAAAACAACGCCGGATGCTCCTAAAAGTGCGGTTGGAAACAAAAGTACATTTAATACACCTGTAACCAAAGCGGTAATGGTAATCATTATAAGAAGCCTGTTAGAACCGTAGTTTTCTTCCAGCATGGGGCCAATAAGTAAAATTATTGTTAAATTCCCCGCAAGGTGCGTCCATGAAGCATGACCAATAACATGGGTAAAAAGCGTAATCCAGTTTATTATATTGGCGGGATTAAATTGCCCCCTGCCCGGAACCATAAATAGATATAAATTAAGATTAATTAGCAAGGTTTCTGACAAAAGCATTACAAGGGCGCAAACCAATGTGAATGTAAGTACTGTAGGCGCATTGTATCGAACTTTCATATGTATATAATGTATATTATTGAAACGACATATACTAGTAGTTGCGTCTTTCGTAGCTGCTATGTTTTCCAAAGGTATGTGAAGAGTTAGTCGTTAGATGTTGCCTCTGTACTGGACAGGTAGTAGCCCCGTATTTGATTAAGGGTTTGGGTAACGGCTATTACCGCTTCGTCAAGGCATTTATTCAAGATTAAAGGTACTTCAGGGGGTAATGCTTCCGCTGGTTTGAACAACTCATAGGGTTCTATTTTTAAAGCAGTGGCAAACTTGACTAAAGTTTGAGGAGAAATCCAGCGGTTGCCATTTTCTATATTACAGAGAAAATTTACAGAAATATCCAGTTTTTCAGCTAAATCAGCTTGGGAAAGGCTCCTGTTATGACGGTACCGCTTGATATTAGCACTAAAAATGCCTCTTAAATCTTTTTCAGTCATGATCTTCCCTTATGGAGAATAATTAATTTTATTATTAGACAAGTATATTGACAAACACCCACAAGAGAATTATTATATTCTCCAGTAGAGAATACTAATGAGAAAATATCTATTGTGAGGAGTTTTATATGAAAACTATGTTTAAAGTTTTAGGGAGTATTGTCATTATAACAGTACTTGGGTTTGTATTTGCGGGCTGTCCGAATTCACCACGTGGATCGGAACCAGGCTCTATCAGTGGCAGGGCTTTTTTTACCAGTGGTGAAAACCATGCCGGAATCAATGTAACACTGGAAAAGACTGACGGATTGTTATCGCAAAGCGCAGTTTCTGCGGTACGCAGTATTGAA
>Ga0099364_10004804_pt1 | contig 20358 bp, 18 predicted proteins | sample TergutTh196P3_FD_73070 | JGI IMG/M metagenome (GOLD analysis project Ga0099364, IMG submission 73070) | Microcerotermes parvus P3 segment gut microbial communities from Pointe-Noire, Republic of the Congo - Th196 P3 | ecosystem: Host-associated > Arthropoda: Insects > Digestive system > Gut ... | reverse complement strand
AAATAGCGAAGAGGATACACCTGTTCACATTCCGAACACAGAAGTTAAGCTCTTTTGCGTCGATGGTACTGCTCGGGCAACTGTGTGGGAGAGTAGATAGCCGCCATTATTAAGAAACGAGGTTTTTTTTATTATGTTGAGGCTGTCGCATAGTGAGGTAGCAAAGGCGTCTCGCCGTTGAATATCGTTTTTATAGATTATCACGGTAAAAATATAACATTATGTATTACAATAAGATACTTATGTATTCATATCTCTAATATCAACGGCGAGACGCCGTTGCTACCTATAAAACCCCATTATGTGACAGCCTTATGTTGATACTATTTCCAATATCTACATCAAATTATCCTTTGAAAATTTTTGTTGACAAAATAGATTTATTTTTTATTTTGGGAAAAGAAATATTTATTAGGAGTTATTATGAACCCAAGTAAGCTGTATTATCGTAGAGAACTAGCCGAGATAAACATCAAAATGGCAAAAGAAAACACTTTAGATATCGAGTATCTACTAAATTTGAGAACTGAGATGGAGGGTTTCAGTTTTTTCAATTTAAGTGGATACGCAACTTATATTTTAGGAAATTATTATATAAAAAGAGCTGATTATAAAAAGTGTTACGAAATCATCAATGAAGTAAAATCCTCTCAAGTCAAAGATAAACCATTTATCCAAGCTTATATATTGTTAAATGAAGCTGTTTTAAATTGGTATGATGGTCAACAATGGGACTTGTGTATAAAAAATTGTGATAAAATCATAGAAATCAACAATTCTATGGAAGAAAAGGATAATTTGCTCCATTTTCTCGCTTTACTCTTTAAAGGGACTACATACAGCACCAAAAAAGACGATATAAATGCTTATAGAGTTCTGTGGGAGTCCCTGCATATCGACCTCGATGAGATTGACCATTATAATAAATGCAAGACTTATCAATGGCTTGGCGTTACTGAAACAAATCAAGGAAATTATGATAAAGCAGTAGAGTTTTTGACAAAAAGTCTAGAGGTTTACAAAGAAAAATCACTAATTGCGGCTTATGCAGACGCTTTAAGCACATTGGGAGTATTAAATTTAAATTTCAAAAAAATAAATCAAGCTATTGAAAATTTTCAAGAATCTCTTGATATATCAAAACGCTACAATCTGATACATTTTTTAGCAGATGCATACTACAATCTTGGAATGGCTTATGTTGAAATAAATGAAAATGTAAAAGCAGAGCTTAATTATCTCGACGCTATAGACATCACAAAAAAAATCAATGATATGATAAAGTGTTCAAATTCCATCCTGATGCTCGGTAGCCTATATACAAAAATGGGGCAGTTTATAAAAGCTGAGAAGACACTTTTTTATGGTCTCGAACTCGCTCAGAAACATCATAAAGACAATCATGTCTTGATGATAAAGGCATATAATAATATTGCTGAATTTTTCTTTAAAATGAAAGATTATAAAAATACTCTGAAATACATAAAAAAGAGTGAAAAACTTTGTTTGGAGAAAAATTTTAAACTGGGTAAGTTGTCTGTTTTTAATATACTAATCAATTATTATAAAGAACGGAAAAACTATAAGAATGCCTTTGAATACTCAATCAACCTCCTATCTTTGAAACTCGAGATACAAAATGAACAAGCAAGAGAAAATCTTGAGCTTTTGAACCTAAAAAATGAAACAGATAGAATGAAACAAGAATTTGACCAAAAAATAGAAAATGAAAAGATTAAAGCTGTTCTTGCTATGGCAGTAACAGCAAATCACGAAATAAACCAACCACTGACAGTGATACAGCTCTCCGCTGAAATGCTCAAAGCAGACAGAAACATAAATAGCCTTTCTGAAAGGCAAATGAAACACATAGATAAAATAGAAAATGAAATAGAAAAAATTTTTAATATACTTAATAAATATAAAAATAGTGAAAATTTCCTATTTGATAACTATGTAACAGAAAAAACTAAAATAATCAAATTTGATTAGAATGTATTTTAAAACTTGTATTGAACATTATTTTTATACTATTGATTCAAATTGAGAAATAGAAAAGAGTTGACATAAAACCTGATTTTAAAAATTGGATTACCAATCATAAGAAAGATAAAGGAGTGAGCATGAAAAGTATCACTAAAACATCGACTATCATAGCGATACTAATACTTACAGTTAGTATTAGTATAGGATGTTTGATAGCAGAAGAAACAAACCAACAAGGAGGACAAGACATGGGAGCTGAGATAATCAAAGTTTATGCTGAGGATATGCCAGCAGCTCGGTTTATTGGAAAGAAATACCTCGATGAGGATAGGGTTGATGGCTCTTTTAGTTATCAATGGGGTGAATGGCACGAGCATGGCTGGTTTGATGAGATCACAAAGCAAGCGGACAGAGACCTTAAAGAGTGGTTCGCAGAGGCGGAAGCCTTTCTCGGATTGATGAGGTTCAAAGATGGAGAACCTTTTGAGTATTGGATAGGTATGTTTATGCCAGCAAGGACAGCAGTGCCAGAAGGTATGAGCTATATCGATTTCCCAATTTTAAGGCTTGGCGTAGGTTGGGTGCGAGGAACTATGGAAAACATTTTTTTTATGTGTGACCCAGTCTATGAAAAGCTTTTGGCTGAAGGATTCCAACCAGTTACTGACGAACATGGTGCCTGGTGGAGCTTTGAACGATATACATGCCCGAGATTTACCACCCCTGATGAAAATGGTCAAATCATTTTAGACCATGGGTATGTACTACAGTTTCATATTCGTTGCCAATCTTGCTATATGGTTATTGATGAGCCTGATAAATATGGTTCAGAAGCTGATGGTTCGGTAAACTTAGATTATTGTCTCTATTGTTATCAAAATGGTAGCTTTGTTACGAAACTCACCTTTGAAGAGGCAGTTGAGGCAAATATACCTTGGTGGAGAGTAGACGGAGATGAAAATGATGATGCTGCAAGAGAACGAATCAGAGCTGTATTTCCGACCTTAAAAAGGTGGAAAACTGATTAAATAAAGAGTTTTACACAGCATATTATGGATAAGATATCAGCAATAAAGGGTTTTTTACAAAATCGGCAGGAAGGCATTAAACTCGCAATTTAGCGACACTTTGTCATATAGGTCAATGTTATAGTCTATTTTTCAGTTTTAATGCCTTTATATTTAACCCAGCCTTTATTATCCGTTATATTTACCCCTACAGATCAAACAATAGATTAAGCAGTTACAACAAATTATCCTATAAGGATTCAGGTTATATTAAAAAAGTTTCTACAGAGCCACCGCGACCTGAAGGTCGAACCATCAAAGCGGTAACTTCAACTGGGAACGCAGGCATCTTGCCTGCAATCAGTGATTATTCTAGTTTTTTTGCAGGCAAGATGCCTGCGTTCCCAGTTGAAGTTACAGACAAGCTTTCATATTTATGAGATGACTTTTCTATGTAGTCTCAGAAATATACTTATCCTGCTCACTAAAGCATAGTATAACATCCTTGAGTGCATGTATAATTTCCATGATTCATTACAAACAATGTCCTCCAGAGATTTTTATCACTTGCCCTGTCAACCATTCGGCTTTATCTGAAGATAAGAAAAGTATTAAATTTGTAATATCTTGAGGCATCCCAAGACGGCTGATAGGAATGAGAGGTAAAACGGCATTTTCTAATTCTTTGTCTATCCAACCAGTTTGAATAGGCCCTGGAGCGATAGTATTCACAGTTATCCCAAGCTTTCCTACCTCAACGGCAATAGAGCGTGTTAGTGCTTCTATAGTTGCCTTTGATGAACCATAAGTTATTTGCCCAGCAAAATTTTGAGCCGCATCAGTGCTGAGATTTATGATTCTACCATATCCAGAAAACCTTTTCACAAACTCACGAATCATATAAAGAGTTCCCTTTATATTCGTATCAAAGACATTGTTTATATCATCGTCTGAAACATTGAATATAGTATCATTTTGAGCATAAGTAGCTGCATTATTCACAAGTATATCTACTTGACCAAATCTCTGTATCGATCGCTCAAATAAAGAAGAAACAAACTTACTATTCGATATATCACCCTCGATTATAAGATAATTTGATGTGATTTTCTTTATCTTTTCCTCTACTATTGAACAATCTCCAGAAAGTGCCTTGTGATAGCTATCTATTCCATCACCAGAAGCCATTTCCTCTTTGTATGAAAAGTCCAATTTTTTGTAAACCATAATGACTTTTACACCTTCTTTTGCAAAAGCCAATGAAGTGGTAGCACCTATACCTTTTGGGTTATTAGTTCCGGAGATGATAGCTACTTTATCTTTTAAATTTAAATCCATTGGAAACCCCTTTTGATATTTCATTATTTAAGCCAAAATATGAAAGCAGGCTATTTTGTCAATATTTTTTCCTAATAAATGAGATTGTGAAAATGGTGATGCAAAAAAATCTTGACAAAAAGACAGATATTAAATATATGAACCAAAGTATTAAAGACATTTAAAGGAGAAAATCTTTATTATGACAGAAACACAACAAACCGAATATAAATCCTCATGGCATGACGATTATTTAAAATGGATATGTGGTTTTGCTAATGCACACGGAGGTAGAATTTACATTGGCAAAGAAGACAATGGTGATGTAATCGGATTAGGGAATAGTAAAGAATTAATGGAAGAACTCCCAAATAAAATAAAAAATTATTTAGGAATAACTGCGGAGGTTAATCTTTTACATGAAAATGGTAAAGATTTTATTGAAATCATAGTTTTACCCTATACTGTGCCGATTTCTTTGCGTGGTAGATACTATTATCGTAGTGGCAATGTAAAACAAGAATTGACTGGTGTTGCACTGAATGAATTTTTACTAAAAAGTTCTGGAAATACTTGGGATGAAATTGTGGAAACGAGAGCAACTTTTTTTGAAATTAATAATTAGTAATTAGTAATTAGTAATTACTAATTACTCATGCCTCACACCCACGAAATCCTCTTCTTGCTCAAGTTTGCTTTCTTGGAGGTTTTATAGATGCTTGGGGTAGTGGAATCAGAAAAATCAAAGATTCATGCAAATTAGCAGAACTTTCTGCACCAGAAATGAAAGAACAAGAAGGTGGTTTTATTGTTACATTGTTTAAAGATAAATATTCTAAGGAGCAATTAGTTTTACTTGGTTTAAATGAAAGACAAATCAAAGCTGTTTTGTATGTAAAAGAAAAAGGGAAAATTACCACTAGTGAGTATCAAGGGATGACTGTAGTTTCTAAAAGGACAGCAGTTAGAGATATAGTTGAATTAATTGAGAAATATAATATCTTTATACAACATGGGACGAGTGTTGGAATCTATTATGAAATAATGAGTTAAATAGAGCGTGCCAAAAGCGTGCAAAGCGTGCCAAAAGCGTGCCAAAAGCGTGCAAAGCGTGCCAAAAGCGTGCCAAAAGCGTGCAAAGCGTGCCAAAAGCGTGCCATTATACACAATGATAGCAAAATATTCTGGAGAATTAAAATACCATAACTACAGAAGGAGCGAGGGGATATGCAGACAAGACCATACTATCCTCACTTGGTTTGTAAAAAAATAATATATTTCTGTATCTTTTTGACTTTGGCGATGAATTGAGGTTTCAGATAAAGGTTATGAAAGTCCTTGATGAAGAAATAAAAGATTACAAAATCTTGAAAATAGTAGGTGTTATCTCGCAATTTAGAGATGATGAGTGATATGACGAAGATGAGGAGTAAAAAAAAGACAGTGAATACTATTATGTTAGTTGAAGAAAGGAATTAAAATCTATGAAAGAAAATATTTACGAATTTAGAAATATTGAAAATATTGGCAATGACGATCTGGCTACTGCTTGGAATTCAGCCTTTTCAGACTATATTGTCCCAATGAATTTGACACCCAAAGATATTGAAGATTATTTACTAGTGGCAGGTGTGGATAAATATCTTTCTTACGGAGCTTTTTATCAGGGTATTTTGGTAGGTTTGTTGCTAAATGCTATAGACAATTTCAGAGGAAAAAAAGTAGCTTATGATGCTATGACTGGTATTGTGCCTGAGCATCGGGGCAAAGGGCTTTTTTCACAATTGTATGAGTATACAAAAAACAGTCTGAAAAGCAGTGGTATCAAGCAATATTACCTCGAAGTCATAACAACAAATGAAAAAGCCTATTCTATCTACAAGAAAAAAGGGGGAGTGGTTGTAAGAGAGCTAGTATTTTTGGAATGTAGCAACTCTGTCTCAGAGTTGAAAACTCACACAAATAATCTAAGCCCCAAAATTGATGTTAATGTAATGCCACTGTCAAATTACTTGCTTGAAATGAATGTTCAATATGAAATAGCTCAATATGAACCCTCCTTTGCAAACAGAATAGTAGCTCTATCACGCAATATTAATCATTTTCAAATAGCTTATGTAGATTTTGAAGGACAAAATATATCTGTCGTTTTTAATCAAGAAGGGGGTATTTCACAGATTAAATGGGATGGTCGCTACAACGGAAACATTCTTTATTTTATACTAAAACATCTAGCACAAAATTTTAATAAACTTAGAGTTTCAAACATACCTATCACAGAAAAAAATTTAATCAACGCACTCTTAAATATGGGTTTCAAAATTTTGGTGAATCAATATGAAATGTGTATTGAATTTTAAGGAGAGATAAGTCGCCGCGACCTGAATGTCGAACCATCGAGGCGGCAACTTGATTTGTAGAGAACGCATTTATCGGGTAACCGCTAGGGATTACCACTTCAGAACCATTGCAAATTCACTTCCATCTCACAAAATACTCTTTATTTACTCTACCTTTAGGAGTAACATCGACACTTTCAGCTCGTAGCAGAGCAATCTGCAAATCTTTGCCATCACCTTTGAGAGCTATATAACCATCAGAACGAATAACTCTATGCCATGGCAGATTATACTTTTCTGTCATCGAATGAAGCACTCGCACTACCTGTCGTGCACCATTGGGCAGTCCAGCTCTATTGGCAATATCACGATAGCTTGAAACATTGCCTTTGGGGATAGAAAGGATTTGCTCTATTATGCATTGAGTAATATGGGTCATAAATTATTTCAATTCCTTTATCATAAGATAGATATGTAATTATTCAGTCTTTCCTTGAATATCCTGACAGGGATTATGGCTCTGTAGAAGAAAGATAGTCAGTTTGTGATATTTTTCTGATGTTCATATTCTCTCTTTTATATGCCCAGTTATGATAGTATAACTGCTTGCATTGATAGTTAAAACGCAATTTCTAAAAGAGACATACCAGTTTTTTCCTTTCTTTTGTATGTCATCTGCCTGTTTTATTATCTGTTTACAACAGTCTATGATATCGTTTGTCTCTAATCCAAGATTTTTCTTTAGTCGCAAAATGCCCAAATTTGTAGTGTGAAGCCTTTCGATGTTTTGTAGTAAATCATTTTTCATTTTATCTCAAAATCCTCTGTTTTGAAGTTGTTTTGTTGTCATAAGTTATTTTTCTCTCTTTGCATCTTAAAAGCAATCTTTTCTCGTTCTATCTCATCTTGCAATTCTTCTACTGTTGGCAAAAAAGGTATATATTTAGTGGCGAAAAGTTGTTGACTTTCGCTCAAAACAGAATATCGAGCTATGGTGTTGTCGGTTTCAGTGCAAAGCAATATACCTATGCTGGGGTTATCATCTTTGTTTTTGCGTAAATCATCATACATACGCACATACATATCAAGCTGCCCGACATCTTGATGTGTCATTTTATGTGTCTTAAGCTCTATAATCACAAAGCACTTGAGGATATAGTTGTAAAATACGAGGTCAATATAGAAATCTTGTGTTTCTGTGCGGATTAATTGTTGCCTTCCTACAAAAGCAAAACCTTTACCAAGTTCTAGTAAAAAATCTTGCATTTTATCTATTATAGCCTGTTCTAATTCGTTTTCTGTATAGCCTTTGTTAGTTGGAAGTCCTATAAATTCAAGAACATTTGGACTTTTAATAAACTCCAGTTTGTCATCTTGAAAATCTTTTGTTTTCTCTTTCATTTCCTGAATTACAGGCTCTTTGTTTTGAGAGGATAAGAGTCGGTGATAATAAAGCGTAGAAATATTCCTATCCAAAGTCCGCACAGACCAGTGATTTTCTGATGCTTCCTTTAAATAATATTTCTGAGCATCTTTGCTGTCTACACGCATTATCAAGCGGATATGAGACCAAGTCAATTTGGCACACAGTGTGTGCAGAATCTCAGGTTCTTTGAAAGTCCTATAAAACTGTCTAAAATCTCTCAAACTTCGCGGACTAAATCCTTCTCCAAATTCTTTCGTCAGCTCTTTAGACAGAGTTATTAATATTTCCTCACCATAAGCAGCTCGTTCTTTGCCCTGCTGCTCTTCTTCCACTATCCTCTTACCTATCTGCCAATAAGCTTCAGTCATAGCAAAATTTATAGCAGTAAAAGCCTTTTGACGAGCTTGTGCCAAAATCTGTTTGATTTCAGCTATATAATTTTTTGATAAATTGGTCATTTTAACCTCTTTTCATTTTGTATAGTTACTCAAATATCTTTTGAAAGACAATCTCAAACGGGTCATCCAAATATTTAAATCCACCTATTTCCTTGTAACCCATTTTTCTAAAAAAATGTTGTGCCTCTTCTAATGATTGGGTAGATGTCATGACATTTTTATAACCCAATGATTTCATTTCATTTTCCCAGTGTTTTATTAAAGCAGTGCCTATACCCATTCTATGATACTTTTCAAGCACATAAATCATATTCATAAAGGGGACATTATCCCAGAATAGATTATACCTAAGCAATCCGACTTTTTTGTCATCTATTTCTGCGATATAAACTTCATAGCGGGCTATCTTATCTTTCAATGTGGTCTCTGCAATATGCTTATCATGCTTATCGAGCCAGAGTATATCTTCATTGCATGCGTGTTTAATTTTCATATTTTACCCAAATACAAGGGTCATAATATATACCCATATCATTTTCAACATTTATTTTTACTGGACTCAAAGCACCTTCTATGACATAAGAGCCACTATCAAGCATTTTTATGTTTGACCATTCTTCCCATTCATTTACACTTCCCTTGATTATCATTGATTTTTCAGCGGTTTTGAAAATAACTCCACCAAGTTTATCATGAACGCGGAGCCACGGGTCAAAAGTTTTACCATCATCTGTTTTCCATCGGGAATATTTTTCTATTGGTATCAAAGGATATTTTGATTTCAATGTTGGTCGGACTGGCACTATTAATGTATCTATTTTTCTTTGCTTGCTCAGGCTTTTCATAGCTTTCACTATTTCGTAGCTTAAGCCCTCACCCTTGTGTTTTGGTGAAACTACAGCTGCCAAAGCTAATAAAATATTAGGTTTTATACCTTTGTGGTAAGTAGAAACTCCATTTTCTACAAGAATTGCCAAATCATCTGGAATATCAATTAACTCTCTTTCCCAAAATATCGGTATAGTATAACCATAAGCTATAAGTGTTTCATCTCGTGTCAATACTATCTGGTAGTCTGATAATGTCGTAAATAGTTCAGACCAACCTTTGCATTCCCAATTTAATAAAAACTGAGGCCATGCGTTCTGATTAATTTTCTTTATTTCACTCAATAATTCGGGTGTTTCTTTTAAATCGGAAATGTTAGTTCCAGAAATGATTGCTATATTATCCTTTAAACATAAATCCATTGTAAACCTCAAAAACAAATAATCGCTTAAACTAAAATATAAAATCCACCTTTTTTGTCAATAATTATTTTTTTTGATAAATGATACAGCCTTTATTTGTCGCCTTCCTCCAATATCTCGAGCATATTATATTTAAACAATTCAGTAAGAAACACAAAAATCCCGCTCTGTACACCTACAATTCGTTACAAAGCTGTAAGAAATGCAGATATTTTATTTTGTATTTCCTCAAAATATGTGTCAGCATAACAAAAGCCACACCGGTAGCTGTTAAATTCGATATTATCTTGCAAGTGCCCTGCTGGTGCCCTGCTGGTGCCCTCAAGGAAGCATGTGTAAAGCCTTATGTATCAATGAAAAAAGACATATCAAAAAAAAGACTTGACGAATTTACTCTATTGAAAATGTGGTTTTTATTGATTGATTATTAATATAGTGCATGAATGACCACACCATGTCTTTTTCTCCCCTCCTAACCTGAGAAGTAGTGCGGGATGAGGTGAATTATCTAGTTATCTACCGTAAAATAGTTTGAGAAAATACGAATTATAGTTTGAGACATAATTTTTTATTTAAGGTATGCTTTTTTTCAAATATTCCACTGCCACCTCCAAAGCCTCTTCTGCTGGGACAAGGATATCAGGTATAAGATTATTTTGGTCGGCGTTGGCATCAGGTCTTAAAAACCTTTTATATGAAACTGTTACATCTATCTCTGATACTGGCAGTTTGAAAAATAACATATCACCAAAGACACTTGGAGCATTTGCACTTGGTTCACCTATTATTTTGCCAAACTTACCATCTTGAATCCATATTCCAAACATAGTCGCACTGCTATATGTATTGGCGTTTGTGAGCACTGCTATAGTAACATTATTTGGATTTTGAGCAGTAGTAGGGTCTGGTTTTTCGTGAATAAACCCGTCGCTTTCTTCATATTCTCTTCCTTTTGATAGCTCACTAAACCGAACATAATTACCATATTTAGGCACAGAAATGTCCATAGCATCAAGCAGTTGATTGCCTACCATACTATTACCACCACCATTATCTCTGAGGTCAAAGATAAATTTCTTTGTTCCTTTGGATAATTGTTCTTTTATATTTTCTGCGGTTTCCTCTATACTTTTATCGAGAGTAAATGACCTAAAATCTATATACATCACATCGTCCAACATTTCAGAGCGAATGATATATTCATGCCGCACTCCACTAAACAACAGTCCCCAATATGACCCTTTTTTAAAAGAAACATTTTTTATACTTTCAGAGCCATCAGCAGAGCGAAGTAATAGCTCTACACTTTCCTCAGTCATATTAACACCAGCAAGTGCAAGTAGGTCACAGTCACGAACCTGGATGACATATTGTCTATACTTTTCAGCTTCATTTTCAAAATAAGTATATTCATCTATCAAAGCGAGTATCTCAGCAATCGGAATCCCTCCAATAGCTACCAGCTCTTTTTCTGGCATTTCACCTTTTATAAACAATTTACCGTCTTTGGTCATCAAGTCATTATCAAAAAACTCATTTATTTCAGCTCCCCATCCTCTGCCAAAGGATATCATGTGCCCATCGCATAATACTTTTATATATTTACGAGTAGCAAATATAAAACTTGTTTCTGTCATTGCCTCTGATGTATTTTGTAAATACTCCTCACGAATAGTGTCATAATCAGAAGACAACATCCCCTCTATGATAAAAATAGGGTGAGAAGCTTCGATAGTCTCCACGAGCAGACGGGCATCTGCACTAAAATCTACCATATCATCTTTTGAGAATAATTGCACGATAAATGTTTCTGTAATATATAGCTCACCTGATTTATTCCCGTCAGAGCGTAGATATTCCAGCTTTGTGTCGCCTGCTTTGTCTGTGTAATGAATTGCGAAGACCTGTCCTTTTTCTATAGGCATTGGGTAGTTATCAAAAGGCAACCAGCTACCAGTTTTAGGCTGATTTTTGAAATATTCATAAACATCATCTATACGCCAAAACTCACGCTTTACATAAGTGTGATGCCATCCACTCAAATCTTCTACTCCAAAATAAGTGGCATTATATTCTGTGCCACCTACTTTAATTTTATCGGGAATACCCTGACTTATTTCAATTTCTCTTATGCTCATATTATCAATCTCATTTTTATTCCTGTTGTGTAGATGATTAGCAATATCATCATGTAAACAACAGCTATTGAGGCAAAAAGTTTCAGGTCGAATTCCATAATTTGAAATGAAAAATAAGAAAGTGGAAAACTATATTTTTCTATAAAAAAAATCAGCGATTTATTGAAGGATGAAAATAAAATTTACCTTACACTTTAGCACTAAAACGATGATTCTGTTATCTATCTCCTCACCCACTACACATATTATTGGTTCTGTGAGATGAGTGGACTTAACGCAGAGTATCTAAAATATTTTGGGATAGTTTTTCACCAATACCTTTTATTTTCATCAAGGTGAATTTGTCTGTATTTTTTATATTTTCGACTGAGCCAAACTCCTTTAAGAGCAAGAATTTTAGGTCATTACCGAGACCTTTAACATCATCGAGTTTACTAGATAGTGTCCTATTGGAGCGTCTTTTTCTATGGTGTGTGATGGCAAATCTGTGAGCTTCGTCTCTGATTTGAGTAATTAATTTTAAGGCAGAACTTGTTTTTGGTATAATTATAGATTCTGATTGTTCTGGTAGGAATACTTCTTCAATTCTTTTTGCGATAGAAATGATTTCGATGGATTGTATTTTTATAGTCTCTTGTCGATTGGAAATCGACTCTACAAAACGATTGGAAATCGACTCTACGAATCTTGTGAATATTTTAAGAGCAGAAGAAAGCTGTCCTTTACCTCCGTCTATGATAATCAAGTCAGGTATATCCCAAACATTATTATTATCAAAAACAATCAATCTATTAAGGTATCTATCCAGTGTTTCTGCGATGCTGGCAAAATCATCCTGACCCTGCACTGTTTTGATGATAAAATGTCGATATTGTTTTTTGAGTGGTTTTCCATTTTCAAAAAAAACAAGTGAGGAAACTGTTTCAGAGCCTTGAATAGTAGAAACATCAATACAGACTATTTTGCGGGGAAGTTTTTTTAGTCCAAGATTTTCTTTTAATTGTTGGATAGGAATGATAGTGCGTGTAGACTTTCTGATATGACTGAGTTTTAGGCTTTCTATGTAGTCAAAGGCGTTTTTTCGGCAGATTTCGATGAGCTGTTTGTATTCACCTCTTGCGGGAACTACTAGACGCTTTTTAAAGAGGATATTGAGAGAATCGAAGTCATCGGGGGCAATTTGGAGGAGGATTTGATAGGGGATTTGGAATTCGGAGTTCTGAGTTCGGAATTCGGAATTTCCCCCCCCCTCATTCTTCATGGGGGGGGCATATATAGTCCCATCCCCCTCATTCTGCATGGGGGGGACAGAGATTGGTGTATAATACTGCAATAAAAAGGCTCTTAAAACAGCTTCTGGAGTTTCATCTGCATAGTTTTTAAAGCTAAAAACTTCTTTATGACTTATTTTCCCACTTTTCATTTTAAGTATTGTAACAGCAATGTGTTTTTCCTCTTTATAAAAGGCTATAATATCCCTGTCTTGAAAATCATTGAAATAGACATGCTGTTTCTGTTTTATGGCATCTATATATGTCATTTGGTCACGAAGTCTGGCTGCTTTTTCAAATTCAAGGTTTTCGGCATATTCATCCATTTCTGCTTTCATTTCTTTGATGATTTCATCATCTTTTCCGAGTAGGAATTTAGTGATTTTATTGATGAGCCTTGTATAGTCGGCTTTTGAAATCTGTCCTATACAGGGGGCTGGGCATTTTTTTAATTGGTGGTTTAAGCAGGCTCGTTTGAGTTCGGAGTTCGGAGTTCGGAGTTCGGAATTAGCCCCCCCCCCCCCCCCCCGCTCATGCATCAAGGGGGGGGCAAAAATAGAATCTCCCCGCTCATTCTTCACGGGGTGGACAATAATATTTTTTTTACAAGTTTTATGAGGAAAAATCCATTCTATATCTCGAAGTAATTTTCTAAGGTATCTGACATCAGTATAAGGTCCATAATAAAGGCTCCCGTCTTTGACAATATCACGAGTGATTTCAATAGAGGGAAAGTGTTCGTTTATATTTATTTTGATAAAAGGATATTTTTTATCATCTTTCATGATGATATTGTATCTCGGCTGGTGTTGTTTTATAAGGTTTGCTTCGAGGATAAAGGCTTCCTGCTCAGAATTTGTGATAATATACTCAAAATCAGCGATGTTTGCTACAAGATGGGTAGTTTTGTTATCAAGAATAGAGCTACTAAAATAGCTTTTTATGCGATTTTTGAGAACGAGAGCTTTTCCGACATAAATAATGGTGCGATTTTTATCATACATCAAGTAAACACCAGGCTCTTCTGGTAGTATAGCGAGTTTTTCTTTGATATAGTCTTTTATATCTTTTATTGTCATAATAATTCTTTATTAAAATTAGTAATTACTAATTACTAAAACTATTTCCTCAATTTCCTTAAAACCTTTTCCATGACTTCTTTGTAATAATCAGGTTTTAGGACATGAAAACCTACAGCTACACTAAAAAAACCTAAGATCAAAAGAATGACAGAAATAAATAGATTACTCAGAAAATCGCCTGCGGTCATAGGGGAAATTCTGGTATAAGTCCACAATACGCTGATTAAGAATACAAGTATAATAGCGAGTTTGGCAATGTTTTTTATAAATCCAAAAATCAAGACATCAGGGACTTTCTTTTTGATAAAAATCATTAGGACAATAAATTGAACAGCTGCTGTGATGCTTGTCCCGAGAGCAATACCTGCATGAGCCATAGATTGCATGAGGATAATTTTTAGAGAAATGTTTAAAGCGAGCATGCTAGCAGCTATTTTTACTGGAGTTTTTGTGTCCTTTGCAGCATAAAATAATGGAGTGATGACTTGATTTAGACCAAAAAAGGACAAACCAAGAGTATAAAAAATCAGGGCAAGTCTTGTCATCTGAACGGCATTATCATCAAAAAGTCCTCTCTGAAAGAGGAGTCTTATAAAAACATCGCTCCCCATAATCATAATCACAGTGATAGGGGCAAGGATATAAAGTATAAAATGTATTGAATAGCGTAATGTTTCAGAGATATCCGACCATCTCTTTTCTGTAAACTGCCTTGAATACTCTGGTAAAACAGCAGTGCCTACAGAAATGCCAAAGATTCCGAGAGGCAACTGCATTAATCTACTACCAAAACCAAGAGCGGTGATACTACCAATCGGCAAAAAAGAGGCTATCAAGGCATCTGTAACGAGGTAAATCTCTCTGACACCAACACCTATTACACCTGGTAAAAATCGTTTCCAGAGCATTTTCATCGCTGTCGTCTTTGCACGAAAGATGAGTATAAATCTATAGCCAATCTTTTTTAAAATAGGTAAATTAATGATAGTCTGCAAGAATCCACCGAAAAGGACACCATAAGCAGCGAAAAACACTAAATCAGAGGTTTCTTTTTTTAAGACATAGTTTCCAAATAAGAGAAAGGCAATCCAACCTATATTTAAAAGTCCAGAGGATAAACCTGTAATAAAGAATTTGTGATGTGAATTTAAAATAGCTATAAAAGTAGAAGAAAGACCTATAAAAAAAAGATAAGGAAACATCAATCGACAAAGTCTAATAGCTAAATCGGATGTTTCAACACTCAAACCCGGATAGATGATTTTTACTATCAAGGGAGCCAAAATCACACCTAAAAAGCTTAAAAAGAGCAGTATGAAAGATAAAATAGAGAGCACATTGAGAGCAAAATAGAGCTGATATTTCTTTCCTCTTTTTAAACCAAATTCATTGTAAATAGGAACAAAAGCAGCCGATAAAGCACCTTCACCAAACAATTGACGCAAGAGATTTGGTATGTAAAATGCTATATTGAAAGCATCATTGATGAAGCTCGTCCCAAAAAAAGCAGCCATGACTTGGTCGCGGATAAGACCAAGAATCCTACTAAAAAAAACAGCAATCGACATGACTGCGGAGTTTTTTGTGATGGTTTTTAGGAGTTCGGAGTTCGGAGTATTTTTTAACACAGGGTTCAAGAGCTTGCTCGCAGTTATTCCTTGCACACGGAGTAAATTACGATATAACATAATGCACACATAGAATTTAAAAGGAAAATAGGTAATGATGTCTTCATAATTCTTAATTCTTAATGCTTAATTCTTAATTTATACTGCTACAGGTATCTTTTTTATTTGTTTTCCAGCTTTATAATCGAGTAGTATAAAGTCACTTACTTTAAAATCATAAAAATTTTTGATATTAGGGTTAATTTCTAGGATAGGTGCTGGAAAGGTTTCTCTGGAAATCAAGTCATTTATAAGAGGGACATGTCTATCATAGATATGGGCATCAGCGATGACATGGACAAGCTCACCAGTTATAAGATTGTGAGGTATAGCAAGCATATATAGGAGGATAGCGTATTGGCAGACATTCCAGTTGTTTGCCACAAGTATGTCTTGTGACCTTTGATTTAGTATCATATTTAGCTTGTTTCCGACTACATTGAGAGTAATAGAATAGGCACAAGGTTGTAGTCCCATATCTTTTAAATCGTCGTGATTAAAAATGTTTGTAATCATTCTGCGGCTGGTGGGATTGTTTTTTAGAGTATAAAGTAGCCAATCGACTTGGTCCATGCTACCCTCTGGAAAATCAATTTTTCTGCCGAGTTGGTAACCATAAGCCTTTCCGATACTTCCTGTATCATCTGTCCAGGAATTCCAGATTTTGCTGTTTAAATCGGAAACATTATTTGATTTTTTTTGCCAAATCCAGAGAATTTCATCAATAGCAGCCTCAAGGTTTGTCGGTCTGAGGGTGAGGATAGGGAATTCCTCTTGTAGATTGTATCTGTTTACTACCCCAAATTTTTTTATAGTATGTGCCTGAGAGCCGTCTTCCCAGACTGGTCTAACAGGCTGACCCTCGCTTGAGAAGCCGTTATCGAGGATATCTTTGCACATATCGATAAAGATTTTGTCTGCTTTGCTCAAAATAGCTCCAAAAAATAAATTGTCATTCCTTACACATATCGAAGATATGTGACTTTTTATAGAAACAGAAGTAGCAACACAGCCCAGCCCCCCCCTCCCCTCACACGCCGCCTGCGGTGTGTGAGGGGTGGGGGGGAAAGTTAAGGTGTGTGAATGTCATCTTTTCTATAAAGAGTCACATACACTTCGGTATGTGTAATGAATACAAATATATTTATTTTTGTATTATAGCGACCGAGTTGCTTGTTCCGAGCCTATTTGCCCCAGCTTTAAGCATAGTGATGGCATTTTCTTTTGTTTTTATACCGCCAGAGGCTTTAACACCCATCTTTGCTCCTACAACCTCTCTCATTAGTTTTACATTTTCTACATCAGCACCTTTTGTAGAAAAACCTGTAGAAGTTTTTACAAAATCAGCACCTGCTTTTTTTGCTACAAGACAAGCGATAATAATTTCCTCTTTAGTTAGTAGGCAGGTTTCAATGATGACTTTTAGAGGTATATTTTTATTTGTGCAGAAAGTAGCTATTGTAGCTATTTCTGTAGCCCATTCAACAATTTTTCTGGTGATATAAGGTAGAGAAGTTTCTGACTCTACTACAGGCTCTTCCTCTAATTCACTTTTGTATCCTTTATTTGTAGAGATATGTAAGGGGACAATATCAAAATTTTTGACAATAGAGGAGTAAAACTTGACTCCTGAAATGTTTATGACCATGTCAATTTCATTAACTCCCAGCTCGATAGCCTTATTTGCTTCAAAAACTTTAACATCGCAGATATTAGCACCGAGTGGAAAGCCAACTACAGTGCATATATCAGCAGTTTTTATATGTTTTTTTGCAAGTCCAATAAAAAAAGGGTTTACACAAACAGATTTAAAAGCAAATTTATTTGTTTCCTCACATAAATTTAATATGTCATCATAAGTGGCATCTGCTCTCAATAAAGTATGGTCTATGTATTGATTTAGATTATGAAAGTCTAGGGCTATATTATCTGTTGAAGCAACACGACATTTGTTACATTGCAGACATATTTCGTGTGATGCTTCACATTCACAAGCAATGCTTTCATTTATTGAAAATATTTTAAGAGCAATTTCTTTGATTTGGTTCATATTTTCCTTTCTTGATAAATGTGTTCCCTACTAATTTTGTAAAATATATACTAAAAACCAGCTCAGAGGTGTAATATCAGCACAGAGGACATAATACATTTTATCATTAATAGAAGCCACAAAATTTTTGTTTCCAGAAATAAGTCTTCTGGCAATATTTTGGATATTTGTATCATTGTGATATGCGATGTTGTGCGCTTCAAAGACTTCATAATACTGCTCAAAATCAGTAGAAAGTCCCAGTAAACTTTTACTTTCTTTATCACCAGCGACCCAAAAGCCATCTTTTGTCATAAAAAAAGCAGCGATTTCTTCAGAATCTGTATCAATGACCCACTTATCAAAGAGCATATTCACATTTATATTCACTCCAACTACTCCTGACATTTCGTCAAAATGATAAACGGGGGCAATAGCAGAGGCTACCCAGCTATTTTCATATTGCTCAAAATGAGGGTCTTCAATGAAAAGCGGATTTCTCAATGGGTTAAAACTTTCATTTGCTAAATAATAATAATTAAAATTGGTAAAGTCTATACCAGCTCTATATGTCTGTAACACATCAAAAGGCGGATAGATACGAATGTAGGAATGCTTTTCAGTGAAATAGATTTGGATGATTTCTGGGGTAGAGTCTACAAAATCAATAAATATATCTTCAATAGATTCTGTAAAATATACTATTCGTTTGATTTCCTCTGTAATAGGAACAAAACCAGAAACAAAGACCACTGACCTACCCTCTTCAACTCTACTGAGCAAGACACCGTTGGGAAGAGCGATATATCGATTTGATAAGAGGTCATTAGAATAGTCATCTTGGTTGTTATAAAGATGTTCGGTGGTTTGAGCTACTTCTTGTATGATATTAAGATAAAGCTGTAAATCACGATTAATTTGAGTAACATTTCGTGTAAGGCTTATCTGATAATTTTTTATCCTATTGTGGCTCTCGGAACAGCTAAAAAGAAAGAGAGAGAACACAAAAATAATAAAAAAGCACCCTTTTAGATGGTGATAAATCTTCATTTAAGACTCCTAAAGTATTTTGCTAGTAAAAGTCGTGAGTTGTGTGCTTTGAGCTACTCACAGCTCACTTCTTATTACTTTTCCTTCAAGTTACAATTACAAAAGAAAACCATTTTATTTTAGGAGGGTTTTATGGCAAGTATTATTTTCATTTCGGGTATAAATAAGCTAAATGAAGCAACATCATCCAGCTTGCGATATTGGGAAAAATAATTCATTGTTCAATTGCAAGTATGCCGTTGGCACGAATTTTTTCTTTATATGAAACGAAAATTAAATTTCTTTGTTTTTGTTTTAGTAAATATGTTCAATTAGGAGAAATAAGTGCTAAAGTCTTTATTTATTCTTTTACTCTTAAATCTTTTTATAGTTATAGCGATTTCATCAACTCTCGACATGGTTTTTATTGAAGCTCAAAATCCAGACATAGCCCCATTTTATGTAGGGAAAACACCAATAACTCAAGCTTTGTTTACTGAGATAATGGAATACAACCAATCCTCTTTTAAGGGTGATAATTTACCAGCAGAAAGGGTCAGTTGGTATGAAGCTCTTGTTTTTTGTAATCTTTTGAGTGTGGCTCATGGACTTGAGCCTGTTTATATTTATCATAGAAGGCAAAACAGAACAGACCCGCCTACAAAAGATGTTTATGAGTGGGTTGCTGGATGGGGTGGCATTCCAAATAATAGAGTGGCGACATGGAATATGATAGAAATGGACACCGAAGCCGATGGATATAGACTACTTACAAGTCTTGAATGGGATTATTTGTATAATTCACTAAACTCTGACATTTTTGAAAATTTAGAAGAGTATGCTTGGGTCTATACAAACTCTGACAATACAACTCATGCTGTAGGTCAAAAGCGAGTAGATTCAAATGGACTATATGATTTTTTGGGCAATGTAAAAGAATGGCAGTATGATGAACAGGGACATATATCAGAAAGGTATTTTCGATATAGCTCTGAAGCGCAAGAGGCTTTTTATAATAGTCTTGGATACAAAAAATTTGTTTTTAGAGAGTTTATGTATGTCATGGATCAAAGAGGATATACACCTGTAATCAGGAACTCCCTTATTGGACTTCGTGTCGCAAGGAATTCGGCATTTTAATGTTTTATATATAGGTGATGCTCGAAAATCAGAAATTCGACATTAAAACCCTTGTTACAAGCGATTTCAAAGGATATAGCTATGAGGACGGTGGCAATATCTCCGACATATTGCCACCAACCCCCTTTCAAAGAGATATCAAACCCTCTGGGAACGCAGGCATCCTGCCTGCAATATTCCCCCCCCCTGCCCCCCCCCCCAAAACTGGGGGGAAAACCCCCACAATTATTGGGGGGGGGGGGGTACAAGGAGCGGGCCCCCCTCCCTCCCCCCCCACTT
>Ga0099364_10004803_pt1 | contig 20368 bp, 20 predicted proteins | sample TergutTh196P3_FD_73070 | JGI IMG/M metagenome (GOLD analysis project Ga0099364, IMG submission 73070) | Microcerotermes parvus P3 segment gut microbial communities from Pointe-Noire, Republic of the Congo - Th196 P3 | ecosystem: Host-associated > Arthropoda: Insects > Digestive system > Gut ... | reverse complement strand
AGCCTGCTGCCGCTTCCATTCTCGCGCCGCCAAGGTAATCAAAAACCGCCCGCAATTCAGTGCCAGTCAACCCCGACGGAACGTAATAAAGAAGCATCCCGCCCTCTGCCGCTGCTTCCCACGAGCTGGTGAAAGAATCTCTGCCCGTCTCAATCCAGTCAAGGGTGATGAGTTCTACACGGGTCAGATACTCGGCGCGATCCATCAAACCCGCGTCCGTCAGCATCTGCAAACTCTGCGCCAAATGCGGCGAGAGTTCTGCCGCTTCCCGCAAATCACGCAAATTGCCGGAGCCTTGCATGTTGGGCAGAAGATAGGTTTCTTCCGAGAGAGGTATCTTCTCCTCTACTTCCCGATAGAACGGGTTATCCGACAAATCAAGGTTGGCGACCAGACCTTCCGTGCCATCCGCCATGGTATAGCTCGCTGTCGCCGTCATTACGTTGCCGTCGCCAAGGTTTTCGCGCACTGCGGTTCCCGATAAATCAATCGAAGTAATCCCCAATGCCGCCAGCGAAAACAACTCGTTCGCCTGCGAAATACCGTCCTGATTCAAATCACGCCACACTTTTACCTGATTAAAAGCAGCGTCGTTCGCGTCAAATACTCCGTCCTCATTGGAATCCAGATCACTCAAGGCATCAAGACCATTCAGGGCAAGCTCGCCGTCCTGTTTTACGTAACCCACGCCAAAAAGTTCCGTGCCGTTGTCAATCACCCCGTTGCCGTTCCTGTCAATGACCAGAAAGCCGTCGTTAGGCAATACCCAGCCCGTGCCAGTCCTGACCCCGTCGCCATCATGATCAAACAAAACCGTCTTGTACCCATTCATCCCCACCGTCGAAATCTGCCCGTCTCCGTCCAGATCCAATACCAACGGATCAACCACCAACAAATGCCGGGCCTTTAAGTAAAGGTCGTTCACTTCGTTGGCAATCTGGTCGTACTTTTCGCCCAGCCAGTTCTTGAACCAGTCGTAATTCTCACTTAACCAATCCTTAAATTTATCCCACCACTGGAATCCTTCGCCGGGAACCTCTATATCCTTGATGTCAGGATGATAGGGAAAATCCAGGCCGGCATTTTTCAAGCCTGCGGCTGTTGCTGTGTTGCAATTATTAAAAAACACGCCATATATGCCGTTGCCGTCTATTCCATTGAATCCAGCAACGATTTTTTCCCACGTCCCCGATAAATTTTCACCGGAGGCTACTATGGAAGACTTGTCGACGCCTGGTTCACTCCAATCCTCATGATCCTCATTATAAGGCTCCACTCTGGTGCGAAGCATTCCACCATCACCCGCCCCTCCGCGCGCAGCCCATTTATCTCCATTGCTGTCCGTATAGACAACAACCGTGTGATAAAAAGTAAGCCCTGTAATATCTTCTGACCCTATGGTGAATGAGTCTACAGTGATAGGCCCTACAGTGATAGGGTCTACGGTGTAAGGGCCAAACGGTTGGTAGCGGACTTCAATTGTTTCGGTTGCCATGGCAATTTACTCCTTTCAGATTTCTTTACGGTTGACTTTTGCAAGAACGCGATCGACTATTTCAGATTCAGGGCTGTTTCCGAGAAATATCCTAATGTCTCGTCGTCGCCACCACCTCTGCTCTATCCTGTACCTAGCATCAATGCGATAAGTAATATTAATTCTTTCCTCTTTTAAATTCTTTGCTTCTTCAACTGAATATTCGTAAACTGAAAATCCATTCTTCAGAAGAATATCCTTGGCTGTTTCATAGCTATCTCCTATCTTGATATATTTTTCGACCAGGTGAGTTGCGTCAACCTGCCCATAAGGAAATTTGCTGGGTTCTACATATTCAAGGATTTCATTCAGCATGGGCTTTCCTTCCCGAGGGGCATAATCTATCGCTTCCTGATCTGCACAACCCCCCATCATCGTGACAATGGGGATGCCAACTACCAAAAGCGAATTTAAAAGAGTTCGAGACATTTGTTTCTCCTTGTTTGTTAAACAAAAACAATCACGCAGCTTCTTGAAACCACGCTTCATTCTCTGCCTCAATTAGAGCAATTCCGGTTAAGGAATGTACATCGTCATTGTGAGCGGAGCAAAGCAATCCAGTAATAAACCTCTGGATTGCTTTGCTCCGCTCACAATAACAGGTTGGAAGATAAGTTGCCAATGGATTAGCCGAATGCGGCGAGAATTCGGCAGCCTCGCGCAAATCATACAACCCGCCGGAACCATGTATGTTGGGCAGAAGGGCAGTTTCAGGAGAAAGGGGAATTTTTTCCTCAATTTCCCGATAGAACGGGTTATCCGACAAATCAAGATTGGCGACCAGACCTTCCGTGCCATCGGCGCGGGTGTAGGTGGTGGTGGCCGTCATCACGTTGCCGTCGCCAAGGTTTTCGCGCACTGCGGTTCCCGATAAATCAATCGAAGTAATCCCCAATGCCGCCAATGAAAACAACTCGTTCGCCTGGGAAATACCGTCCTGATTCAAGTCACGCCACACTTGTACCTGATTAAAAGCAGCGTCGTTCGCGTCAAATACTCCGTCCTCGTTGGAATCAAGATCACTCAAGGCATCAAGACCATTCAGGGCAAGCTCTCCGTCCTGTTTTACGTAAGCCGCGCCAAAAAGCTCCGTGCCGTTGTCAATCACGCCGTTGCCGTTTTTATCAATCGCCAAAAAGCCGTCATTAGGCAATACCCATCCCGTGCCAGTCTTGACCCCGTCGCCAGTGTGATCGAACAAAACCGTCTTGTACCCATTCATCCCCACCGTCGAAATCTGCCCGTCTCCGTCCAGATCCAATACCAACGGATCAACCACCAACAAATGCCGGGCCTTTTGGTAAAGGTCGTTCACTTCATTGGCAATCTGGTTATAAAAATCGCCACTGAGCAGGTGATCGAAAAACCAGAAATATGTATCCAGATAGCGATTCTCACTTAACCACTCGTGAAAATCGTTGACCCACTCTGAATAATCATTCCACCAAGGTTCAGTTTCTGGGAATTCTGGATTATATGGAAGAGGGTATATTGGAATCGCATGAGGAAAAAACGGAGAAAGGCGAAATGGTATTGGAATACCCGCGTTCTGAAGAGTTCCATATGCTGCTGTAGCACAATTATTGCTTGGAAAGCCAATTTCAGAATATTGAGATCCCTCATACTTTTGTGAGATTTCTATTATTCTGTTATATTGCGCTTCAGAGATTGGAATTTCTGGTGATTTCCCATATTCTTTCTTTCCGTCATTCATATCGACTCTGATTCTATCCGGCATCCCCATTTCTACATTTGGGTAAAAACCAATTCTCTCTACCCCTCCCGGAGTAGTCAATATCAAAAACGCATGGCCATGCCAGAATGCTTCGCCGATTCCAATCGAAACGCTGTAATCACTAAAATTTTTCATTTTTCTCTCCACGAAATTGTTTAACGTTGACGGCTTTTGCTCTTCAAGACAAAAGCCACTTTGCCTTCATCATCAATGAAAGCAACCTGTGCACCGCGGCTTCCAGATTTTTCTAGAAGGGAAGACAGTGATAGCATACATTCATCTTTATCCATAAAACTAACGTGTGTCCTGTACTCAGCACGCCAGTAATCATGATAGGTATAGAATTCCCATATATATAAAGGGTTAAATTTTCTTTCTATATAGGGAATGTGACAACTATTTTCACTCATAGCCTGTTCTGTTTCTACCATAAAAGCCTCATTGAAATAACGCATTGAAAATAGCGTTATGCCAAAAAATGCTACAATATACAAGAGTAACATCCCTCTTAAAAACCTTTCAGTCATTTTGAAATACAATCCATATTTAGGAGAAACTTGAAGCTCATTTATTTTCTTCCTGAAAAGAATGCACAAAAGAATTATGGAAATTCCTGTAATCAGCATGGTGTTAGCGATTGACATCTCAACTCCTCCTCATTTCAATGTTTGATTTTCTTCTTGAAAAATTCCACGCAGCGCGGTAGGCTGGGATGAAGCGTAGCGTAATCCCTGCGTTTTGTATTTTCGATGATGCTTAGAGCAGTTTTTGTTTAATCTTTTACGGTCATCAGATATTTTTGCTGGATTCCCGCCTACGCGGGAATGACGAGTGGAAACGTTGGAGTAATAAGAACAGCAGAAACGCAACCACAACGGAGAAAACATGACCACATTTCCGTCGTCATTCCCGCGTAGGCGGGAATCCAGAATGAATGTATCCGCTTGAACCGAAACCGCTCTAAAGCCGGGATTCCTCTTCGTTCCATCACAGCCTACGTGTTCTATCGCCCTCTCCTTCATTCCCTCTCCTGCAAGCGGGAGAGGGACGTTCACGTCTTGACCGCTTTTCAGCACAGTATCTTGAGGTGAAGAGTAGCGAACCCCGACATCTATGCTGGCGTTGGGGTTCGCTATTTGCTGTCGGCAAGACGCTAACCGCCAACCTGCCGAGGTCTTAACCGCTTCGGCCACTTGCGTGATTGTCAGATTGGATTTGAGCAAGGCGTGAATGGGGATAAGGCGTTTCCGGTCATTCGTAGGGGCGCGATTTATCGCGCCCCTACATTGCAGTCTGCAAGACCGATTTATCGCACCCAAACATTGCCGTCTGCAAGACCGATTTATCGCGCCCAAACATTGCCGTCTACAAAACTGCCGTGGTTTGTCGGGTTGGGCGCGATAAATCGCGCCCCTACGAGTTTTATAGCAGCCCGTAGACTGGAGTGAAACACAGCGTAATCCCAGCGTTTGGGGTTTTAGATGATGCTTGAAGCCGGGATTCCTCTTCGTTCCATCCCAGCTTACGTATCCCGGCCAAACGTCCAGACCATAGGCCAAGGTAAGCGGATTTTGTGAATCGGCGGCGCCGCCGATCTTTAAAATCAATGGTTTACAAAAAATAGGCGAATGTAATATATACCCAACGAGAGAGAAGAAGGGTTTGTTTACCATTGCTCTTTCATCCTTTGAATCAGATTTTCAAGCTCGACAAAGAAGTTCCCGGCAACATCATCCGGCAGGTGAACTTCCAATTGAACTTTCCTTCTGGCGGAATTGGGATGACGCATGAGGCAAAGATTGCCAATCTTCGTGTCGCCAAAATGAATCAAGGCAGCACGTTCCCTGGTCGACCGAGTGGGCTTGTTTTCGATCTTTCGCTGTTCAGCCTTAATATGCCGGATGAGCTTTCTCGTGGAGAGATTTTCTTTAACCAGTTCATCGGCAAGTAGGGTTACTTTATCTGCGCCAAGCGTTGAGACCGCATTTTTCAAAATCTCGGCAAATTCAGCGGTGATTTTATCCGGGTTTTGCGCGGCTATAGCAAAGATTGCCTGGGGCAACTCCCCGAACGCTCTCAACTTGAGCAGTTTGCGGGAAGAATTGATTCCCATCGCCACCATGATTGCCTCCTGGCCATAGCCTTGCTCCTCAAGGTCAGCAATAGTTGCCGCGTGATCCATATCAGTCTCCGCCGCCGTGTCATTGTAGATACGGCTCAAACGAATCAACGAGAGAGGATCATGCGGATTCAGGTCTGGATCAATTATTACATCCAAAGATTCCCAGTCCAAAATCCGCGCCGCCAAAAAACGGGTCACGCCAGATACGATCTCGTATTTTCCCTGCCGCTCGCCTTCGCCGGGATAAACCCGCAGGGCTTCCCTTTGCCCATGCGCTGCAAGAGATTGAACCATATTCTGAACGCTTGATTCCGGGCGAAATTTCCGGGAGTTGAAAGGAGAGGGGACAAGCAAATCAAGGAATATTTTTTGGACGATAACAGGCTGCTTTTGAGGAGCGGCAGGCTGTTTTTGGATAGTGGCAGGCTGCGCGGGAATTTTTCGCGCATGGTCGCCCGCCGTAATTGTGGCGATAGACCCGGAATCGCCCGGCGCGGGCGGGACAGGGATGCTCTGCGCCGTTTTATCCTGACCCATATCTTCTCCGCTGTTTTCTCCGTCAAGCCGCTCCATGTTCATGTTGCGTTTCCTCCTGAAAGGAATTTCGTACCGCATAGCGGATTGGAGCGATTTTTGTTTAATCCTGTACGGCAGACAGAGCTTTTTGCTGGATTCCCGCCTACGCGGGAATGACGAATGGAAAGTCTGGCGCAAATGGAACAGCAGGGACGCGACAATGGCGGAGAAAATATGACCATATTTACAGCGTCATTCCAGCGCTCAAATTCCTCATTCCCGCGCTCAAAATCGTCATTCCCGCGTAGGCGGGAATCCAGAATGAACGTATACATTTGAGCCGGAACTGCTCTAAAGGGAAATTGGATTAAACGACGCGGCAGAAGGCCGCAAACGAACGCGCGGCGCAGAACGCTCACGCTGGCACGGATATTGCTTGCTTGCTTGCTTGCTTGCTTGCTTGCTTAAAAAAATTGCGTATGTCATTTCCGATTTTTCAAGGAATTTTTACAAATTATTACAATTTTTTGCTGCCTTGTCCTGTAGCTCTGCGGAGCATGACGCCTCAACTTGCCTGCCATGCCGTCCGCTAACTCGAACGGGAGACAAATCTACTCGCGTCAAGCAAAAATGTAAACCGCTTATGATAAAAAAATCAGCTTATTTTCGGTTCAATCGGACACATTCATTCTGGATTCCCTCCTACGCGCTTTGTTTTTGGGAGTGCCGCGCTTCTGAACGCAGCAGAATCAGCAACGCGCCGGAACCGCCATCACAGGGTCGGGCCGGGCAAAAGGCCAGAATCATGGCATGGCGGGACAGCCATTGCCGCACGAGAGGGCGCAATACCGGCTGCCTGCCGGGAGAAGACAGGCCCTTGCCGTGGATAACGCGCAGACAGCGCAAACCGCGCTTTTTACATTCCTCCAGAAAGTCGTTAAGCAACAGACGCGCTTCTTCGCGGGTAGCGCCGTGCAAGTCCAGTTCCGCCTGAATTACCCACCGCCCCCGCCGTAAATCGGAAAGCGTTTTCTGCGCCACGCCGGGCGCGAGAAAAACATCTTCCTCCTCCCCTTCCAGCGCGGCGTCCAGCCCAGTCATATCCTCCAAACTTTCCGCCAGCGCCCTGGCTTCAGCGAGTTCGCGCTGACGCGCAAGCGGCGGCAAAGGCCTGGGGAAAAGCGCGACCCGGTCATTTATCCGGGGCAAAACATCCCGGACAGCGTCCTGCCAGAGCGCCGCGTCCCGCTCTGCCATAGAGGCGATCTCCGGCTTCGTCGCTTCATTCCGCACAGGAATCTCATCGCGCGCAGAATCGCTTGCCTTCGCCGCCGCCGCGCCTTCAGTTTTTTTCCGCCGCAACGCGCCAAGCGCGGAAAAGGCAGGATGCCCTTTCCTCCGGCTCATTTTATGCCATCCTCGTGCATATATATTTCAGCCTGGTTCATCATGCCAAGGTTTCGTCAAAAACAGATTCCACTGGTTCAATTTTCTTCCGCCATTCTATCAAGTCTATTACAGCTCTTTGTATCGGTCAGTTTTAAAAGACCGCCAATGTCAATATCTTGCCAGACTTCTTCCCATATATCTTCAATTATTTCAGCACCGTTTTCATCAGCGTTGTTTTCAGCCTCTAATTGAGCCTGAGCATTTGTATTCGTACTCGTAAGCTTCTTCTTCGTCAGGAAATTGATGCTGATCGCTCTTTCCATAATACCACCACGATTGTTAGAACGATCAAAGCCAATCAATGCAAAATGATTGTTTTGATAACGAAAAGTATATCGCCAGTAACCATATCTGCCGTACCCATAATGGAAATACAAAATGCCGTTTCCGATCCCAATGTCAAGCTCAGGCGGAAAATAAACGCCTCCGTCCTCATTTTCGGACGAAAAGCAATAGGGGATTGCCAAAACCGTATTGTAATATTCCCCATCCTTGAAAGCGATTAAAATTCCGCGAGAGTTGCGGTCTAATTTACCGCGATAACGGTCTATAACAACCGCGCTCTTTTTTGTCTGTTTTGTAATCATTACAATATCTTCTTCGCCGTCCCCATTCAGGTCGCCAAAAGTTTTTGCAAAAATTGTTTGGTCTGAACGCACCAAATCATCGGGATTTTTTGATCTGGTTTTTACACGCATTGTCTCTGCACGAACTGGCTCTGCTTTCGCATCTTGGGCATAATTTTCCGCGACAGGGCGTATATTGAGCATGTCAAAGCGGTGGTGGGTTTCGTAAAGGCTCATCATGCCCAAATACAGATTATCGAAGTTCAAGTTATACCAAACGCCGTTGTCGGGCGGCGTACTGCTCCAGTAGTGACCGCTGCGGGGTTTTATATGCTTATCATATCTTGTGTAATTATCATAGTAGCGATCTCTATCCTGATCGTAGCGGCGAAAATACGACATAGGCAGAAAGATAAAATCAGCGGTAGCGTTGTCGGTAAATTTTATGCCGTCAACGCCGTTTTGGGTTGCCCATTCGGTCGTTACCTTGTCGATGTCGAATAATGACATGATTTCATCAACAGTAGGCACACGCCAACCGGCAGGGCTGGGATCATTGGCTTTTTCCCAGGTTTTGCCGGACGGCAGACTTTTGTCCCATTCAGCGCCGCCATCGGAATTTATCAACGGGCCGTCGGTGCTCCAGCCAAGCCTGCGATTCCACTGGTAAAGCATGCCCGCCGCTTCGGGAGTTGCCGTAAATGTGCCGGGGGCGTTAACATTGCGGCTCGCCCATTTGACGCCGTTGATGACCACACCGGCATCAATAGTGGGAGAAGCCGCCTCGGTAGCGGTTTCGCCCCGCGTCTCTACCGCCTCTGCATCCGCCGCCTGCACAGAAGCACAGGCTAGGAATGCAAGCAGGAAGGAAAGGAAGGCAGTTTTTTTCATTTGTCTTGGCAGAATATAGTGATTCACATAATTTCAGGAACATCGCCTCCGGGAGCGCCGGGCACCAGCCCGGCATCATCGGCCAATCTGAAGCGTCGCCTGGCCGCGCTGGTGCGCGGCGCTCCCAGAGTTCCAGGCAAGGATATTTTCTGAAGCATCATTTATCCCAACTGTCTCTTTATTTAGACGAATCACTACATGAATGACTTTACCGTCCCAAACCATCCAGAAAACGCTCGGCGTCCAACGCCGCCTGACAGCCGGTAGCCGCGCTGGTAATGGCCTGTTTGTAAATCTGATCCTGCACGTCGCCCGCCGCAAATACCCCCGGAATGCTGGTCTGTGTCGCAAAACCATGCCGCCCGCCCCTGGTTATGAGATAGCCATTCTCCATCTCCAGTTGCCCGGCAAAAACCTCCGTATTGGGGGCATGTCCAATCGCAATGAAAACACCCGGAACAGCAAGCGTTTTAAGCTCGTTTTCCTGCCGGACGCGCAGCCCGGTCACTCCGGTTTCATCGCCCAAAACCTCGTCAACTACCGCCTTCAGAACCAGACTGATTTTGCCTTCCGCAACCTTGGCGTGCAGTTTATCCACCATGATTTTCTCGGCGCGAAACGCGTCGCGCCGGTGAACCAGAAAGACATGGCTTGCGATATTGGCAAGATAAAGCGCCTCTTCCACCGCGCTGCTGCCGCCTCCCACCACGGCAACCGGCTGACCGCGATAAAAGAAACCGTCGCAGGTAGCGCACGCCGAAACGCCGCGCCCCTTGAACTTTTCTTCCGAATCCATGCCAAGATAACGGGCCGATGCGCCGGTCGCAATGATAAGCGCGTCACAGGTATATTCCCCGCTATCGCCTTCAAGGCGAAAAGGGCGTGTTTGCAGATGAGCAGCCTGAATGTGATCGAAAATTATTTCCGTCTCAAAACGCCGCGCGTGCCGCTCGAATCGCCGCATCAATTCCGGCCCCAGAACGCCGTCAACATCGGCAGGCCAGTTATCAACGTCCGTAGTCGTCATCAATTGTCCGCCCTGGGCAAGCCCGGTGACAAGCACCGGCTTCAGATTGGCGCGCGCGGCATAAACAGCAGCCGTATACCCGGCAGGGCCGGAACCAAGAATAATGAGAGGGGAATGGCGAAGAGGCTTGTTCATGGCATCACTCGAAAAAAATTAAAAAGGAAGGGAAAGATATTCTGCCGCGCCTGCCGGCTCGCCGGGAAGCCCGACGGGTAAAACGCCCAACAGCGGCGCGGGCAAGCTCTGTCTGAGCGTGGCGACATTTTCCGCAAAATACGGCATGGCGTCCCCAGGAGTATTGGCAATCCAGCCCGCGAGCGGCAATCCTCGCCTGTTGATGGCTTCCGCCGTCAACAGGGCGTGATTGATACAACCCAGGCGCATTCCGACCACCAAAATCATGGGCAAGCCAAGGCGAACAGCAAGATCGGCGCTATCGCCCTCCTCGCCCAAAGGTACGCGAAAGCCACCGACGCCTTCGACCAGTACTACCCCCGTCTCACCGGCAATGGCCTTCGCGTTCGTCACCGCCGTTACAATCGGCGCGAAATGAATAGGCCGGTTTTCTTCCCCGGCGGCAAGATGCGGCGCAATGGGCGGGGAAAAAAGATAGCTGTTCAGGACTGCTTCCGGCAAAGTATTGGGGTTTTGGGGAATTGTTACAAGGTTGGCGGCGCGAATCGCCTCTATATCCTCGTTCCTGCCATTCGCCTCCGCACCGGCGGCAATGGGTTTCAGCCCCACTGCGGGCAGCCCCGCCTTGCGGATACGATAGAGCAACGCGCACAGCGCGTAAGTCTTGCCAACCCCGGTATCGGTGCCGGTCACAAAAAAGGCGCGGCTCATTTCTGCGCGTAACCAAGCACCGCCTGATACGTCAGGGGAAGGCCGCGCGGCGTGCGCCGTTTTTCATAGGTTTCTTCCAGCTTCTGCCAGGCATTGCGCCCCATAAGGCCGGGGCGACGGGCAGAGCCAACCTGATTTGCACCGACAGCCTTGATGGCGCCCATCAGGCTTTTCAGGTCGCGGTAATGGGCAACGCAAGGCTCGATTTGCAGACGAATATCCTGAAACCCCGCGACTTCCAGCGCCTGTCGTACCGTTTCCAGAGGTCTGAACGGCAGAACATGGCGATAGCTGTCAATCTGGGCAAAAGATTCTTCCAACTCGCAAAAAGTTCCGGGCGCAAGGCTGGAAAACGCCAGCATCCCGCCCGGCCAGAGCACCCGTCGCGCCTCTCGGCACAGCGCGAAGATGTCACACCACTGCATAGTCAGATTCGACCAATAAAGCCCCACCACTTCGTTGCACAGGGGAAGCCTTTCCACGTCGCCCGCCACGCCGAATTCCAGTTTATCGATCCGGGAAAGCATCGCCGGGGAAAAATCAAGCGCGATTCTCCTGGCCGCCGGAAAACGCCGCCCCAGAATCTCCATGCCAAAGCCCGTGCCACAACCCGCGTCAAGAATCACCGCCGAAACCAACGCCGGCGGCAGACCATTGACCAGACGCGCGCAAATCCAGCGTTGCGCCCTGGAAGCCGTGTCATAAGTATGGGCGGCGCGTTCAAAGCTATGCCGCACCCAGGCCTTGGGCGGAAAGATGCTTGTTCCTCCCGGTGGCCTTGTTTCCCTGCCCCGAACAAAAATGCTCATGACAATTCCTGCAAAAATCCGGTATCGTCGCCCGCAAACAGCGCGTGCGCGCGACCGGGCAATAGAACAAGCCGGGCGGAAGAAAGATGATCCGCCAGCCATTTCGACGCCTCTGGAAGGATAAGCGAATCGCTCCCGCCATGCAACAAGGTGACAGGGCAGGAAATTTTCGCCACATCCCGGCGCAAATCCGCCTCATAAAGCCAGGCAAGACCAGCCTCCAACGCAGCCTGCGGCATGGGCGAAGCATCGCGTCTGACGCATTCCGCCGCATTCGGGACAACATCCCCACGGCAGAAATTTTCGATAAATCGAGGCAGGGCCGCCTCTCCTTCCTGTTTGATTGCGCGCATGAAAGCCTGCAACTCAGTCACCGGACGCCCGCTATTCCAACCTTCACGACAGATGAAACTGGGAGTCGTCGCCAGCAAAAACAGACTAAGTATACGCTCTGAAGCGGCAATGGCACAGGCCATCGCCAGAATCCCTCCCAACGACCAGCCGCCCAGGTGACAAACTTTGGGCAACTCCCGCAACAGGCTATCCCGCGCCGCCTCGAAAGTCGCGGGAACTTCCCCGCCCTCCGTCCCCGGCAGGCACATGGGCCGCCAGCGGGTTTTTGCCAGACTTTTTTGCAACGGCCCGCTTCCGACCCCCCAGCCGGGCAAAAAAATACGGGGCGCGTCATCGTACTCACTGCGCGTCATGCCATCTCCCGACCGGCCTCATGCAGGGCTTTTGCCAGCCTCGTCACATCTTCCTCGTTGTGCGCGGCGGAAAGCGAAACACGAAGCCTTGCCATACCCTGCGGCACTGTGGGCGGGCGAATCGCGGGAACCCAGACGCCGCGTTTCCTGAGAACTTCGGAAAGCGACAACGCCGTTTGATTATCCCCGACCAGCACAGGCTGGATAGCCGTCGCGGAAGGCAGAAGCGGCCAGGGCAAGGCGGATAACGCCGCCCGCAACTGCCGGATCAAATTGCGCAAGTGGGCGCGACGCGCATCACTCTCGCTAATCAGATGCAGGCTTGCCAATGCCGCGACCGCCAGGGCCGGCGGCTGGGCAGTCGTGAAAATAAAACTCCGCGCCTTGTTGAGCAGATATTCGATTACGGTTTCCGAGGCCGCGACAAACGCGCCGCCCACTCCCGCCGCCTTGCCCAGAGTTCCCATCAGGATGATTCCGGGATGCGGCGGTAAGCCGCAATAAGAAAGGCTGCCCGCGCCCCGTTCGCCCAGCACGCCGAAGCCGTGCGCGTCGTCCACCACCAACCAGGCGTCAAATTGTTCCGCCAGTTCCCAAAGCCCGGCGAGCGGCGCAATGTCGCCATCCATGCTGAACACCGCATCGGTCACGATCACTTTGGTTTTGGCCTTGCTTGCCGAGAGCAGCCTTTGCAGCGCCTTCAAGTCGCCGTGCGGATAACGTTGCTGGCGAGCGCGAGACAGGCGGGCTGCGTCAATCAGCGAGGCATGATTTAAGCGATCCGCGAAAATTGCGTCATCCCTCCCGGCGGCCAGCGTCGGCGTGACCGCAAGATTCGCCAGATAGCCGCTGGAAAAGGTAAGACAACGGGGAAATCCGAGAAAATTCGCCAATGCCTCTTCCAGCAGCGCGTGCGGCTTTAAATGTCCGCTGATGAGATGCGAGGCTCCGCTGCCGCTGCCCCAGGCCAGCGCGCCGTCCGCAAGCGCGCGCGCCAATGTCGGATGCGCGGCCAGACCCAAATAATCGTTGCTGGCAAAGGAAAGCAATTCCTCCTCCCCTGCCCGCACAAGCGGCAAACACGGCGTATCTAACGCGCGCAATTTCCGTGTCAAACCCTGTGCGAAAAGGCTTGACAACTCGCTACACAAAGCGTTTTCAGGGGAAAACATACGGGCGACAGGAAATAGAAAACAGGAAATAATGCGGGAATAGAATTTTAGGCCAGAAAGAACTAAGAGGCTCGCGCCTCTTCAAGTTTGGCGCGTTTTTGCTTGAGTCGTCTCGGCCTCAAAGCCGGGGATTCCTCAATGCCGGGGTGCGCTTGAGCGCATGTTCAAATAAACGGGTTGACGATACGCAGCCACCCTTCCAACAGCAGGCCGTGTTGCATGTCCTCGGAGTAAAGCGTATCGCAGCCCGCCAGCAGCGCAGCCGCAATAAGAGCATCGTAAAGGTTGAACTGGTAACGTTCAGCAAGCTGCCTGGCAGTATCGTGGGTGGTTTCAGTGAGCGGTTCGACCGGGCATTGCGCACGAATTACATTCAGGAAGCGTTATGCTTGAGGCCATGTATATTGGTATTCCTGCCGCATTATTCATCGCAAACGTCAATCCAATCGTCATTCCAGCGTAGGCGGGAATCCAGTTCTGCATCAAAATCTGTACCTTGTGCTCAGTATGAGGCAAAGCGTGAAAGCCACTTCTCTCATGGTATGGGAATGTCGTTCTTGTTCTGAAAATCTGTCGCAGCTTTCAACGCCGTGCTGGATTCCCGCCTACGCTGGAATGATGAATGATTGAGGCAATAGGCTTGGATAAAATGAAGTAGTATCCCGGCTTCAAGGGAGTATCTCAAACGTTTGGATTACGCTACGCTTCATCTCAGCTTACACGGGCTGTCTTCAGCAAGATGAATGCTGTTCCATCCCAAGCGTAGTAGTCGACCAAGACCGGATCGCCGAAACCCCTGGAGTGGTAAACGACGAGCAGCCGACTGTCCAGGCGGTATTCAAAATCCCAGGGGCCTTTGTAATCTATCGGGAAGAAGGTATTGAAGCTCATTCCCGGATGCACAATGCCGGTCGTCCGGTCGATGAGGCAAAACTCAACACAGTTAGTACCGCAGCCAATTTTAAAAAGCGTATATTTACCGGCGAAATTTAAAGGCTCTTTATCGCTAAAGCGCAAATAGTCCTGCATTTTCCAATTAAGCCCACTGTCTGGAATTCTGGTGGGGGCAAACCTGGTTATTTTATGCAAGGGAACGTAATAAGACTCGAATAACAAGGATGCGCTATCGGTTCCATCAGCGGCAGCACCGAGCGAGAAACAGGCGACCAGCACGATGACAGCATGCCAGATCAGCCAACTTGCGGCATTTCGTGGGGAAAGCATGTGTATCACCTTTCGATTTAGACGGCGCACGGTACGCATACACCCTTTCGCACAATGTTTGGCAACGGCGGGAGTGTTTCCATAATCATTAGCAATTGATGACCGTGTTTTCAGCAAGATATGTTTCGAACTCCATCAATAGGCGGCGAATCGAAGCGCTGCGTCATGCAGTGTTCTGTACAAGGCCTTGATTGCTTCTGGCGTATGACGGGGAGGAGCCTGATAATTATCCCACAGCACTTTGCCTTTAGCGTTGTAGATGATAGCGGCGCGGTAAGGTTCAGGACCGCTCCCATAACCAGGCGGAATGATCTCCAGATATTTCATGATTTTTTCGTTTTCGTCAAAATAATAGAAAAATTGCTTGGCCCACGTCTCATGTCCAACATGCACCCTGCAGGCGACCAGCTTGCCCGTATCAATATCGAAGAAAAAAGAAAACTCTGGTGGAACGCTTTCGGTTGGATCTATATAGTCGTAGCGTGTCTCGATAGAGGGCAAACTTATGTCTTTGTCTTTGATTTGTTTATTTATCCGGTCAACTTTGGCGTTGATTTCTTCGATGGTAGCGGCCTGAAGCCCTACATTGCCGAGTAGCATAAATGCAAGTATGCCGATTATGATGCGTTTCATTGATTTGCCTCCTGAATTTCATTGGTTCAAGTTTCGTTCATTGGGGTTCGCATTCGCTCACTCCAATCTATCTGGCTGGCGCTTATTTTTGGGAATGACCTGGCTAGCAAAAGGTTCCTGGGCTGATTCGACCTGTACAACTTTGAATGAAATTTCGTCGCCAACCTCAACCCGTTTCTTTCCCCAGCGTAGAATCTCTTCTGTCTCGCTGTCCCTTGGGCAAAGACCCATACATTCAACTTCACACTCAGGGACGGTCATATCTGTTCGGGTGACGAAGAGCATTGCAGTTATTGAGCCAGCAATTAAGGTTTGACTTTTCGAGGCACGCCCCATATGGGCCGAAATGGCAAATATGATGCAACCCTTAATTGCCGGGTAAATAGTTGCGGAAATGCCTCTACCCAGCACGTGGCTTTCAGCTCCCCGTTATGGCGAATTTCAATGGTGATCATAGGTGGCTAACTTTCAGCTTTACTCTTTTCGGTGCGCCGCCAGACGTTGCCATGTATCCACCACGGTATCCGGGTTTAACGACATGCTTTGTATGCCCTGATCCATCAACCATTCGGCAAGGTCGGCGTGGTCGGAGGGGCCCTGGCCGCAAATGCCCACGTATTTCCCCTTCCGGTTGGCGGTTTCAATCGCCATCGCCAGCAGTTTTTTCACTGCGGGGTCACGCTCGTCAAACAACGCCGCAACCAAACCGGAATCGCGGTCAAGCCCCAGGGTGAGCTGGGTCAAGTCGTTGGAACCGATGGAAAAGCCGTCAAAAATCTCCAGAAATTGCTCCGCCAACAGTGCGTTTGAAGGAATCTCGCACATCATGATGAGTTGCAGGCCATTTTCGCCCTGTTTTAAGCCGTGTTCGGCCAGCAGGTTCACAACGCCCCTGCCCTCTTCCAGGGTGCGCACGAAGGGCGCCATAAGCTTGACATTGGTTAATCCCATCTCTTCGCGCACTTTTTTCATGGCGCGGCATTCCAGCGCAAAACAATCGCGGAAAGAGTGCGCGATATAACGCGACGCGCCCCTGAAGCCAAGCATGGGATTCTCTTCTTCCGGTTCGTAAAGTTCCCCGCCCAGAAGTTTGCGATATTCATTCGACTTGAAGTCGGAGAGGCGCACAATTACAGGCTTGGGCCAGAAGGCAGCGGCAATGGTCGCCACCCCTTCGGCAAGTTTTTCCACGAAAAACTCCACCGGACTGGCGTAACCCCTGGCGCGGCGCTCAATCTCCTCGCGCTTGCCGCCAGGCAGTTGGCCGATTTCCAGAATCGCCTTGGGATGGATGCCGATCACGTTGTTGATGATGAATTCCACCCTTGCCAGACCAACTCCGGCATTGGGCAGTTGGGCAAACTCGAAAGCCAACTCAGGATTGCCGACATTCATCATGATATCCACCGGAATATCCGGCATGGCGGAAATATCCTTCGAGATGATTTCGTAATCCAGCCTGCCGCGGTAGATGTGTCCCGTATCACCCTCGGCGCAGGAAGCGGTCACCATTTCGCCCTGCGACAGGGCTTCGGTAGCGTCGCCGCAACCGACAATGGCCGGCACGCCCAATTCACGGGCGATAATGGCAGCGTGACAGGTGCGCCCGCCGCGATTGGTCACGATGGCAGAAGCGCGTTTCATCACCGGCTCCCAATTGGGATCGGTCATATCCGCCACCAGCACATCGCCCTGCTGCACCTTGTCCATATCTTTCGGGTCATGCACGATCCTGACCGGGCCGACGCCGATTTTCTGCCCGATGGCGCGCCCCGAAGCAAGCACCCTGGAAAATGATTTCAGGCGGAATTTTTCCTGGCGATTGCCGTCTTCCCGCGCCTTCACGGTCTCCGGCCGCGCTTGCAGGATGTAGAGCTTGCCATCCACGCCATCCTTGCCCCACTCGATATCCATCGGGCATTGGTAATGTTTCTCAATGATAACTGCGTAACGGGCGAGTTCTTCCACATCCGTATCACTAATGGAAAAACGAATGCGCTCACTTTCCGCTACCGATTCAGTGATGGTGGATTTACCCGCTACTTTTTCGTCGCTAAATACCATTTTTATCATCTTGGAACCGAGATTTCTGCGTACCACCGCCTTTTTGCCCGCCTGCAACATGGGTTTGTGTACGTAGAACTCATCCGGGTTCACCGCGCCCTGCACCACGGTTTCACCCAGGCCATAGCTTGCGGTGACGAACACGGCGTCACGAAAGCCCGATTCGGTATCCAGGGTAAACATCACGCCCGCCGCGCCCTTGTCGGAACGAACCATCCGCTGCACCCCGGCGGAAAGCGCAACATCAGCATGGACAAAGCCTTTATGCACACGGTAGGCAATCGCGCGGTCGTTGTAGAGCGAGGCAAAAACTTCCTTGATCGCGTGCAGGATGTTTTCCAGGCCGATGATGTTCAAAAATGTTTCCTGCTGTCCGGCAAAGGAAGCGTCCGGCAAATCCTCGGCAGTGGCAGAGGAGCGCACCGCAAAGGAAGCATCGCCCGCTGAATCGGCGCTCAGGCGTTGATATTGCTCGGTAATCGCCGCAGTCAGTTCCAACGGAAAAGGCGTGTCAATAATCCATTGGCGAACATCCCTGCCCACGCGGGCCAGGGCATTAACATCTTCCACATCCAGATGTTCCAGCGCGTCCGCAATTTTCCCGTCCAGTTCGCTTTGCGCCAGAAAATCCCGGAACGCCTCCGCAGTCGTGGCAAAGCCTCCCGGCACGCGCACCCCTGAATCCGCCAACTGGCTTATCATCTCACCCAGGGAGGAGTTTTTACCGCCCACCTTGTCAACATCGTTCTTCCGAAGATGCTCGAAGGGAATAACATATTGTTTGCACATCGCTTGATCCTTTCAGGAAAAAAATCAGGAAAGAGAAGGGGAAACCGCAAAACGAAAGTCGGCGGCTTTACGGCGCGACGCCGAGCGTAGCGCCTCTGCCAGACTTTCGCGCACAAAATCGCCATGTACGAGCGCAGCCTGCCGCGCCGCCACCGGATTTTTGTCGCGCACCGCCGCAAAAAGCGCCTGATACTGCCCGCGCAGCAGCAGAAAAGCGCGGGGCGCGGCGGAAAGCTCGCTAAGAGTCAGAGTCAAATCGCTCTCCAGCAAACGGGAAAGCGTCGCCATCAAATGCGCCGCAAAAACATTGTGCGCCGCGTCGGCCAATGCCCGATAAAAGGCGGCGTCACAGTATGCCTGCGCCTTGCGGTCGGCGCCGGCAAAGGATTCATCCAGACTATCGGCAAGACGCGCAAGTTCCGCCAATTCTTCCTCCGTGCGGCGAGCGGCAGCCCATTCAGCGGTCTGCGCCAGGAGCACCCGCCGCAATTCCAGCAAATCCCCGCGCAGATCAGGATGTCCGGCAAGCATTTCCTGCCAGGGGCCGGTAAGGGCGGCAGACAGGCAGTCGGTCACAAAAGTGCCGCCGCCCTGCCGACTTCGCACCAACCCGCGTGAGGCAAGTTTTTGGATGGCTTCACGCAGGGAAGCGCGAGAAACGCCCAGATTGACCGCCAGGTCGCGTTCGGGCGCAAGCCTTTCCCCGGGGCGGACGACGCCTTCTAAAATGCGCCGTTCCAACGCCTCCGCAACTGCGTCCGAGACCTTAAGCGGGGTTATTTTCTCTTGCGACATGCGCACTTGTGAAAATTGGTAAGACCGTGATTCTAATCAACCTTTTACCATATTGGCAAGCAATTCCTTTATGACCCATTAAGTAAAATGAGTGTTGGGGGAATATATTTTGCTCAATCCAGCTTGCCGGGCACGCTTTGGGAAAGGGTTTTGCTCCTCTATTCAGCTTGGGAGATGGCATGGGAAATGACTTTACTTCTTTCTCCAGATTGCGGAAGAGGAGGCGGGAGAAAGGGGAAATAGAAAAAATACCCTCGCCTTCATACACAAATGGTACAACCATTGAACCACAAACTAAATTTCCCTGCCGCATCCCAAACCGCGCAACATGCTATTCTTTCGGATACTGTTTCAGAGTCACATTCGTCACAAGCAGGAAATGAACGACGCCCAACCCGCTGTTCTCTCTGATGCCGCAACGTCGCGCCAGTGGAAACAACCGGTCTCCGTGCTGGTGGTCGTGCATCGTCCCACGCCGGACGGCAATGGCCGGGAAATTCTCCTGCTTGAACGCGCAAATCATCCCGGTTACTGGCAATCGGTCACCGGCAGTCTGGAAGTCGGAGAAACGCCCTTACTGGCTGCCTGCCGGGAAATCCGCGAAGAAACCGGCCTTGTCATCCAGGCGGAAGATTTACTGGATTGGCATCTCTGCGAGACTTACGAAATTTTCCCCGAATGGCGACATCGCTATGCTCCGGGCGTTACCCGCAATAGCGAACATTTTTTCTCCCTTGCCGTCGCCCGTACTGCGCCCATCCGCCTCTCCCCACATGAGCACCGCGCCTTTTGCTGGCAACCTGCTGAGCAGGCAGCCAAACTTTGCTTTTCCCCCAGCAATCAGGCAGCCATTCAGGCGCTGGCAATTCCTGATTAAATTCAAGTATGCACAATGTCATTGCGACCGCGAGCGTAGCGTGGCAGGAGGCAATTCAATAGCAAACCTCTGGATCGCGTCAAAGCTAGAGCTTTTTTGATTTAATCCTATACATTTTCTGATATAATATGTTCATTTTTCTGGAGGATGTCATATGCCTGCTTATTCACAAGATTTAAGGGATCGAGTCCTTGACGCGCTTGAGCGTGAAGAACGTCCCAGTAGGATCGCACAACGTTTTGTGGTCAGCCGTAGTTGTGTTTACCAGGTACGTGACCGGCTACTCAAGGATGGCAAGCGTACTGCGTTGCAGGTAGGCGGGTATCGTCGTAGCCGAATTGAACACTTGCAGCTTACACTCTCCTCCTGGATTCAGGAACAATCCGATTTGACATTGGAGGAAATATGCGTCAGGTTGTCCGAACTGGGAATTAAAATCCAGCTTACGGCAGTATGGCATCAACTCGACAAGTGGGGTTTGAGTTTTAAAAAAAACCCCACGCGCCAGCGAGCGAGAACGCGAAGACGTGCGGCAAGCGCGTGATAATTGGCGACGCGAGCAGCCTGACCTGGATACTGACAAACTGGTGTTTCCTGACGAAACGTGGGCAA
>Ga0099364_10004802_pt1 | contig 20369 bp, 19 predicted proteins | sample TergutTh196P3_FD_73070 | JGI IMG/M metagenome (GOLD analysis project Ga0099364, IMG submission 73070) | Microcerotermes parvus P3 segment gut microbial communities from Pointe-Noire, Republic of the Congo - Th196 P3 | ecosystem: Host-associated > Arthropoda: Insects > Digestive system > Gut ... | reverse complement strand
CGGGATCCAACAGCGTCTGAAGAGCGACATAAATGCTATGCTTCGCACCGCTGGCGACAACTACTTGTCCCGCAGTGTATTTTATGCCGCAATCAGCCAGAAGCCTGTCGGCGACGGCCTGACGCAATGCCGGGACGCCGCTTGCCGGTGTATACTTGGTCTGCCCATCCCTGATAGCCTTATGCGCAACCTCGTTTATATTGTCGGGCGTGTTAAAATCAGGCTCACCCGCGCCAAAGCCGACTACGTTTTTCCCATCGGCTTTCATCTGCTTAAACAGCGCGTCAACCTTAAGCGTCGTTGAAGCCTGCACGTCTGATGCGATTCTTGATAAATTTTTCATACGGGATTCCTCCTACAAAAACTGTTACCCGCAATTATAATGCGAAGCTCATAGAAATGCAAGGGATGTTGCATGTTCGTGAAAAAATTTACAAAACTATGCTCATATTATTTCCTGATATGAAAGAATTAGAAGCACACAAGTTATTACTATGAAAAGTGAAACCATCACCGTTCCGACGTTTAGCTTTTTTTGCGGCTTTAAACCATCGCTTTTTGCAGCGGGAAGAAGATGCGATTTCGCCAGAGCTGCTCTGACAGGTCTGTACAATAGCATTGTTATTGCCGCGCTCAATCCGTATTTCAACAGATTAAAAGGCAAGAAGTAGGGAACAAGCATAGCAGCGATAACTTCTCTTGGCTGCCCCATATATAATGGTACAATCAGATAGTTCCAAAGAAGCATGACCGGTACCGTTACAATGACACCGCCCGCCAAGCCTACCGCAGCGCCGGGAAGTGTACGCCATTTTTTATAGACTATTGCCGCCGTACATGCAAACGTGCATGATGACAGGGCATTCATTATTGCGCCGTATATGCCTGTAGAACTGACTGTCACCATCTCGACCAGCGATACTACAACCGACATCGCAAGCGCAGACATCGGGCCGTATAAAAATCCTCCGATTGCGATTATCACGTCTTTAGGCTCATAACTCAAAAACAGTACAACAGGTACTTTCAGCAATATCATAACGACGTATGCAATTGCGCTGAGCATTGCGAGTGTTACAAGTTTTTTCGTTCTTTCTGATCTCATTAGATTTTCCTCCTCAAAAAAATATTCACCTGAAAAGCGCGCCTTTCAGGTGTTTTGTATGGCTGCAACAGCAAGTCTATATATGTATAGACGCAAGCGCAGCTCATCTTCTCCCATCCAGACTATAACTGTCGGTATTGGAATCACACCAATTCCACGCTCTCGCGCTCGCGGACTTTTACCGCCGGTGGGGACTCTCACCCCGCCCCGAAGACACAACTATTCAACTGCGGACATACTAACACACAGTCCGTAAAAAGTAAAGGATTATTTTCGCAGCCATTTATGGTGTTTTGTTGACGAAGGTTTGCATATTTGATATCATGGGAGCAAGAAAATATTCGGACAAATGACTATGAGCCAATAATATCAGAAAGGATGAACAGCATGTACATAAAAACACCGCCGATAGAAAACATGGAAAACGCGTTTTGCGTGAAAGGAAAAAACGTCGTCGTCACAGGAGGTAACCGAGGTATCGGCCTTGGGATCGCCACAGCATTTGCGCAAAGCGGAGCGAATGTCGTCATACTCTGCCGCAACGCCGAAAGCGGCGAAAAAGCTGTAGCAGAACTAGCGAAATATGGCGGCAAATGCGCATGCTTTGCCTGCGACATTTCTGATTTTGACAGCGTAAAAACTGCTGCTGCAAAAGTATTTGACTTTTTCGAAAACGTAGACGTGCTTGTAAACAACGCGGGCGTGGCGTCCACGACTCCTTTTTTAAACGACGAAAACCTATCAGAGTGGCATCGCATCATCAACACTAACCTGCACGGCGTTGCACATGTTGTGCATACGATAGCCCCGAAAATGATAGACAAAGGAGTGGGCGGTTGTATAATCAACATCTCGTCTGTCGGCGGGCAGCGTGTCGGCAATGCAAAAAGCCATCCAAACCCGCCGTACAATGTCTCAAAAGCCGGACTTGACATCTTTACAAAATATCTTGCCGCAGTACTCGGCGACCACGCTATACGCGTCCACGGCATAGCTCCCGGACTGACGCATTCCGATCTTGACAAAGACTTACCGCCGGAAACCTTTGAAATGGCCGAACAAAGACTGCCGACTCACCGCTTCGGCGAACCCATAGAAATCGGCGCTTTATGCGTATTTCTCGCATCACCCGCCGCCTGTCAGATGCATGGCACCATAATACAACACGACGGCGGAATGCTTGGCACGTCCTAAATGCGGACAAGCCGCAAGTCGCAGGGGACAGGGGTCAGGAGACGTGAGTTGCGAGCTCTTTGCCATTTTACATAGATTTTTGGTAATCAATAAACTAATGAAAATTTGAAACGGAGGAATAGATAAATGGAAAACACTAGCTACGAGGTAGTTGAACTGGAAAACGGCGGCTGGCGCATTGAGGATGGCGGCGTGCGCACGTTTTTGTTTGCGGGAGAAGAAAAGGCGCTTCTTGTGGACACAGGTTTCGGTAACGGGAACATAAAGGAACTCGCGGAAACCCTCACAGATAAACCGATTATGCTTGTCAACACGCACGCTGACGGAGACCACGTAGGATGCAATGCGCTTTTTGATAAAGCTTATATGCACCCGGCAGAGTTTCCCTACTACTACGAGACGCTTCCGAGAAGCGCTGAGACGGCTCCCTTATGGGAAGGGGATGTCATTGATATTGGCGGTAGGAAGTTTGAGGTCGTTTTGATACCCGGGCACACACCCGGCAGTATTGCGCTTTTGGACAGGGAAAACAGATTCATCATTACCGGAGACAGCGTAGGCTTGGGAATATTCATGTTCGGCAATATGCGGAGTCTGCGCGCGCACAGGGAAAGCATGAGAAAGTTGCTGAAAATGAGCGATAGTTTCGATGCGGTTTACCCTTCGCACGGACCGCTCCCCGCAGGGGTGGACCTGATTGAAAAAGTGATTGAGAGTGCCACGCGCATCCTCGCGGGCGACTGCGAGATACTGGATCCGCCGTTTGAAATGCCGGCTAAAACCTATAAGTCCGGCGATATAGCCTTTTTCTACGACGAGCGCGCATAGCAGCATTATAAAGATTGCAGCAAATCAGGACTTTCCGTGTAATAAAGTCCTGATTTGTTATTACTCGAACTATTTTACGCGATCGGTATACTGCTTGGTCTTCTCAGCATAATCCTGTACGCCGATATAAAGGATTCTGCTGCGATCTGTGTCAGTGCCAAACTCTCTCTCGGTGTAGTAATACATGTTTAGCGCTCGGATTTTATCTTGCTCCGTTTTCGGGTTATCATCACCCTCTGCAATGCGGATAAGGTACTCAAAGAGCATCTCGCCTACTTCGGAAATCGGCTTTTCATTTGCAATGCCGGCATTGAAGTCGAGTTTGAACGCTTCGTTGGCAAATGTTACGGGGTTCCCGGTGACTCTGACAGTAACCATATGAGGCAGCTCGTAATAAAGACCGCCGATCCCCGTGATTAATACGCTCATGTGCGCACCGCCGAAAGAGCCATAGAGCGCGGTCGAAGGAGTCCAGACAGTGTTGCTCTTTGGCAGCCATACGCCTTTCCCGGTGGGTTGCTCGCAGTGGTCCAGCAAACCGTAAATAGTTGTGGAGCCCGATTTTCTTATCGTCCCGACTGATTTTTCAACCAATGTCGTCAGGCCCCCTTCTTTGTTCGCAGGGGCGGGGTTCATATGCTCGACCGGCAGCCCCGTCTCACGCAGGACGACATCCCTGACCCTGTCCACCTGATCGAGCAGCTCCAAACCAAGCTCGCGGGTGGCGCATCTTTCAGCCATAAGATGCTGGCTGCCTGACCATTCCATCCATTCTGTCATGAAGACCCGTCCACCGTGCTTCACGATAAGGTCGGCGGCTTTGCCTACAGACGCATTCCCGTTTATCGCAGTGGTCCAGTCGGAACCGGAGCAGTGAACTGTGAGGCCGAAGCCCTTCATCGGAACAAGTTCACGCTTTTGCGCTGAGGCTTCTTTTTGAAAAGCTTCGATGATTGCGGAGCCTTCGCTGATGGCTTTCTCCATATCAATTCCGCTGAGTGAAAGATAGGAAACCGGTTTTTGGGTTTCGGCGATCGATTCAGATATTCCCTTGCTGCCGGAGCTGTCCCCGTCGAGTCCGAGCACTAGCGCGGCATATATATTAGCGGCACGCCCCGTGTAAATCATGGAGTCCCGCGTGTATTTGGTGATCTGCCCGTCTTCTAGGCGCGTCCTGTCGCATACGAACCAAGCGCAGCCGGTCATGTCGGATATGGCCTCCGCTGCCGTGTTAGTTTCAGGAGACGTTGATATGACAATGACATAGTTTCGGATGCCGAACGTGCCGTCTTTCCGCGGATATGCCTTAATCTTTCTCGAAACAGTTTCTTCCGGAGCAGCGTCTTTTATGCTCCGCGTACCGTCCCTGAACTCCCTGCAATACGCTCCGCATAATTCTTCAGTTGTATCTTCGAGATTATGAACGCTGATCCATCCTCCTGTATCTATGGACGACATCATTCGGCCTATGGGAATCCCGTACTTAACAGCATTTTCGCCCTTTTCCAAACGGGTAAGGGCGACTTTATGGCCTGCCTTGATGTTTTCCAAAGCCCTTACGACCTGCCCCGTTTCAGTAACAAGAATATCCTGCCCCTGCTCAGCTTGAGTTGTTACCATCGCGACGTTATCTTTCTTGTCAATAATAATCGCTTTTACCATAATTCCAGCTCCTTTAAATAAGACTTTCATGTGCCGAATTTATTAGACTAAAGAAAACTCTAACACAAACATAGAGAATATTCAAAAGGTTTTAATCGCAAATGCTTGATATTATTGCTATTAGTGCTTATAATTAACATCAACTCGTCGCTATAATTTTTAGAGAGGATACTATCATTATTATGCGGAGGTAAGGAAAATGTTAGACAAAATTCGGGACGTAGAGGTTTATATGCCGATATTCCGCGCGAGAGCACCTGTGTTTGACTCCAGTATGGTGATGAAATACGGTGGTTCCGTCGTTGTGCGTGTTATTACAGAGGGCGGGCTTGAAGGATATGGTATGACTTTTGGTGAACCGGTGGGGGAGTACATCGTCAAAACGCTGCGGGAAGAAGTCATTGGGCATGATCCTCTGGCACATGAGGACATATGGAACGGCATGAACGCAGCTATCAGATCCGCAGGGAGAAAAGGCGTAGCGCTGTTGGGTATGAGTGCGATAGACATCGCGGTTTGGGATTTGCGCGGCAAACTTTTGAAACAACCGGTTTTCAGGCTGTTAGGCGGTACAAAACGGAAGATACCTTGTTATGCAAGCGTGGGATTCCTCTCCATGCCGGAAGACGAATGTGTGGAGTTGTCGAAAAAATGTGTCGAAGACGGATATAAAACCTTAAAAATTAAGATTGGATATGACGGAGGCAACAATATCAGAGCAGATGCGCGCCGCGTACGTGCTGTGCGACAAGCGGTGGGCGACGAGATAGACATCATTGTGGACGCAAATGGCATATTTGATGCCGCGACCGCAATACGCTTCACCGAGGAAGCCGGCGATTGCAAAATATGTTTATTTGAGGAACCGACTCATGCTGACGATATCCCGGGGCTTGCGCGTGTGCGTGCGGCTACGAAGATACCGGTTGCCTCAGGCGAAAATGAGTATACAAAATATGGCTGCCGTGATTTGGTTATGGCTGGCGCAGTCGACGTTGTGCAATTTGACATCACCCGTGTCGGAGGGTTTACGGAGATGATTAAGGTAGCGGCAATTTCACAGGCGTTTAACTTGAAGTTAGCGCCGCACTTCTGGCCGCAATTCTCGGCACACATAATGAGCGCTGCATCGAATGGGTTGTACTTGGAGGTGTTTCCCAGGACAGGCGGCGATTCGCCCCCCGCAAACCAGATTATTACCAATCAGCCGCCGGTTGAAAATGGATATTATGAGCTGCCTGAATTACCGGGGCTGGGATTGGAGTATAATCTTGACTACCTGAAGGCCCACAGAGCGGAGTATAGCCCGTTTGTTTAGAAGTTTGAACTGCTCAGAACCGGTGAGGATGGCTGTATCTGTTCACGCAAAATGAAACCAAGGACGGTGGAGCGCTCGCGAATTGGCGCATGGAAGCGCCACTGAGCGATTGCGGGAACAGATATAGACATCCGTGCGCAAGGTTCTGAGTAATTACAAATATATAATATAATCTGTGATATGTGTGATTTCTGGAAACAATATGAGTAATTACTATGAGAATTCTAATTTCAGAAAGGCTTTGTATTCAAATTTGAATCTATGCAGTATTGATAGGTATTGATAAATCAACTTGTTGTGATGTATATTAGAGACGTTATATGTCGATTGTTTTGGAGGTGCAGCATGAAAGATAGCGTGTTTGCGGTGTTGCTGGTAAAAACTTTCGAAATTGATCGCGTATTTACAAAATAATGGAAAAATAGGAGGATTATTGTGAAAAGAGTATTTAGTATCATTCTGGCGCTTCTGTTTGTCTTCGTGCTTGCGGCTTGCGGCGGAGGCGGCAACGGTGATGAAGTCAGCAGCAGCAGTCCCACCGGCAGCAGCCCAACAGGCAGCAGCCCCACCACCACCGGCGGCAGCGGAAGCACTGAGCCGCCATCGGGGGACAGGGAAGGTGACCCGAGATACGGCGGGACTGTCCGGATAATAGCGCCCAGCGAAGGTGCCGGCCCGCTTGGCGTACCATGGGAACTGGAAGCGGTTGACGTTTATCTCGTTACGCCTTTTCTTGAGTGTCTCGTCAGGCAGCTTCCCGACGGAACTATGCTGCCTCACCTAGCGGCAAGTTGGGATTTCGATGAATCGGATCCGGAAGACGTTCGCCTCATTTTTTATCTGCGCGACGATGTATTTTTCCATGATGGCTCTAAATTTAATGCGGAGACTGTGAAATGGAATCTTGATATGTCTAATGAATTCGGAGCGCCGATGGCTAGCTACAGCGACATTCAGATTGTAGATGAATACACCGTTTCAATGCGCATTCCCAGCGTAACAAACTCGACACTGAGCGGGTTCACAGGACTCATGTATTCGCAGATATCAAAAGAAGGATGGGATAACAACGGCGAGGAATGGTCCCTTGAAAATCCGATAGGAACCGGCCCGTTTGTTATGACTGAGTATGTCAGGGGCGTACATGTGAAGACCGTAAGAAATGAGAATTATTGGAATCCAAATCTTCCGTTCTTTGATGCGTTGGAATACCACCTCATTGGAGATGTAATGACGCAAAACATAGCGCTCCAGACAGATGGCCCGCAAGGCATTGACATGCTTGGCACCATGTCGGGAGATCAGGTGTCGCTCTTCAGGGAGATGGGGTACACGATACTGCTGACTTCCCCAATATCCATGACGCTTATGCCGAGCACCGATAATCCTGACTCACCGTTTTCAGATCCTCGAGTCAGCCAAGCTATTTCCATGGCTATCGACCGTGATGCTATCGTTCACGCGCGTGGATTTGGTATTTGGGAATCGTCATATCAGTATACTGTGCCGACCCGGCTCGGATACGTCGCCACACCGGGCTATGGCGTTCCAAGTTACAATCCGGACGGTGCGCGAGCGTTGCTTGCGGAAGCCGGTTATCCTGATGGATTTAGCACGACGCTCATTGGTCAACCGGGCGCTGTAGACAGGGATTCAATTGTCGCGATACAGGCACAGCTTGAGTTAGTTGGCATACAGGCTAGCATTGAGCTTCCGGAAACCGGTGGTTATGCGGCATTGCGCGGTGAAGGATGGGAAGGCATACTTGTTCAGCGAGTTCTTAACATGACATATATGGAGCAAACGGCTGTGCTGCTGTTTACTCAGCAAAACAACTACTTTGCCTCCATGAGATTCTCAGATGAGCTTGATGCCAGAATTGCAGCGGCTATGGGGAAACTTGGAAATAACAGTGCGGAGCTGACCGCAATTCAGGACTATCTTTTGGAAGGCGGTCAAATAATACCGCTGTGGCTTGCATATGATGCGACCATACTCAGACCTGAACTTCGCGGCTGGAATGAGCAGTTCAACACCACCTACATACCCGAAATGTATTTTGAGAGGTAGACGGGCGACTGCTTAGTACGAGATTGCTTAGTACGGGTTTGCAATAATAACATATAAGAAATCACCGGAGGGCGGAAGCGTCCCACTTCAGCTCTCCGGTAAGTTTTAGAAAGGTCCGGGGATGCAATGACAACTTATGTTATCCGACGATTACTTTATGGACTTCTAATCGTTCTTCTAGTTAGCATGATAGTATTCTCATTAATACGCACGATGCCGGGCGACCCTATACAGACACTAATCTCGCAAGCGGAAATAACGGCGGCAATGGCAGGCGGTGTGACAGGTGACATTACAGATTACTATGAACAATTGCGGCGCGATCTTTGGCTTGACAGACCTATTCCCATTCAATATGCGCGATGGCTTGGAAGAATGGTTCAAGGGGATTTTGGCAGGTCGATTATACGCAATTATAATATCAGGAGCGAGTTGGGGTCACGGATAGTCGTAACCTTATTTTTAGGGTTTATGTCATTTATCATCAGTAACATTTTGGGAATAGCGCTAGGCATTATTAGCGCGGTGCGAAGAGGAAAAATCATTGATTCCGTTGTGACGGTGATCGCCAATGTTGGGATGACAGTGCCTTCGTTTCTTGTTGCGATACTCCTTATATATGTCTTTGGTTATTTAATGGAACTTGTTCCGATATTTGGATATCAGTTGCCATGGATAGGAGACACCGCGCATAGCATAAGGCAGAGCATCCTGCCGATTTCTGTAATGGCGCTGGGGCCATTGTCCTCTACCGCAAGACAGACGCGGTCAAGTGTCCTGGAGGTTCTTAATCAGGATCACGTGCGTACCGCATGGGCGAAGGGTATGCGTGAGAAGGCCGTTATAATCCGGCATGTGCTAAAAAACGCCATGATGCCGATTGTTACACTGCAAGGAACAATGCTGCGCTTAATTTTTGGCGGCTCTGCAATAGTAGAGTCGATATTTGTTATACCCGGCATGGGACAAATGATGGTTACCGCCATGCTCTCGAATGATTATCCAGTCATTCAGGCATGTACACTTGTTCTGACTGTGGTTGTCGTTCTATCGAATTTGCTGGTTGACCTCCTGTACGGTTGGGTTGACCCTCGCATCCAACTCACTTAAGAAAGGAGTCACAGTATGGAATCAGAAGTGATTGAGAAACGTGAGCACGAACATAATAGCGAAGAACCTTTTAGGGTGCTCGACGAGGAGCAGCTTCCGCCTGTAAATGAATTCAAGCGATTTATGCGTGTATTTTTCCGCAGGAAAATTGTTATTTTTGGATTTGCAATGGTGGTTTTGATACTGCTTATGGCAGCTTTCGCGGATGTAATAGCACCGTATGGGGCTAATGAGCAGGATTTATACAACACCTTGTCGCCCCCAAGCAGGAATCATTTGCTTGGAACAGACGCGCTCGGAAGGGATTTGCTTAGCCGAATAATATATGGTACGCGAATATCGCTGCTTATCGGGGTGGCCACTGTTATTATAGCCGCAAGTATTGGTGTGACCATCGGATTAATTGCGGGATTTTCTGAAGGGCCGTTGGGAGGATTGATTATGCGTGCAACCGATGCCCTGATCGCTATTCCGTCAATCATACTCATGCTTTTGATCGCAGGCGCATTGGGGTTTGGATTATTTGGTGTAATTATCGCGGTTGGGCTCACAATGTTTCCCGGATATATCCGAATGGTTTACGGTCAGGTATTGTCTGTCAAACAGAATGATTATGTACTCGCCAGCAGGGCGATGGGAGACAAAAGGTGGCATATCGTAGTTCGTCATGTTTTACCTAACTGTTTATCTCCGCTTATTGTTATGATGACAATGATGATTGGTGCCTCAATAATGGCTGAGTCCGGACTTAGCTTTTTGGGCCTCGGCATAACTCCGCCGACACCTGCGTGGGGAAGCATGTGCCGGGATGGATACTCGGTACTATCTACAAGACCATTGCTATCGATAGCGCCCGGTATTGCCATCGTATTGTTGGTATTCGCGTTTAATATGGTTGGCGATGGATTGCGCGATGCGCTTGACCCCAAGTTGCGCGGTTCACTTGATTAAGAGGAGGCCGGTATGGGTAGATTATTGACAGTCAACGGATTATCAACCGAATTCAGGACAGAACGCGGCATCGTCAAGGCTGTTAACAACATGTCATATTATATTGACGAAGGCGAAATCGTGGGGATAGTGGGAGAGAGCGGCTGCGGAAAATCGGTCAGCCAGTTGTCGGTGATGCAACTAGTTCCATCGCCGCCGGGAAAGGTTGTGTCTGGTACAGTTGAATTTGGCGACGAAGACCTGCTTAAATACTCAAGAAAGAGCAAAGAGATGTGCAGTGTGCGCGGGCGAGAAATTTCTATGGTTTTTCAAGAACCCATGACTTCTTTGAATCCTGCTATGAATATATCTAAACAAATGAGCGAGGTGCTGCGGACTCACTTAAAAACAGGAAAGGCAGAAGCGCGCGAAAAATCGATCGATATGCTCTCGCAGGTGGGAATACCCGATGCAGGAAAGCGAGTGGATGATTATCCGCATCAGTTCTCCGGCGGTATGAGGCAACGCGTAATGGTTGCTATGGCGATGTTATGCACACCGAAGCTGATTATAGCCGACGAAGCGACTACTGCACTTGACGCGACAATACAAGCGCAATTGCTTGAGCTTCTCTATAGCTTAGTCGATAAGTTTAATGTCGCCTTAGTTATGGTAACTCACAATCTGGGCATTGTGGCGCGCTACGCAAATAGGATTAATGTCATGTACGCGGGTCAGATAGTGGAAACCGGCACGGTTAAGGAGATATGGGCAAACCCAATGCATCCGTACACACAGGGGCTAATATCTTGTGTACCGAAAATTGGGGAGAAATTGGTACCGATAGAAGGTATGCCGCCATCACTCATCAATCGTCCGCCTACCTGTGCATTCCTTGCGAGATGCAGGCACCGGAAAAAAGAATGCTTTGAGGAACCGGTGTCGGAGCTGACGTATATTGATGACCGGCATGCCACTGCCTGTAATGTAAGATTGAAGGAGGCGGGGGTTTTTTGAAAATCAATGAAACGATTTCAAACACTGTGCCGGAAACAGAAGATGAACATGGCAACAGCGTTGATGTTAAGAATTTGAAAATGTACTTCCCGGTCAGGCGGGGGTTGCTCAAGCGCAGAGTTGGCTATATCAAAGCAATAGACGATGTGTCCTTTTCAATCAAGCTTGGAGAGACTCTCGGGTTGGTCGGTGAAAGCGGTTGCGGAAAAACAACTGTTGGGCGTTGTCTTCTGCGCCTTTATAAGCCTACCGCAGGTGTGATAAAGTTCAGAGGTGCAGATATCTCTACCTTATCGGAGGTTAAACTTCGTTCGGTCAGGCGCAATATGGCAATCGTCTTTCAAGACCCATACAGCTCACTTGACCCTCGCATGAGTTCCGGAAGTACAGTGGGCGAACCTCTCAGAGTTCACAACCTTACGAAAAGCAAGACGGAGTACAAAGACAGGGTTAACGAATTGTTTGTAATGACGGGACTTAGTCCCGATATGACCGACCGTTACCCGCACGAATTTTCCGGGGGCCAGAGGCAACGTCTTTCAATTGCCCGGGCGCTTGCCGGAGATCCTTCTTTGATAGTTTGCGATGAGCCTATTTCTGCATTGGACGTCTCCATGCAGGCGCAAATATTGAATCTCCTTCAACGTATTCAAGAACAAAATACGAAAATGAGTTATCTGTTCATATCACACGATTTAATGGCAGTCCAATATATAAGTCATCGTGTAGCGGTAATGTATTTAGGGCATATCGTTGAGACTGCGCCGTCAAAAGAGCTCTACGAAAATGCGTGTCACCCATATACGGAGGCGCTTCTTTCTGCCCAGCCGCTTCCGGATCCGGTAGTTGAGGAAACGCGCAACAGGCTGATTCTCCACGGGGACATACCAACACCATTTAATCCGCCGCCGGGCTGCACATTTCATCCAAGATGCCCTAAAGCTGTGAAAGAGTGTTCTGAGGTAGCCCCTGTGTTGCGTGACATTGGAAACGAGCATTATATAGCTTGCCATAACGTGTGAGAGTGTAATAATCGTCTAAGGAATTGTTACGGAATAAACTTGACATCTTGCATTGTCTTTGTGTAACTGCTCAGGAGGTACCCGTGCGAGTGGCTTTTTGAAGCGATTCTCTATTGCAGGAGGCGGTAGCCACTGCCAATATAACCCATTATTGGCTTGGAAAGCTTCAAAAAGCCACTCGCACGGGTACCTCCTGAGCAGTTACGTCTTTTTTGCGGCAATCCTGTCCACGTTATTCCGTAACAATTCCTAAAGTGGCTAGTTATCGCGAGTGCTGTCGTAGTATTCGCGGCTGTAACAATACATTTCGGTTATACCCGCGCGACGAATGTCCGGATCGGCAGAAAACACCATAGTGTAGCTTTTGCCTCCGGGCGCGTATATATCCGCCGTGCGCCGTACAAAGCCGCATAGTTCTTCCTCAGAAACCTGTTTGCCAAATTCCAAACCTTCCAAGCTTGCGCTGTATCCAAGTTTATCGCCGTATTTTGCTTTCATTTCCGGCAGATTCACGGCACGCCGTTGAAGCTGCGCAACATCTGTGCCAAGCTCAACAATGTATGGCATAAATCGGGTCACGTTGCCGCAACTGTGCAGCTCAAAATGCACCCCGTTCGACTTGATATGGTCGACAATCCGTTTTGTTGGCTCAAAAACCAGATCCTCCATCATTTTTTCGGAGAAAAATGTATCTTTTTCAGCGCCCCAGTCATCATGGAGCGTCACCATGTCAAGAGGATAAAGCGCGCTTATTGCGTCAAATGTCGCAATCGTAAAATCGGCGCATCGCTCGAAAAGTTCGCGCGCAGCTTCCGGCTCTTCGGCGAGTGCCATCATTGCATCGGTGTATCCGCCCATCAGGGAGACAAGCCGTTCTGTTACGCCCCGGCCTATATCATATGAGAGTGCCTTGCGCGGATCGTAAGTTTCACGCATGTACTCTGCCGCTTTTTCTTCAAAACCCCACTCTGACAAGTCCGGCCACTCGATAACTTTTTCCCAGTCCGTTATATCCGCAAGAAGCTGGGTTCCCGGTGTGAGCATGGCTCCGCCTGCTTTTGGCACCCATGTCCATTCCGTATTGAACCAATCACGGAATTGGTATTCCTCTCCGGCCTTGCCCCCGGTGCCTAAGTCGGAGTGTATCTGCATGCCGCGCACCTTATGTCCCATTACGTCATTTGCCATGATAGACTGCATATCAACCATTGAAAGTGGTATCCATAGGGGATCCTGCTGACTCATCGACCTGTGGAAGTTCTCGCGCGGCGTAATCGGGGTGTCGAAGATCGGGAGATCAACCCCGTTGGGAGAAGTCCAAGATTTCACTGTTTGCGTTCCGGCGTTCGGATCATAATACTTGCTGTTTTTGTATGATGTATATGCCATTTTTGTTCCTCCTGTCTGACGACTTTGCTAAACTATCATTGTATATGACATACAATGAACGCAAGGCCTATTATAACATTCATTGATAAGATATGCAAAGAGGATTTGCAGTTTACGAGTTACTATTCAAGCCCCCCTCTGTCATTGCGGGCTTGACCCGCAATCCCCTGTGGAATGCGGTAGATTTGCCGACACTAATCCGTAATCTAGCGCAAACCCGCAGGGGATTGCGGCTCCCTGAATCAAGTTCAGGGCAGGCTCCAGCCGCAATGACGCATGTTTTGGGCAGGGCGTGAATAGTAAACGTTTACGAGTCTGACTCATCAATCGCTTCCAGTTTAAAAATCACAGGGCGTATGCCATCATTGCAACAAGCAATATTATAGTCCATACCGAACACTTTGCCTCCTCCGGCAAAGGTGCAGGCCATGATCTGAATCGCCTGCCATGCGTATTCACAGAACCCTTTTGGAATACTGTTTCCAAACATTCCGCCTGTTATGAAGACATCCCCTTCTTTCATAGCGGGGCATAGACCGAAATCGGCGGGCATGTACTCATCCCTCAAATCCTCAAACAACGCTGTTCTAAGTACGGTAATTTTACATTTTTTCATAATTACACCCTTTCATAGTATTCACGGCTATAGCAGTAAAGCTCGGCGCAAAGTGTCCAGAGCAAGCGGGGGTCAGATTCGAAAACAGAAGGATAATAGCCGCCTCCCTTGGCGTACAAATCTACGTTTTTATGCACAAGCTCCGTAATCTGCTCTTCAGTGTATTTTTTGCCGAACTCATAACCTTCGAGCATCGCGTTAAAACCAACTCTATCGCCGTATAATTCTTTCATTTTGGGGATATTGACTGCCCGGCGCTGTATCTGGACAAAATCTATGCCCATATCGCACACATATGGCATGAACCGTTCGGTGTTCCCGCAGCTGTGCAGCTCAAAAATCACACCATCGGCCTTTACATGATCGACAATCTTCTTTGTTGGCGCAAAAACCAGATCCTCCATCATCTTCGAAGAGAAGAATGTGTCTCGCTCAGTACCCCAGTCGTCGTGGTACGTCACCATATCGACAGGATAAAGCGTTTTTATAAGGTCATAAAAAGCAATCATCCTATCGGAGAAACAATCAAGGAAGTCCGCTACAGCTTCAGGCTCCTCAGCCATAGCTAGCATGCCCTCGCCATACCCGCCGAGTATTGCGATGAGTATTTCCGTACAGCCTTGGAATATGTTTATGTGCAGCGCCTTTGAGGGGTCATATTTCTCCGCTAGGAATTTTTCGGCGACTTCCTTATGATTCCATTCGTCAAATACAGGCCACGTTAGTTGTTGCTCCCATTTAGTAATGTCATCCACTACTTTTGTGCCGGGGGTGAGCATCGCGCCTCCTGCCGATGCGACCCAAGACCAAGAGTTGCCGTATGGATCAAGGAATACATAATCCGTCTTCGACGGATACCGAAAATTAGGACCGCCTTGGAATTTGCCGGGTTTATGGATTGCAAGTTCGTTATACTGAAATGATTGGAAATCAGTCATGTGGTTCGGTACCCACATGGGGTTTTCGCGCCTCGCCATGCGCAGAAAATTCTCTTTTGGAGTAATCGGTGTCTCAAATATCGGAAGCGTCATATGAGCATTTCCGAAAGTGGAGTTGGTTTCAAACACCGGGAATCCCGGTTCCATAAACGATGGACGCATATATTTCATAAAGCAGTTTCCCTCCTTAAATCATTTCCCCTCCGAGATGTATACGGTAATATCGGCTTCGTCGATGGTTGCCGGAATACCAGCCTTATGAACTTCCTTCTGTGATAACCGCAGCCAATATCCAAATGTGCCCTTTGTATCGCCGGTAGGATCCATCTGTGCCGTGGGTTTACCAAGTTTTTCGGCTTCAACCATGAGAACATTCCGTGTCGCCCACACGTCAAGCGCAAACGGATCAAGTGATGCGGCAATTTTGTTTACCCCGACAGCAGGACTAGTGGTCATTTTGGCCAGACTCGGGGGCTTGTCTTCATCTGCATCATCCGCTTTGTCAGCATAACCCACAGCCGGTCCTTTCTCGACGCCGATCCAAATCATGTCCATCAGATTCAATATGGGCATACGCGTGTGTACCATCTGCGTACCCATGCCGCCATTGCCGATGCTTTGGTGTGCCAGTCCGCCAAACCGCGGATCTTGTCCGGGGGTTTGCGTAAGCTTGTCCGATGTCGTGCCCATGTAGCCTTTTACTGCACCCGTCACATGATAAAGTGCATGGGACTTAAGCACGGGCATGTTGATGATTTTTAAGATACCTTCGCCGCTGTCATACTCTTTCGCGTCCGGATTCCATACGCCACGCTTGAAGCTGACGTGCGTTCCGTATTCGGTCGTGAATTTTGGGTAGGTTATTACTATACCGCTCTCATGCTTTCCGTCTTCTACGACAAAGCCGTCCGTAAAATCACCGGAGTCGAACTCATTTACTTGCACTTCCGTAAAGCTATCCCATAGAACACCGGTTACGTGCAAACCTCGTTTCTGAGATGCGCGTATCACGTCCATCACTGACTGATCCTTGTTTTTTGAGTTTGCGTTCTTCCAGTCCAAAGCCCCGCCGAATCCCTCGCTGCCAAACTGTGCCTGCCCATTGTCCGCAATGATGATTTCCCCGGTAAAACCGTCGGGATGCGCGGCGATTGCATCAATGACAGCGTTGATGAGATCGGTGTTTGTTCCGCCGCGTTCTGACCACTGGCAGTTGATTTGCAACAGCACAACATCGCAGGGCGCAATCAACCCACTGGGATTTGAGCCGGTCTTATAAAATTCAATCCCGCGTGAGCGCATGGAGTTTATCAATCGGAACACACCATCATCTGTACCGTCGCTGTTCTCGACGAACACATTTCCTGCAGATTTAGCTGCAGACATTCCGGAGACTCCGCCGGTGGCAAAAGTCATTGTAGAAAGAATAGTTCTGCCAAAAATTTTGAGTAACTTGTTCATATAAAGCTCCTTTTCATATTTCAATATATGCTGATCTGAAACCGATATCAGGATAGATAAACGCCCTTGTTTCTCGCAGGTAAATATCCCATATCCCGCCGCCGCTCCCATCAAACCATGAGCCGCCGCGTGCCGCTGTGCGTTCGCCATAATTGCGCAGGAAGAAACATGCGCCGTCGCGGTAGCCGTCTTGCGGGAATAGGCCGAGCTGTTTCAGCCGAATGTGAGCGGTAAGCCCTTGCTTAACTTGCATGTCGAAAAAACGCATCCATCCGTATGCCCGGTGGGATATATCTGCTTCCTCGCCTGAGTAGTTCCGGTTTGATACAGTAGTGTTCAGTATATATCCGTCGCCTGTCATGGTGTTCTCTTCTCCTGAGACTCCCGGTGAAACGGCATCATACTTATAAGTTCCCGGGCTGCAAGGTGCTACGAGTTCACCATCTGTATTGATAGCGCGCCAGTGGGGGCTGTCAGCAGTCTCATCAACGCAAAGTGCGCTGTCATTATCCGGGATTATTTGTATCTCGCCGTCGAAAATCCTCAACCCCGCAACAAAATCCCAGATATTCCCATTGAGGTCGGTAATGCCAAATGCCGTGTGGTCATGATTCCATGAATACGGTCCTGTCCCTGTGTATGTGCGCATCTCCGACTCCAATGTTTTTCCATTGTTCCCGGGAACAAGTATACCATGCTCGTGCGTAGCCTGGTATGCACGGCCAAAGTTGCTGTTTCCGCGCGGGATAGTGCCATTTTTGACGCACCAGTGCGCAATCGCGGTCCACTCCGCGTTTGTCATCAGATGCCAGCCACGGCCTTTAGCTGCACAGGCTGCGCGCGCTTCATCAATAGTCAGTGTGTGTGCCGGGTCGCGGTTTGGTAAACTGTAAGCCCGGCCATTTTCGATGATGTTCATGTACTTGCTGATGTAGATGCATTCAAGCACTTTGCCGCCGGCTATAAATGCGGAGCAAGGCGCGTCTTCGCCGCCTTCGATAACCTCAGACCATTGGAACGTGGGTATACGAACCATGACCGATGGAAGCCCTAAATCGTCAAATAAGAGCGTATTGTTTCCACCCGTGACGGCTTCAATCGCAAATCGTGCCTGATCAAAATCAATCATACTATCATTCCTCCCTGACAGCCCAAAGTGTGAGGACGATATTGTCTGTGGAAAGCCGGGTGTAAACGCGGCGCAGAACCGGAAAGCCGATGTTGTCCGCTACTCCGGTTTTTTCAACAACACTTTGACGTGCGGGAATATCTATCTCAGCAACATACCGTTTCGATGCGCCCGTAGTCAGCCGTCCATTGTAATCCTCCGATACTGTGACACTCACAGGGTAATCCCGCTCCAATGCCGCAAGATCGAGAGTTAAGTCGCCGCCTCGAAAGGAAAGAAGTGTCCCGCTGAGCGCAAAGTCTGTATACGTCCCGTCATTTTTATACACAATTTCCATCACTCGCCTCCTTTAAAACTGTATACCTGATATCGACATGTTTTGCCGAACCGGTAAAAGCTATACGGAAGCCATTTTCCGCCTTGTCGCAAACAAGCAGCTCACCAACATTGCCGTCCGATCCCGTAACCTCGGTCAGTACAAAATAGTCCGCTTTGTCTTGTTCAAATACTAATGCAACAGTCCTTGAGGAGTTGTTGAAAGGATATTGCTTAGTGTTTATTAGCGTAATAACGCCGGTTTCCATCGCAGAGCATCTCCTTTTGTGTTTTACAAATATGCCAATCGCATGCAAAGGCTGTGCAATAGCTTTTGCATGCGAGAGGACAAGGCACCGCTATTTTTTATTTGTGATTTCTATGTACCCCTCGTCGGCATTGACAAGAACCATGTCGCCTGTCTCAATGTGTTTAACCGGATTGTCTTCGAAGTCAAGCATTTACAAAATAATGTCTATCATTAATCTTCGTTGCATATAACAACATTTTTCAGTGCCCCGCGCTCGGAATCGTCAAGGGCTTCTTGAATATCGTCAAGTTTAAAACGATTTGTCAACAGCGCATCTAAATCAATCAGACCGCGGCGGTACATATCCATGTAGATAGGAATGTCGCGCCTGAGTGTTATTGCGCCCATAACAGAGCCTGTTATGCGTTTGCCCGCAAGAAACTCCATGTGATTGAAGTCAGTCATCATCTCGTTTTTAGGGAGCTCATGCCCGACTATGACCATCTGCCCGTACCCGGCGGTCAGGTTGAAAGTCGAACGCTTTATTCCCGGACCGGCTACGGCGACGAGAGAATGATCGACGCCTTTGCCGCCGGTTATTTCGCGTACGGCTGTGACAGGATCAACTTCCTTCGGATTGACCGTATGCGTTGCGCCGAACTTAACAGCCGCGTCCAACTTGATAGGCATAGTATCTATTGCAATAATAGGTATTGCGCCGCTCACTCGGGCGCCCATGATTCCGGACAGCCCAACGCCTCCGCAGCCGGTGACTGCGAAGCTTTCACCGGGCTTTATCCTGCAGCGATTCAAAACAGCGCCGAAACCCGACATGAAACCACAAGCCAAGGCGGATCCGATTTCAAAGGGGATATCGTCGTCAAGTTTTGCGAGCATGTTTTCATAGGCATTAGTGTAGGTTGCAAAACCCGATGCTCCGGAGCAAGTCTGTATAACGCGCTCACCGTTAAGGCGAGTGTAGGGGCTGGCGACGCGGAACGACATCGGCTGGATATTCTTGCAGAACCAATGACGGTCATGCAAGCATTGATCACAATAACCGCAGCCCTGACGTATTTCCGAACAAAGTACGCGGTCGCCGGGCTTGACATATGTGACTTTTTCGCCGATGGCGTCTACATAACCGGCAATTTCGTGGCCGGCAGATCCGGGGCCTTCATACTCGCCGTGTTCGCCGGTCCATGCGTGGATGTCGCTATGGCATATGGTGCATGTCATTACTTTCAGTCTTACGTCATATGGACCGGGATCGTCAAGTTCGACTTCTTCCACAACGATCTCGCGCCCCATACGCGGAGCCACCGCTAGTTTAACTCTCATATTGAAATCATCTCCTTTTAGTTATCATTTTCGTAACTACTCAGAACCTTGCGCTCGGAAGACGTTTTTTTGCTTCCTTTTCGCTCAGGTTGAGACATCATTTCTCAACTTCGCGCCGCTCCGCATCCATGCTCCGCTATCGGAAGCAAAATAAACGTCTTCCTCTCCGGTTCTGAGCAGTTACTCATTTTCATAAAATTCTCTGCTGTAGCAGTATAACTCAGAAGCGAGCAACCAGACTTTTTCAGGATCTGAGCCAAAAACCATAGGATATATGCCTCCGCCGGATGCATAGGTATCAATTGTGTTGCGAGCTATTTTTACGAGTTCATCATCGCTGTAGGAAGCGCCCATCACCATTCCTTCAAGAGGAGCGTGAAACCCGATTCTATCGCCATACTTCTTTTTAAGCATTGGCATATCGTTAGCACGTCGTTGGATTTGCAGGAAATCAATGCCTAGCGAACACATATATGGCACGAAACGCTCGATTTTTCCGCAGGCATGCAGTTCAAACACTTTACCCCGGCCTTTTATATGGTCGATTATAGTTTTTGTCGGTTCATAAACCAGTTCCTCCATCATTTTCTCGGAGAAAAACGTGTCGCGCTCCGTACCCCAGTCATCGTGATATGTGACAAAGTCGATTGGGTAAAGCGCGTCCAGATAATCAA
>Ga0099364_10004801_pt1 | contig 20369 bp, 14 predicted proteins | sample TergutTh196P3_FD_73070 | JGI IMG/M metagenome (GOLD analysis project Ga0099364, IMG submission 73070) | Microcerotermes parvus P3 segment gut microbial communities from Pointe-Noire, Republic of the Congo - Th196 P3 | ecosystem: Host-associated > Arthropoda: Insects > Digestive system > Gut ... | reverse complement strand
ACTTAAAAACTCCGTTGTAAAAAGCGAGTTTACTGCGGCAGGCATACAGGCGGCAGGCGAAAAGTTGGATATGATGAAGATGACGCCCCAAGAGAAAGCAGAATACGAAGCAGAAGTGATAGCGATGGCGGCACAAAAAACCCAACTCCAAACCGCCGAGCTCAAAGGCGAAGCAAAAGGATTGAAAAAAGGTGAAGCGATTGGATTGCAAAAAGGACGCGCTGAAGGATTACAAAAAGGACGCGCTGAAGGATTACAAAAAGGACGCGCTGAAGGATTGCAAAAAGGACGAACCGAAGAAAAAATTGAGGCAGTCATTAGATGCCACCAGAAAGGACACTCAATAGAGACAATAGCCGACCTTACAGACCTCTCAACAGAACAAATAGTTGACATACTTAATGCAAAAACTAAAAACGATGACTAGGTTTTTTTGTGCAAGTACAATTTTGTTATTCTTCGCATGTCTGTTCGCATTACCCGCCTGTACCGATCGCAGTCCAAACCTTACCGACAAGCAGTTGCAGGAGTTGATAAGCGAGAAAACAGCAGTAGAGGAAAGTTTTGTTTTCCCCGATAGCAGTCATGTTCCTCCCGACGGCGCGAGACACAGAGAAATCCGCGCGATTGACCATGCCAATCCCCCCGCAGTTATTGATATTGCAGGAAATTTGAATAATAGAAGAGCGTTTAAGCTTAGCGATTTTGCATCTTCGGTAAAATACATCCATCTGCAACAACCGCCGGACGTAAAAATTACTGTAATACGCAATATTGTAAGCGATGACGAACGGATTTTTATCAACGCTCGCGAAGGTTTGTTTTGTTTTTCTGCCGAAGGACAGTATTTGTACACTATTGTTGAAAATGAAGTAGAGACTGTAAATTTAGGAGTGTCGGGCGCTCATCGCACAATCAAAGGTGTTCATAATGAGGTTGATCTCTTAAATGGTATCTTGTCTTTTCGTACTTTCCATTGGCCCACCGTCGGACAACCTTTTACAGATTTCCAACTGAATGTTTTTGACGTTGAAAAATTAAGCGCTCAAATGCTCTTCAATACTCGCACGGGCGAAATGAATGTCGTTCCCCAACCTATGTACCAACGAAAGTTACCACCCGACATTGATAGTGGAGCGTTGTCACGATATTTATTGCTTGACAACCAATCATTATTCATAAACAGTTCATTGACAAGTATTGCGTTAAATGGGGATACATTGTGCAAATTCAACGACTATAATCACCCTGAACTTCGTCCCGACGCAATTAATATTGTTGCCTTGCCTCCGCGTATTTATAGAATTGGAGGAAATGTGATGTTGCGAATAGTTCATAACGACACTGTTTTTCGCATAGTTCCGCCAAACCGCTTAACGCCGACGTATGTTTTGAATTGGGGAAACTACCGACCGGACATGAACCAATGGTTTGCCGGTTCTTCTTTGGAAGGAAAATTAGTCTTGGGCGACTGGATTGAAACACAACGTTTTATTTTTATTCGCTATACCGAAGGACGCGATTTTCCAAGACGTCGTGATGCCGGACAAGTTAAAGACCATTGGGCTGTATATGACAAAACAGCAAAAACGCTCACGCATCACGTCACATCTGCCGAAAGACGCTTGATGTTCGAAAATGATGTTGACCTCGTTGGAATGCCTTTCTACCCTGCCGGCTTAAACCACAGGGACGAAATGTATATGACCTTTGGAAAGGTGTTGGTTAGAAATTTAATCGCTGCGGGAATTCACCAAAACGACAAATTACAGGCAATATACAACAATATGCCCGATGATGGCATTTGTCTAATGATAGTAAAATAATAATCAAAAATCGAAAATATGTTATCACATTACATCACAATCGCTCTACGCTTTATGAGCCGCAATGCAGGGCTAACGACAATAAATATCGTTGGCTTCACAATAGGTCTGACCGCCGGATTACTGATATATTTGTGGGTGTATGATGAATTGCGTTTTGATGCTTTTCACCAGAACGCCAATCACATATACAGGGTAGTTCAAGTAGATAAATCTGGCTCTAAAAACGTTTATAATTCGCCCAGACTTGGCGAAGACATGCAGAATATGTTTCCTCAGATAGCCGCTCATACGTTTATATACTGCAGCAACGATTACACTTTTTTTCTTCTTGACGAAAATAATATCAACGCATGGCACGCTACGGTAGATGAAAACTTTTTCACATTTTTTAATTTTCCCTTTACGGAAGGCAATCCTGAAACAGCCTTCGTTGACGACATGTCAATAGTCATTTCAGATAATTTTGCAAAAAAACTGTTTGGAAATCAATCCGCTTTAGGTCGTGAACTGATTCAAATTAACCAGTTTGACAGCCGTAGGCAACATTTTCGTATCGGCGGAGTGGTCAGATTGCCACACAATACGCATATTTCCTTCGATGTAGCGTTTCCGCGAACTGCACAGCGTTCATCAAGTTCGGGAGCCGTATACCTGCGTTTAGACGAAAGAGCAACGTTAAGCAAGCCTGTTAGAGAAGCCCTTGCCCGTTATCTTGTAGACAACGCGAGAAGCGAGAATCTGCTGTGGTTTCAGCCTTTACGGGATATTCATTTGAAATCAGACGTTGTTTATCGGCACGACCATAATCAGGGAAATATGCAGTATGTCATTGTCTTTTCAGTACTTGCGTTGATTATCGTATTGATGGGCTCGTTAAACTTTATGACCCTTTCAACAGCGCAAGCCGTAAAACGTATCAAGGAAGTAGCTATACGCAAAACGTATGGCGGAAGCAAAAACGAACTAATGAAACAATTTTACTCCGAAACAGCCATACAGACGCTTATTGCGATGATTTTGGCGCTGGCGCTGGCAAAAATATTTCTGCCCTATCTCAACAGTTTCACTACTAAGGAAATGACGCTCTTTTTTGGAATTCAATTTTGGGCTATTGTGCTGCTGTTGTTACTGATAGTCAATTTTGTTGCAGGTAGTTATCCGGCAACGTATTTGTCGTCGTTCAGTCCGATGTTAATTTTCAAGGGCGGAAATGCCGGAGGAAGAAAATCGGATTTGACGCGCACATTGGTGACTCTACAGTTTTTCTTTTCTATCGGAATGATAATTTGCACATTAGTTGTTTTCAAACAATTGTCGTACATCACAAATAAAGATTTGGGCATTAACAAGGACAATATCATCACCGCCCGAACAGGCTTGTGGTACGGCGTAGAAAGCTTCAAACAGGAGGCTATGCGAAACCCGAACGTGCTGTCTGTCAGCATGAGTTTATTAACGCCCGAATCATTTTCTTATGAGATGCAAAATGTTACATGGGAAGGCAAAACAGATACAGATACCGTTCGCATGAATATGGCTATTGTCGACGGCGATTTTGCAAAAACCTATGGTTTGCAGGTTGTTGCCGGCGAACTGATGAGAACTTCGGGTGAAGACATAATGAGCGGACACGGCGGCGGAGCTATGATTAACGAATCGGCGGCACGCGTGATGGGTATGGATAACCCCATAGGGAAAACCATTAATGGCAACAGAATTGTGGCTATTGTGCGCGATTTTCACTTCCGCTCCTTGAAAGAGCCTGTTGTTCCATTAGTTATGGTCTATAACATGGAAGCGTTAGTGAACATCAGTTTCAGCTTGTCGCCTGTCAATCAGCAGCAAACCATCGCCTACATCAAAGAAACTTACGAAAGGATGCGTCCCGAAACAATTTTTGAATATCGGTATTTCGACGAGCAACTTGCTGCACAATACCACGCTGAAAACCAATTGAGCAGACTTTTTCTTATTTTCACATTACTGTCGTTGTCAATCTCATGTATGGGTATTTTTGGCTTGACCGCCCTAAGTGTTAAACAAAAAACAAAAGAGATAGGACTGCGAAAAATAGCGGGGGCTACAGTGGTTAGTATTATTTGGTTGCTCAACAAAGATTACATGCTCCGTATCGCCATTGCGTTTACAATAGTAACGCCACTCGCCGCCCTTCTAATGAATCGCTGGCTACAGAGCTTTACCTATCATACGCCGTTAAGTTGGTATATTTTTGCGGTTGCAGGAGCAATAACCGCTACCGTTGCCGCCGCTACTATAAGCTGGTTATGCTACAACGCCGCAAATCAAAACCCAGTAAAATCATTGAGGTATGAATAGAAAAAGATAGATAAAAATAAGATGTCAATCGTGCGCAAGCCATGTCTGTACTCCATTCTCTATAATTATTTTGTCATGTATTAAAAAAAAAATTGCATAAAATTTGGTAAAGTGAAAATAAATAACTACTTTTGCAGTCAATTTAGTAACGCAATAAAAATTTTAATATGGAGGATATATCCACGAAACCACGAAAAGGTTTCTTTCATTTTGTAGAAAAAACGGGCAATGCGCTGCCTCATCCGGCTATTCTGTTCGCGCTTTTTGCAGTTGGCACGATACTAATGTCAACGCTTGGGTGGCTCTTAGGCTGGCATGGTATTCATCCGGTTACCGGCGAGCCGGTGATAGTTGAAAATCTACTTTCACGAGTTTGGGTTCACCGGATAATACTTGACATGGTCACAAACTACACTGATTTTGCGCCATTAGGTATTGTTATGGTTGCACTTTTAGGTATTGGCGTTGCCGAAACCAGCGGTTTGATAAGAGCGGCAATTAACGCTATGCTTACAAAAACACCTGCAAAATTAATCACAATAATGGTGGTTTTTACCGGAATAATTTCAAATGTGGCTTCAGATTTAGGATATATTCTAATTATTCCGTTGGCTGGCGTAATTTTTCACTCGCTTGGCAGAAATCCCATTGCGGGCATGTCTGCTGCATTTGCCGGAGTTAGCGGCGGTTTTAGTGCAAACATAATAATCGGAACTATTGACCCGTTGCTGGCTGGACTTTCCACTGAGGCGGCACAAATAATTGACCCCAATTACTATGTTTTGCCGACAGCAAACTACTATTTCATGGCTGCTTCCACATTTTTTGTTACTTTGATAGTAACATTGGTTACGGTAAAATGGTTAGAGCCAAGATTAGGAAAATATACCGGCGCCGTTGAGCGCGAAATAATTGAGCAACCTACTGAATTAGAGAAGAAAGGACTAAAAAGAGCCGGATATGTTATGCTGGGCTGGCTTGGTATATTTTTATTAGGATTAGTTCCCGAAAACGGCATACTGCGCGGTAACGATGGCGCTATACTTAGTTCTCCCGCTATAAAAGGCTTTATATCTTTACTATTTTTGATTGCCGCCACTGCCGGAATGATTTATGGCTTCACCGTAGGCAAATTTAAGAAGGCTGAAGATGTAATTAACGGCATGAACGATAGTTTTAAAACCCTCGTAACTTATCTTGTTTTAGTATTTTTTGCAGCTCAATTTGTTGCATGGTTCAGATGGAGTAACTTAGGATTGTTGATAGCCATTAACGGAGCTGGCGCTCTCCAAAGTGCAAATATTGGCTTAATACCATTAGTCATCATTTTTGCCGGATTTGCCGGATTTCTTAATCTTTTTATGGGAAGCGCTTCAGCAAAATGGGCGATTATTGGACCCGTCTTTATTCCAATCTTCATGTTGTTAGGGTATTCTCCCGAACTATCGCAAGCAGTCTATCGGGTTGGCGACAGTGTTACAAATGTAATTACTCCAATGATGAGCTACTTCGCGTTGATAATTGTTTATTATCAAAAATACGACAAAAAAGCGGGAATAGGAACAATTATGGCGTGTATGTTGCCATATTCAATTGCGCTGTTTATAGGCTGGATGGCTCTACTGATAGTATGGATAATGTTTGAAATACCTTTAGGACCCGGAGCGCCAATGTTTATGTAATAAAATTTGTATTTCACTATTTTTGTCACTATTTTTGTTCTTTTTTTATTTAACATTATTGACTATGAAAGATATTATCGCGCCTGTTGATAAACAGCTGATTGTCAGGGAATTAACGCCAGAAAAATTTGTCAGAAAGACAAACCGGCTAAACAATGACCTGTTTGTAGTAACGGCTCATGATTCGCCTTATGTAATGCGGGAAATAGGGCGTTTGCGGGAGCTGTCGTTTCGTTATGCCGGAGGCGGTACAGGAAAAGAGTTAGACATAGATGAGTATGACACAGCCGAAAACCCATACAAACAGCTAATAGTATGGGATTCTGAAACTGAGGAAATTTTGGGCGGATACCGGTTTCATGTCTGCGATGAAACTTACGTCAAGGGAAATAGCGACGTAAAAATCGGTACGGCAACGTTGTTCAAGTTTTCACAGGAGTTCGTTAAAAACTATCTGCCTCATACAATAGAACTGGGAAGGTCGTTCGTACAGCCGGCATTTCAGTCTACATATCGCTTCGGCAAAGGTATATATTCGTTAGACAATTTATGGGACGGGTTGGGAGCGTTAGTAGTGAAGAATCCTGACAAAAAATACTTCATGGGAAAAGTTACCATGTATACCTCCTATAACTCAACAGCGCGGAACATGATTCTGTATTTTTTGGAAAAACATTTTGGCGACAGGGAAAAACTCATCTACCCGCGCGAAGATATAGAATTGAAGCCCGATATCGATGTTGCCGCAATGGAAAAATTATTTGTTGGCGATAGCTATGAAGCAGATTATAAAATTCTGTTTCAGACGATAAGAAGCTATGGCGAAAATATACCTCCACTCATAAATTCATACATGAACTTGTCGCCATCGATGAAAACATTTGGTACGGCTATTAACCGTAGTTTTGGCAGCGTCGAAGAAACCGGCATAATGATTACTATTTCAGACATATACAACGAAAAAGTAAAACGACACATAAAATCCTACGAAGCACAAATTTAAAATATTAGATATGCAAAAAAAAATAATCTCAACCCAACACGCGCCTCAAGCAATCGGACCGTATAGTCAGGCAGTTGAAGCAAACGGAATGTTATTTATTTCGGGACAAGTTCCCGTTGTTCCAGAAACGGCAAAAATCGTTGTCGGCGGAATAGAAGAGCAAACCCAACAGGTGATGAAGAACATCGGAGCTATATTGGCTGCCGCAGGATATACGTTTGAAAATATTGTAAAAACAACCTGTCTGCTTGCCGATATGTCATATTTTGCCGAAATGAACAAGGTTTACGCCGGATATTTTCCTGCATCGCCGCCTGCAAGGGCTACATTTGCCGTTAAAGAACTACCGTTGAAGGTATTAGTTGAAATAGAAGCGATTGCTGTTAAATAGTTCTTAGTTTTCAGTTTTAATAAATGTACGTAGAATAGTATTGATGAAAAACAAAACGGTTTATTTTGTGGTAGGCGAATCATCGGGCGACTTGCTTGCTTCGCGACTTATGCAGGAATTGCAAAATATAGACCCGACAATAAGTTTTGCCGGAACAGGCGGCGAAACGATGGCAGAAAAAGGCTTTCAAAGTCTATTCGACATCTCTGATATTTCAGTAATGGGCGTACTTGAGGTGCTGCCAAAATTGAACTTGATAATGCGGAGACTAAATCAGGTTGATGACGACATAAATGAAAAACGTCCGGACGTGATTGTAACTGTGGATAGTTGGAGTTTTGTGCGCCAATTGCTCGAACGTCTCAAAAAACAAGGAAACAATACCCCAAAAATACACTATGTAGCTCCGCAGGTATGGGCATGGAACAAGGGACGCGTCAAAGTAGTAGCGAAATTGATAGACCGATTAATGACGCTCCTTCCATTTGAGCCGTATTTTTTTGCAATACACGGAGTAAAAAGCACTTTTGTGGGACATCCGGTTTCAGAATACACATCCGGCAGGCTGACCAACACTGATGCATTTAAAACAAAATACAATATTCCTGAAAAATGTACAATGGTTTCAGTTCTTCCGGGTAGTCGCCAAAGCGAAATAAAACGATTGATACCTGTTTTCAAACAAACGCTCAAAAGTATCAAACAAGAATTTCCGGATTTGTTTATAGTTATTCCATCCGTTGCTGCTATTGCGAAAAAAGTAGAAACAGCCTTTTCCGGTTTTGATGTGCCTCATAGAATAATAATTGGACAAAACGATAAGTATGACGCCTTTCGCTCAAGCGTGTTCGCAATAGCTGCATCGGGCACAGTGTCACTAGAACTTACAGCATGTGGAACTCCGCATGTTATAGCCTATTCGTTTGGATTCATCTCCAACAGAATAGCAAAACTTTTTGCCGGAACAAAATATGCAAACCTTATCAATATTATTGCACAAAAGTTCATTATACCTGAATTTGTTCTCGAAAATTGTCGCGAAAAGTTGATTACTCCTAAAGTTCTCGACTTGATGCAAAATCCCGAAAAAGCAAAAGCACAAATAGATGAAGCGCTTATATACCTTGAAAAACTGCTCCCCGATGGAAAAACTCCTTCCCGTAAAGCGGCTGAAACAGTCTTTGAGTATTTAAGATCTTGATATACTGCTGATTAATATTGCTTTAGCTCTTTTATCAGGGCATCGTTTTCATCGGGCGTTCCTACGCTTATTCTCAGGCAATTGCCGCAAAGCGCCACCGAATTACGATTCCGCACAATTATGCCCTCATTAACTAATTGCCGGTAGATGGCATTGGCATCAACAACTTTGACTAACAGAAAGTTAGCGTCTGTAGGATATATTTTTACAACACAGCCAAGTTCCGAAAGCATTTTACGCAACCGTGTTCGCTCGTGCAGCAGCGTTTCTACCCATTCGTCAACATTTTTGGCATTTTCTAACAACTTCAACGCATAATTTTGCGTCAATACATTAATATTATACGGATATTTTACCTTGTTCAACAGATTAATAATCTGAGGCGCAGCAAACGCCATTCCAAGTCGCACTGCCGCGCTTCCCCACGCTTTCGACAGAGTTTGTAAAACTACTAAATTCTCGTATCGCTCCAAATCGCCAAGCAACGAAGGCTGTGAAGAAAAGTCTATATATGCCTCATCTACAACTACTATGCCTTCAAATTTTTCGATGGTTTCAATAATTTGACAACGATTAAGATTGTTGCCCGTAGGATTATTTGGCGAACAAAGAAAAATCATCTTGGTATGTTTGTCGGTAAAATTCAATAATTCTTTCGCCGAAAAGTCAAAACAGTCGTCTAAAGGCGCTTTTACGTATGCCACGTTATTAATGCCGGCTGCTACTTCATACATTCCGTATGTTGGCTCAATGCTAACCACATTGTCTGTAGCCGGCTCGCAAAACACACGAAACAGCAAATCAATAGGCTCATCGCTGCCGTTGCCCAAAAATATTTTTTGAGGCTCAATATTTTTTAACTCCGAAATTTTTTTCTTTACCTGCGTCTGCAAAGGGTCGGGATATCGGTTGAGCGGCGTGTTGTAGGGATTTTCATTGGCATCGAGAAACACAGACGCCTCGCCCTTAAATTCGTCACGCGCCGACGAGTAAGGCTTCAAATTCAGGATATTGGTACGTATTAAATGGTCTAAATTCATGATAATTTTTTTTGCAAAAATAATAAAAAATCAAATACAAAAAACAGCATACAGTGGAACAGACTTAATATTGTTTTCAAAACCGAAATTCTTTTTGGAAATGCGGATAGCATATTCAGATTTGTACTTTTCCATAAAGACGGTCAGGCTTTTAGAACGATTGCGACTGCCTTTTTTCACCTCTACCGGAACAACTTTTCCGTCTATTTGCAAAACAAAATCAACTTCCGCCTTTCCTTCGCTTTGCCAATATGCCAATCTGTATTTATTTGCCTTAAAGCATTGTGCTACATAATTTTCGCACATTGCGCCAAGGAAAGTGTTGTCAGTTTCTATCGTCGATAAAATTGTTTGCAGCGGTATTTGGGAACGTAAAGTTAAAATGCCGATGTCGCTCATATACAACTTAAAGTTTATCAAGTCCATATAAGCATTTATAGGAATAAAACCATGTTCCAATCGCTGACATTTCAGCGTAATATTTGCCAAATTTAGCCATTCGATTGCCGTGCTAAAAATCGTTGCCGTGCCGCCGCGCTGAACAACTTTATATTGAAATTTAGGATTCACCTTAGCAAGTTGGGAAGGAATGGAATCGTAACAGGCGCGAATTTTTACGCTCGTAGACGACGTATCGGCATATTTTACCATATCAATGACGTATTGATTGAGTATGTCATTTTGAACTACTTGAACCTTTAAAAAACTGTTCGTTTTGACAAATAATTTCACAGCAGCCGGCATTCCACCTACGATGAAATATTTTTTGTACAGTTCTAACGCAAGATTGTGCATGGCTTCGGACATTGTTTCATCGGTTGCGTAGTGATTTTTGATTTCAACAGCCAACTTTTCGTAGCCCAATGCCCAAAGAAATTCCTCAAAATCAAATGGATGCATGCAATATTCGTCTACTTTACCAACCGGAAAAGAATATTTTTCGCGATTTATTGCCAAGCCAAGCAACGAGCCGGCAGCAACTACATAGTATTCGGGCGTTTGTTCGCAAAAATACTTCAACGAAGTTAATGCTCGTTCGCAAGCTTGAATTTCATCGAAAAAAATTAGCGTCTTTTCAGGCGTAATTTCCTGTTGTTTAGCAACTTCAAGAAACTGAATTATTTCTAATGGCGACAACTCTTTTTCAATAAAATCTCGCACCGTGCCTTCTATTTCCATATTAAGATAAACCACATTTTCAAAATACTCAGAGCCAAATTGCTCCAAAATATAGGTTTTACCTACCTGACGAGCGCCATTTAAAATAAGTGGTTTGCGCTCGTCGCTGTTTTTCCAATCAACCAAAAAATCTAAAACTTTTCGCTTCATAATACATGAAAAAATAAAAACGCAAAATTACTAAAATGTTCCGAAAAATCAAAAAAAAATGATTTTTTAAGCACATTTTACTTCGTTGAGGGCTGCGTCGTTCAAATTGTTGTTTTTTTTTTAATTTTTTTTTGTTTTTCTTACAAAATGTTATTACCTTTGCAAAAAATTTAATTCTTATTTTTTAATTATTCTGATATGAAAAAGTATAAAGATTTATCGTTAAAAACGAAGCTTCCCTTAATGGTGGGGATTGCGAGCTTACTAGTGTTTTCATTAGTTTGTTTGCTGTTGTCGCGACCTCTTCGCGATACAGCTCTGGAAGACGCCTCGATTATTGCCCGCTTGTCGGCGATATCATCCGGCGCTTCTCTGGCTGAGCATATTAATGGCGCTGCAAGCGTAATACGCGCACATGCAGGCGTAATAGAAACTTTAGTTGCTTCAGATGAGATACCCGACGAATACAAGCGGGAATACATGCTGAATGAACTGAGAAACTTGGTAAGACGTGAAAGAAGCTTGCCAAACTTATGGTGTATTTTCGAGCCTTGGGCATTCGACGGCTTGGATTCGCTATTCGCCGGACAGCCGGGCAGTACTGCCGAAGGCGCCTTTGCCCCGTGGATAACAGGCGGCAGAGTATTCACCGTTGCAGACCATTTGCTCGACGGTGTCTTGGTCGAAGTGCCAAAAAGAGAAGGACGGGAAATAATTACCGAACCGTACTCTAATTTGGTAAACGGAGAAACCGTGCAGATGTTCAGCGTCAGTATCCCCATTTTTCATGGGGGACAATACATTGGGGTTATTGGAACCAATTACCGCTGTGATGTATTGAGTGACCTTATATCGGGTCTGAACGAAAATTCTACGGGAAAATTAGTTACCGACAGAGGTATTGTTGCCGTGTATCATGACCTTGAACGCGTCGGCAGAATAGCGGAATACGGCAATAGGGCTATATTGGACAGATTACCCGAAGGAAGACTGTTTTCAGGCTTTTTCGAATTTGAAGGTGAAAACGTTTACAAGGTTTATGCGCCTTTTTCTTTCGGAATAGGCAATAGACCATGGTTTTATGCCGTAGACGTGCCCGAAGCCGATGTTTACGTAAACGCCAGAAAAGCAGTATTTCAGTTGATTTTATACTGCGCATTCGGCGTATTATTGATAGCGCTTGCAGGATTTGTCCTGATTGGAGGCATGTTGAAAGATGTTATAAACATCACGGGCATCATCAAAAAACTTTCTTTAGGTCATATCAACAGCGTTACAATCGATGAAAGCGACAGTAAAGACGAGGTTGGCGAAATGAAAAAAGAGTTGAGCCATCTTATTTACGGTTTGAAAGGCACAGCCTCTTTTGCTAACGCTATAGGCGAAGGCAATCTGAACGCTGAATACGAAATGTTGAGCAACGAAGACGTTCTCGGTAATTCGTTACTCGATATGCGTAAAAGTCTGCAAAAAGCCCGAAGCGAGCAAGAAAGTCGCGCTAAAGAAGAAGAGCAAAGAAACTGGGGAACAGCAGGTTTGGCTAAGTTCGCCGAAATACTTCGCAGCGACAATGCAAACATGGAAGCCTTGTCATACAACATCATCTGCAACATGGTTAAATATTTGGGCGCCAATCAGGGAGGAATATTCGTTATGAACGACGCCGAAAATGACGATGAAAGATTTTTGGAACTCAAAGGTTGCTATGCGTTCGACCGTAAGAAGTTTGAAGAGAAAAAGATACGTCCGGGCGAAGGATTGGTTGGAACATGCTATTTGGAAGGCGACACAATATATATGACCAACGTTCCCGAAGATTACATCAATATCACTTCGGGCTTGGGCGATTCAAATCCTAAAGCGGTACTAATCAGTCCGCTAAAAGTGAACGATGAAATATACGGAGTTCTTGAATTAGCATCGTTTGAAAACTTTGAGACTTATCAACTTGAATTTGTGCAAAAAGTTAGCGAAAGTATAGCTTCTACAATTTCTACCGTTCGTGTAAACATTCGCACTAACCGTCTGTTAGAACAAAGCAAACTTCAAACCGAAGAGCTTGCAAACCACGAAGAAGAACTTCGTCAAACAATGGAAGAAATGCAAGCTACGCAGGAAGAATCGCGCCGCCGTGAAGTAGAACTGCAAGATACATTGGAGAATGTGAAGCGAGCACAGGCAGCAAAAGAAGAATCAGACCACGAGATGAAGCAATTCCACGATGGAATATTCGCAACCTACAACATAGTAGAATTCTCATCGGATGCATACATCACCGAGGTCAATCAAAATCTTCTAAATCTGTTCCAAGCTCCAAGGTCAGCCTTCATAGGCAAACATATGTCTGAATTTATTGGCGACGAAGAATTCAGAAAAGCATGGAGCGCTCTCGGTCAGGGCAAACAATTTGAAACAAACACTCAAGTAGATGCAGGTGGTAGAAAGTTAGACGTCAAACAAACATTCATGCCGGTGTTAGACCTGCACGGAAGTCTGTTAAGTGTGACGCTGCTTGCCGTTCACGACCAGGAAGCCGAGTTGTTGCAAAACATTGAAGAGATGAAAACTCAGGAAGAGGAAATTCGTCAAACAATGGAAGAAATGCTTGCAACCCAGGAAGAAATGCGCCGTAGAGAAACCGAACTGCAGGAGACAATGGAGAAAATGAAGAAAGCTGAAGATGAAAAAGCAGAATCAGACTACGAAATGAAGCAATTCCATGATGCCATCTTCGATACCTGTAATGTAGTTGAATTCTCGGCAGATGCTCATATTACGGATGTAAACCAAAACACTCTAAACCTTTTCCAAGCTCCAAAGAACGTATTCGTAGGTAAGCATATTTCTACGTTCATAGGCGAGGAAGGTTACAAAAAAGCGTGGGAAGTTCTTTTGAAAGGTAAGAACTACGAGGAAACGCTTATGGTTGACGCCGGCGACAAAAAAATGAACGTTAGACATACATTCATGCCTATACGCGATATTCACGGAAAACTCCTGAGTATTACCCTATTAGCTATTCCTGAATAGGAAGACGAATGAAATTAAAAAATTACTGTCATGTTTTTCAAAAAAACGTGGCAGTTTTTTTGTATAAATGCAACAAGTAGTTAATGTACTACTACTAAAAAATTATTCGTATCTCTCCTCTGTAAAAAAATATTTTTTCATTCTCGCGCTTGGAAATCTCAAAGATTATTCGTATCTTTGCCGCGAATAATTGATAATTGATAATTGAAAGTTGAAAATTAAAGATGACATAATGAGTGCAAAACGTTTTTTTAACACCACTGGTCCGTGCAATCCTGACGACCATTACATGCTTCCTCCTGCAACCCGTCTTGTCGGTTCGCAGTTAAATCGCTATATTAGTGACAAACTCTATTGGGTGCTCCATGCTCCGCGTCAAGTGGGCAAAACGACTTTCTTACAGTCTTGGGTGCGTGAGATAAATGCCGGTGGCGAGGCAGTGGCTTGTTATGTCAGTGTGGAACGTTGTCAGGGTTTTGTCGAAGCCGACAGAGCCATGCCGGGTATTTACCATGCAATAAGAAAATATGCAAAAGATTTTGATGTTCCTATACCGGAAACAGATATAAGCTCTTCTACGAGTATTTTTGACGAAGTTTTACAACGATGGGCAGAACTCGTCGCGCCTAAACCATTGATTGTACTGTTTGACGAGGTCGATGTTTTGGAAGGCGAAACGATGATAAGTTTTTTGCGCCAGTTGCGCGGCGGCTTTGCTACACGTGGCATAGGCAAATTTCCCGTTTCTGTTGCTTTGGTGGGGATGCGCGATTTGAGAGATTATATTACCGCTTCCAAAGAGGGCAAAGCACCCAATCCGGGCTCGCCTTTCAATATCAAACAAGATTCGGCGACATTGGCAAATTTTAGCAAAGATGATGTTGTCAGTCTATTTGCCCTGCGAACTGAAGAAACCGGACAGCAAATAACACAGGAAGCATTGGATTACGTTTATGAGCAATCGCAAGGACAACCTTGGATAGTTAATTCGCTATTTATGCGGGCAACCCTGCAAATATTAGGCAAAGAAAGCGTCGAAACAGTAACATTGGAGCATATTGAAAAAGCGCGCGAAATGATGTATGCTGCCCGCGAAACGCATTTGGACGCATTAGCCGAAAGGTTGAAAGAACCGCGTATACATGGCGTGGTTCAACCGATACTTATAGGAAGTAACAGTGCAAAATTAGACCCAACCCATCCCGATGTCATGTTGGCTACCGATTTGGGCTTGATAAAATGGGACACGGAAAGCGGTTTCATGATTGCCAATCCTATTTATGAAGACATCTTGACCACTACGCTAAATTCTGTTTATTACGCACAAGTGCCTTCCCCCTCAACATGGCGTTGGCAAACAACTGACGGACGTTTGGACATGAACCTGCTATTGCGCGAGTTTCAAGACTTTTGGCGCAATAACTCCAACACATGGCAACGCTGGACAACCTACACACACGCCTTCCCGCAACTGTTGCTTATGGCTTTTCTGCAAAGGGTTATAAATGCCAAAGGACGCGTGAAGCGCGAGTATGCCGCCGGCAGCGGACGTATGGACTTGGCGGTAGAATACAAAGGCGAATGGAACATCATCGAAGTGAAACTGTTAAGAAAAGGCTTCACTTTCGACCGGGTAAAAGCCGAAGGAATGAAGCAAATTACGCGTTACCGCGACGTGTTTGTGCCGCCGGTAGGCTCGCCGCCCAAAAATATTACCGGCGTATATCTGATAATTTTCGACCGTCGCCCGAAGGAAATGAAACCGCCATGGGACGAGCGAATAACATGGGAACAAGACGGCGATGTGACAGTATTGGGATGCTGAAAACAATTAATAATTAACAATTAACAATTGATAATCATGTTTATCCACAATCTAAAAATCGCGTTTCGTAACATGCGGAAATACTTCAATCAGACGCTCATTAGCGTTATTGGTTTGGCAGTGGGTTTTACCTGCTTTGCGTTGGCAACGCTGTGGATACGTTACGAAATGAGTTTCGACGGTTTTCATAAGAACGCCAAGCAGTTGTATGTAATTTATAAACCGGACTCGTTCAATCCGTCGGGTTATAGCAAAAATTCACATTATCCTTTAGCGGCACATCTAAAGGAAACTTTTCCGGAAATATTAAACGCCTCTACAACAAGTTTTTCTTACCGAAAGGGCGTTGTTACGGTAGAAGACGTTGAATTTCCGGCGATGACTATTATGGCAGATTCGTCTTTTTTTAAGATTTTCGACGTGAAGATTTTGGAAGGCTCCATGGATTTTCTGAATTACGGAAGCGAAAAATTAGCTATCACTCGTGAAAAAGCTCGACAACTGTTCGGAAACGAAAGCCCTATAGGTAAAAAGATTAACGGCGACGAAGAAATTACTGCCGTTGTTTCACAAATGTCAAAACGAAGCAATTATGCCTTCGATTTTATTGGTAGTTTTAATTCGTATGTATTGGAACACGGTTGGAACGCCTCGGGAGGTGAAACAACTATAATAGAATTGATTTCAGGCTTAAATATTGAAGCCTTTGAAAAAAAACTATACGAACATGATACCGGCGAAGGAAAAGGCAATATATCTAAAATGAAAATGGAACCCTTGTCAAAAATACGTTACACCGGCGATTATATCTCAAGGGAGATTAAGTTTCAGCATATTTTGATTTTTGCATTATCAGGCTTTTTGGTCATTTTGTGTTCTTTGTTCAATTACCTGACTTTGTTTGTGAGCCGCTTCAGACTACGGCAAAAGGAATTGGCATTGCGCGTGGTTTGCGGTGCTTCCCCACGTTCGCTGTTGAAACTGCTTTCAGTAGAGTTCGTCATTATGATGTTGTTTGCAGCGCTTTTGGGAGGTATTCTGACAAAATGGTTTTACACGCCTTTCCTGACATTGTCGGAAATTCAAATGAATCTGTCGGTAATTTTTCTCGAATCGCTAATGTATTTTGTAACCATTATGATAATTTCGGTGTTATCGTTTTGGGCTATATTGCTTATATTTAGATACAGAAATCTAAATTTATCTATTCGCCGAAGCAATAATAAACTTTTCCGAAAATCCTCTGTAATAGTGCAATTGATAATAAGTACAGGGTTTGCTTTTTGTACTATAGTTATTTTGAAGCAGATGCATTTTCTTCACAATACAGACGATTTGGGGTTTTCTTTTAAAAACAGGGGAACGGTTAGGCTAATGGGCGGGGTAGGAACAGACGGCGTATTGGCAAACATGATGAAACAAATTCCCGAGATTACAGAAGTGGTTGATGCAGAAAAATTGTCTTCTTTTATTCCTATATTGAGTCGTATGAGTCAAGGAGTCAGTTCGTGGGACGAGAAGCCTGCCCATGCAGGAAGTATATATATAGAAGGAATGACTATTTCGCCTGAATCCGCCGCATTTTATGACCTTCGCCTGTTAGCCGGCGAAATGTTGACAGAAACAGATTCGCGAAATACAGTGTTAATTAACGAAAGCGCAGTTAAGGCATTTGGCTGGAACGAGCCTGTTGGTAAAAGTTTTAGCGGATATACAGTGAAGGGAGTTATTAAAAACGTTTACAATTGGGCACCCACAATAGAGGCTAAACCAATTTTTTTCGCAAATCCTTCACCGGAATCAGTGCCAGCGCAATTTAGAATTACCACAGTTTTGTTTAAATATAGAGAAGGAACATGGAAGACTTGCAAAGAAAAAATCGAAAAATTAGTAGAACAGAACTTTGCCTATCATACTACTAATACTGAAATATTATTTAATGCAGAAGAAGTATACAACACATTTTTAGAATCAGAAAAAGTCTTAATAAAGTTACTATTTACTGTTTCAGCTATCTGCATACTGATTTGCATCTTCGGTTTTGTTTCACTTGTTTCGCTAACCTGCGAAGAACGACGTAAGGAAATTGCTATTCGTAAAGTTCATGGCGCAACAGTTAGCGATATTCTTACTGCTTTCGCTAAAGAATATTTTTTGTTATTGATAATAGGGGCTGTAATTGCTTTTACAGCCAGTTATGCTATTATGCAACGCTGGTTAGAAAACTATGTCGCTCGTACAAATATACCGGCATGGATATATTTGTCGATTGTGTGTGTTTTGGCATTGGTAATTGTTTTATGTGTTGGTTGGCAGGTGTACAAATCGAGTATTGAAAATCCGGCGGAAGTGGTGAAGAGCGAGTAATTGAAAGTTGAAAATTGAAAATTAACCCACATTGCAATTTTTTCTTCTCATTTTCCTATCCCCCAAACTTTTACATCTCGCCAAGGCTGATTTTGTGCACTACAAATTTTCACGCACGACAAGAGGGAAGAGCACTGATGACTTTGTCGGATATACTTGACAACAATTTTACTACCAGCGTCTAACTTGGCATGGTTCTTATATCCGAAATAATTGACATTATTTTTCTTCTTGAAAAAAAATTTGGCAGTGTCAAAAAAGATGTTTAACTTTGCATAAAAATTGGAGAACTTTTGTGGAGGGTTATCGGGACTTCAACACTTCATGAGAGCAGTAAAAATAAATTTAGCTAGTTTTTAGAAGTCCCCTTTAATAAAATTGAACTAAGATGAGACTAAAAAAAGATTTGGGTAAGAAATTTTTAGCGAACGGGCTAAAATTTTTAACAGCTATGCAACTGTGTGTAGTTTTGACGGTGGTTTTTTCATCCTGTTTTGAAGAATTAAAACATCAGGAAGAACAATGTGAAAATCGTATGATTAGAGGTATTCCATCGACCTCTATTTTGTCAAAATCAGATTTAGATGAAATTATTCGACTTTTCAGAGCAAATAATTTAGATTATTCAAAGTTTTATTTTGATAGATTTATTATCAGCGATTTAAATGAGAACAGAAATGTAAGATGTCACGAGTATGTGAACAATTTAAAAGTTCTTAACCGTGGTTTAATATTTAATTTTTCTCGGAATGCTGATTTTCTGTTTTCAACAGGCGCTATTATCGGAAAAATTGATTTAGATACAATACCATCGTTAGCCAAGGATGATATCGTAGAAGTTTTCAAAGGCTCGTTGTCTGAAGACATGTGTATTGAATATTATTGGGGAATAAAGGAGAAAGAAAGGATAATTGCAGGATGTTTTGAGTTAGAATTTGGATATTATGCATTAGATGAGGGTAATAATTTTTTTACTAAAGCTTGGAAAATATTACCAGATGGGAAAAATTCCCTTTTTGCATATATAAGTGACTGTACTTCAGAAGTATTATATTATCAACACGGATTTTCTCATTGCTTTTGCAGACCGCATTGGTTATCGGATAAAACAATAAACAATAACTTTAAATAATTAATATTATGACACGTACGTATATTTTTTTGTTAATTCTGGCTTTATATTGTCAGACACTTTTTCCGCAAGTCCAGGAAGTAAACACTATAAGGCGGATAGCAATGAAGGATAGCCTTCTTTTCGAAGGATCTGTAAACAGCAGAAATGCTCAGAAGGCTCTTAACACTCATTTGCATATTCCTGAAGGTTACGAATTTAGAGAAATGGTAATGCAAGGAAAAAATAAGCAAACAAGCGGAAAAGATAAATTCTATCTTCCCGATGGAACAAAATTCTTTGTATATAGTGAAGAAACTGGGCAATCTATCGGAGCAGTAACATCAGAATTTCTCGACGGAAGTTTTGACGACCCGATAAAATTTTTTGAAAATTTTCAAAAAATTTTTGTTGTTTAGCAAAAAAGTATTATTTTTGTGCTTTCATTAAAACTTGAAAAATATGAATGATAGAATATTGAAAAATCCTTTTGTAAAGCGAAAGGTCGCTGCAATAGCACTGTGTGTCGTAACGGCAGGAGGGTTGGCTTCTTGTGGTGATTGTGAGGGGTTTTTACGTAAATGTTCCAAAATAGATCAAGACCTCCTAAGAGGCACCCGGTGGAAGTTGGAGTATGTTTACTTTGGCGATATCGATAGCGTTGGGAGAAGAACAATTCTTGAGCCCAAAGATTGTGATACGTGCTATACACTCACATTCGATGCGAAAGAAAAATATAAAATAACCGGTGTTTCAATTCTAAACACAGTGAGTATTCAATTTCAGCATTTCGGACGTCCCAAAATGGATATCCTGATAACAGATTTGGACGAACCACACGATGGAAACCTGTATACCAGCCTCATAAGATCTGTTGGTGGCATAGGTGGCGAAGTTGGATCTGGTTTGACTGTTTTTGTATATAACGATCCTCCTGGTATCAATATCTGGACACATTACTTAAGATTTAGACCTATAAACCCTTAATAAAATTAAATTATCATGAAAAAAGTATTATCGACGACCATTTTCTGTCTGTTTGTATTTGCGCTACATGCGCAAATAACCACTAAAGAACAGCCTCCAGGCTTGAGTTTTACATTGCAAAACAGAGCGTCTGTTCAATCGCTGCCAAAGCCTGATATGGCAAAAATACAAGCCGAAGATGCCGCTAACGAAGAGTTTAACATCGCGCTTAATGCTGCAATAAACGAAGAAAGAAGC
>Ga0099364_10004800_pt1 | contig 20381 bp, 18 predicted proteins | sample TergutTh196P3_FD_73070 | JGI IMG/M metagenome (GOLD analysis project Ga0099364, IMG submission 73070) | Microcerotermes parvus P3 segment gut microbial communities from Pointe-Noire, Republic of the Congo - Th196 P3 | ecosystem: Host-associated > Arthropoda: Insects > Digestive system > Gut ... | reverse complement strand
TGTGTAGTTGACCCTGACAGGTCAGGTCATGCGCGCGCGGCGACTTGTCAGCTTGCGAAGCTGCTGACAGGGTCGGAAAAGAATAACTATTTGAAACTTTTTTGATAAAATTCCGTATATACAATCATACTTTTGAATGATGATTTTCCGAAAAACAATACCATACCTTCTCTGTTGGTGCCTAAGCATCAATCTTTCAGCGCAGGTTTTCAATATTGATAGCCTTGAGCGGGTTTTGGCTTCTTTTAGAGGCAATAATCTTGAAAAAGGTAATTTGTTGATAGACCTTTTCAATGCGTACCAGTATGTCGATACTGCAAAGGGCAGAACGTATATCATGGAAGCGTTGCATTTGGCACAGAGAGCAAAATTGAAACATGTTGAAAAACGCGCATACATGGCTTTGGGCAATTATCACAGGCCGGCAGGACACTATTATTTAGCCCATGTGAACTACAAAAAGGTTGAAAAACTGTGTCTTGAATTGAATGACAGAGAGTATTTATGTCGTGTTTATTACAATATTTTGATTCTTTTCTTGGAAATTGACGACTATGAAAATATGGTGTACTATGCCGACAAGTTTTTAGAATTAGCTGCTGAATGGTTCGACCTGACAACCTTGACGCCTCTTGATACATTAAAAATTTACCCCGCCCCGATGCCGCATTGGATATTTACAGCGCAATATACCAAAGGATTTGTGTTGCTTAACAATTCGTATCAAACTGACGCATTAGACTATTTTTTAGACTTATTCAATAAACCGGCGCTTTTTATAGATAATAAAATATCGGTTGCAATAGAGTGTGCAAATAATTACATAAAAATTAACCAGCCTCGCGAGGCATTGTATTACCTTCACTTTACGCGTGAATATTGCGAAACAAGCGAAGCAAGCAACAATCCGTATAATGTCAGGCAATTATTGTATGGATACGCTTTCCTTGCCCAAGCATACGCAATGCTGAATCAAACGGATTCAGCAGATTATTATATGAAGAAAGCCGAGGAAGCGCCGGTCATCGACGACCAATTAAAGACAAGTTACTATAATGCGCGTATTGCAATAGAAGTTGCAAAGGGAAACTACCGCAACGCATTAGAAATACACAAAAAATACTTCCAATTTACCGACAGTATACACAAAGTTGGGAAAACGGCAGAGATAGCGCGTATGAAAAACTGGCACGAATTGGAACAGAAAGACCACGAAAACGAACTACTGCAACAGGAAAAACAAAAACAGCAAAAATTGATACTTATATTGACAGGAACATTAATTTTGATTTTTGCGTTGCTTGCTCTATTAATATTACTTTACAGGAAAACTGCCGAAAAGAATAGGGAACTCAAAAAACTGCATATCGTAAAAGACAAACTATTCTCTGTCATTTCGCACGACCTGCGCAGTCCGATGGCAACATTGACCTCATTGCTGAACTTAGCAAGCAAAAGCAGATTGGACGTCGAAATGCAGGAACAGTTTTTCAAAGATATTTCAGCCCGCGTTGAGGATACTTTCAGCCTCTTGGACAACCTCCTTCGATGGTCGAAAAGCCAAATGCAGGGTATAGTTCCGTCGCCGACACCCTTCAACGTGTGCGACGAGATACAGGAAATAACAGAAAGCTTGTTGAACATCGCACAAGCCAAAAAGATAAGCTTAAGCAACCGTTGCGAAGAATATACCATATTTACCGACCGCGACATGTTTGCCGTGGTGATGCGCAACCTCGTTTCAAACGCAATAAAATACTCATATCCTGAAGGCGACGTAAAAATAGCAGTACAATTGTCAAACGACAACAAAATGTTAACAGTATCGGTGAACGACGTCGGGACAGGCATGTCGCAGGAAGTGCAGGAAAATATCTTCAAACTGTCGAAAACCAAAAGCGTAAAAGGCGCCGGCAACGAAAGCGGCACAGGGTTAGGATTGGCATTGTGTGCCGATTTTGTGAAAATGAACGGAGGAAATATATGGTTTACTTCAAAAGAAGGTGAAGGGTCTACGTTCTGTTTCAACGTACCGGTGAAAATTGAGAATTGAGAATTGAGCACTTAAAAAACTGTCACCCTGAGCGTAGCGAAGGGTCTTGAGCTGTATTAAATATGATTCTTCGCTTTGCTCAGAATGACAAAACAGGGGTTTATATATTGACTCAATTTAAATTAATTTTCCGGAAGTGGGGTTTTGGTTTGAAGGATTGTTTTTTTGTTGGTGTGCGGTCGTTTAGGTCGCGGTTTATTCTTGGGTCGGGGAAGTTTGGGCTGGATTTGATACGCGCTGCGGTCGAGGCAGGCGGGGCGGAGATTATTACGCTTGCTTTGCGCAGGGCGAACCTTAAAGGGTATGAGAACATACTGGACTACATACCCGAAAACGTCGCATTGCTCCCAAACACATCAGGGGCAAAGACTGCTGAAGAAGCGCTGCGCATTGCACGTCTGGCGCGTGAGCTTGGTTGCGGGGATATGATTAAGATTGAAGTTATCAACGACAGTAAATATCTGCTGCCCGACAATGCGGAGACAGTGCGGGCGGTGGAACTTCTTGTAAAGGACGGGTTCGTTGCGCTGCCGTACATGTACCCGGATTTACAGTCGGCAAGGAGGATGCGCGATGCCGGCGCGGCGGCGATTATGCCGTTAGGCGCGCCGATCGGCACCAACATGGGGCTGCGCACACGGGATTTCATCAGGATTCTTATCGAAGAGATAGAACTGCCTATAATAGTCGATGCCGGGATCGGAAGACCCTCACAGGCATGTGAGGCTATGGAAATGGGCTGTGCGGCTGTAATGGCAAATACCGCCATTGCTACCGCGGGGGATGTGGCAGTCATGGCAAGGGCATTCAAACTGGCTGTGGAAGCCGGGCGGGCGGCGTTTCTGGCAAAACCGGGGCGGGTATTGGAAGGCCGTGCCGAGGCATCAAGCCCGCTGACAGGATTTCTTGATGAGTAGCTCTAAGGCTGAACTATTCAAACTCGTCTGCGCAGCAGACACAACAATTATGAATTATGCATTACGGCTTGTCCGCGTTAGGGGTGGTTTAGGTGAGAATTGTTTTTATGGGGACTCCTGTGTTTGCGGCGAGGTCGCTTGAGCGGCTCTATGCCGATGGGCATGATATTGCCGGGGTTTTTACGCAGCCGGATAGGGCGGGTAACCGGGGGATGAGGGTCAATTTCAGCCCGGTTAAGGAAACAGCCCTCGCGCATAACACGCCCGTTCATCAGCCGGCAACGCTGAAAGACGGCGCGGCGGCGGAGCTGCTGCGGAAGATTGATTGCGAACTGATTGCCGTCGTTGCTTACGGCAAGCTCCTTACTAAAGAGATATTGGATATCCCGCCTTTGGGGGCTGTTAACATACATGGATCGCTGCTGCCTAAATACAGGGGTGCGGCTCCTATACAATGGGCGGTTATGAGGGGGGAAAAGGAAACCGGCATAACATCAATGTATATGGCAGAAGAAATGGATGCAGGGGATATGATTCTTGCCGCTAAGGTCCGGATTGGCGATGACGAAACAGCAGGCCAGCTCCATGACAGACTCAGCATCCTCGGCGCGGATGTGCTCAGCGATACTGTAAAAGCTATATCCGAAGGAACGGTAGCCCGGATCCCGCAGGACCACAGCAAGGCTACATACGCGCCAATGCTAAAAAACGAAATCTGCCCTATTGATTGGAACGAAACTGCCCATGATATAGTGAATAAGGTTCGCGGGCTTAATCCTAAGCCTGCGGCGACTATGGAATATGAGGGCGAAACTATCAAAGTTTATGCAGCAGAGCCGGGCGAGCTAAAATCTTCAACGCTAAAGCCCGGTCAAATAGTCTCAAGAGGCAATCATGGAATTGAGGTCTCCTGTGCAGGGGGCACCGTAAGAATCGTTGAGCTTCAAGCACCCGGGTCGAAGAAGATGGCTGCTGCGGACTTTCTAAGAGGACGGAGGATAAAATGACTGCGCGGGAGATTGCCTTAAAAGGATTGGAAGCGTTCCGCCGCGACGGCGCATGGCCTGATTATGTGCTTACGGCGTTATGCGACAGACAAGGGGTAGCGCAGCGCGATGCGTCGCTTGCGTGGCGTTTAGCGTTCGGCGTTATTCAAAATATGGCGCTGCTTGATTATTACATATCTCATTATTCAACCATGCCGCGTAGAAAGCTGCATCCGCGTGTGCATGATATTCTCAGGATTTCCGTTTATCAGCTTGTTTTCTTATCTAAGATTCCGCGCAGCGCGGCGGTAAATGAAGGCGTGAAGCTGGCGGCGAAGCTATCCAATCAGCGCGGGGCGGGCTATGTTAACGCGGTATTGCGCAAGATATCAAAGGATGCGTCGGATGGCAAACTGCCGGAGGTTAAGGCTGATTCCGATAATCGGCGTTTGTCTGTGCTTTACAGCCATCCCGAGTGGCTTGTAGGCGAAATTACAGGCAGATTGGGCGAACAGGAAGCTGAGGCTCTGCTTGCGCTGAATAATTCAGCCGATTCATCTGTATTTGCGCAGATAAATACCTTGCAGGCTGATGAAGCCTCGGTTATAGCATTACTCAGCACAGAAGGCATAGAAGCGGCGGAACACGGCCGGCTCGATGGCTGTATTATGATAAATGAAGCAGGGGACATAAGACGGATTTCTGCTTTTACCGATGGCATGATATATATCCAGGACCCTGCATCAAGGCTTGCCGTAATGGCGGCCGGGGCGAAACCGGGCGATTTTGTCATAGACGGGTGCTCCGCTCCGGGCGGGAAGTCTTTTGCGGCGGCAATAATGATGCAAAACGAGGGCAGTATACTCGCTTGCGATATCAACATAAAAAAACTCCGGCTTATCGAAGAAGGCTCGGCAAGGCTGGGCATAAATATCATAGAAACCGCATTGAAGGATTCCTCGGAAACAGATAAGCAGCTTATCGGCAAGGCAGACATAGTGCTGGCGGACGTGCCTTGTTCGGGTGTTGGCGTTATACGCAAAAAGCCGGAAATCAGATATAAAACAGAGCAATCCATAGATGGCTTGCCGGAGCTTCAGATGAAGATTGTTTCAAATTTGTCGCGGTACGTCAAACCGGGGGGTATATTGCTGTATTCGACATGCTCGGTGTTATGCCGCGAGAATGAGGATGTGGTAAACTCCTTCCTGCGTGAGAACGGCGATTTTGCCAAAGAAGGGTTTACGCTTCCGGGTATCGGCGAAGCTCACGGCGGCACGTTCACCCTTTGGCCGCATTTACACATGACGGACGGTTTTTTTATATGCAAAATGAGGAGAAGCTGTGTCTGAGAAAAAAGATATCAAATCCATGTTTCCATGTGAAATAACGGAATATTTGGTTTCGATAGGGGAGAAGCCTTTTCGCGGGGAGCAAATATTCAAATGGCTGCACAGCGGGGTCAGGTCATTCGATGAAATGCTGAATCTGCCAAAAACGCTGCGCGAAAAGCTGAGCGGCGGTTTCTATATTACCTCGCCCGAAATTGCAGTAAAGCAGATATCCAAACTTGACGGCACAGTAAAGTATCTCTGGAATCTTTCCGACGGGGCCGCAGTCGAAAGCGTTGTCATGGAGTATGAGCATGGCCTGTCGGTGTGCATTTCAACTCAGGTCGGCTGCAGGATGGGCTGTTTGTTCTGCGCCTCCGGCATAGGGGGATTTGACAGGAACTTAGAAGCTTCGGAAATGCTCGACCAGGTGTTGTTTTCGCAAACCGATATACGCAAGCGGATTTCCAACATAGTTTTGATGGGCATCGGCGAGCCGCTGGATAACTATGACAATGTGATGCGGTTTGTCAAACTGGTAAACTTACCGCCCGGATTGAATATCGGGGCACGACATATAGTTTTATCTACTTGCGGAATCACAAAATATATTGACAAACTGGCACAGTGTGGTATACAATTATCGTTGGCTGTATCGCTTCACTCGCCCGATGACCAAACAAGGCGGCGGCTGATGCCGGCTGCGGGAAACGGCACGGTGGACGAGCTGCTCGCTGCGTGCGCGCTGTATCAGGAAAAAACAGGCAGGCGGGTGACTTTTGAGTATGTGCTGATTGCCGGAATAAACGATTCCGCTTCGCAGGCAAAGCTCCTGGCGCATAAACTAAAAAAATCAGGAAGCCATTTGAACATTATACTGCTAAACAGCGTAACAGAGCATGAGTTCAAAGCGAGCAGCCGGAAAAGCGCGCAGGAATTTACGGATATCCTAAAAAAACACGGGATTAACCACACGATCCGCAGAAGGCTGGGCAGCGACATAGACGCATCATGCGGGCAGCTTAGGCGTTTGGCACAATCGTGAACACGTTTTTGAGTTACGAGTCTTAATACAACAGGAGCATAATGGATGGATTTTTGGGGAATAACTGACTGCGGCAAAGTCAGGAGGGAAAACCAGGATATTTTCAAATTCTATTGCGATGAGGATAGAGGCATCGTGGCTCTTGTTGTATGCGACGGCATGGGCGGCGTAAGGTCAGGCAATGTCGCCAGCACGCTTGCCTCAGAGGTTTTCATTAAACATTTAGAAGACTATATCGGCACCGCTACGGACCTTGGCGATATTGCCGTAATTATGTCCGATGCCGTATATACAGCTAACAGGGTCGTTTACCAAAAGAGTTTATCCGGCGATGACTATAACGGCATGGGCACAACGCTGACGGCTTTGGTTTCGACCGGCTCCGGCGAGGTTGTTCTTAATATCGGCGATAGCCGGGCATATATAGTAACGCAGTCAGCGATAAGACAAGTGACGAAAGACCATACTGTGGTTGAGGATATGGTGACCCGAGGCGATCTTACGCGGGCCGAAGCGAGGAGGCATCCCAAGAAAAACCTCATTACCCGCGCTGTAGGCACCAGCGAGGCAGAGGTTCCGGATTTGTTTTTCCTCACCCTTGCCCCGGGAGAGCATATCCTGCTTTGCTCGGACGGTTTGTCAAACGTGGTTATGGACAGCGAGATTCTGTTTGAGATTCAGCATGAGAGCAGTGTTCGGGAAACATGCGGCAAATTGGTTGATATGGCGTTGTCGCGGGGCGCCCCCGATAACGTGACGGCAGTTCTTTATAAGAAGAGTTAAGAAGGAGGCATGCTTGTGGTAAGTAATGATAAGTATGTTGGGCGGATTCTGGACAATAGATATGAAATTCTTGAGCTTATCGGCGCAGGCGGCATGGCGTTGGTCTACAAAGCGCGCTGCCATCGTCTGAACAGGCTTGTTGCGATTAAGATATTAAAGGAAGACCTCGCAGGCGATCAGGAGTTCCAAAGGCGTTTCTACACCGAGTCCCAGGCTGTAGCCATGCTGTCTCATCCCAATATCGTCGCGGTCTATGATGTCAGCCGTTCCGGCAGCACAGAGTATATCGTAATGGAGCTGATTGAAGGGATTACCCTCAAACAGTATATCAACAGAAAAGGCCTGCTAAACTGGAAAGAAGCTCTCCATTTCGCCACACAGATTACAAAAGCGCTGGGTCATGCGCACTCCCGGGGCATAATCCACCGTGACATAAAACCGCATAACATCATGATTCTAAAAGACGGCAGCGTAAAAGTCGCCGATTTCGGCATAGCAAGGCTGCTCACCGTGGAGAACACGCTGACACAGGAAGCCCTTGGATCGGTTCATTATATTTCACCTGAACAAGCCAAAGGCGCGCAGGTAGACGCGCGCTCTGATCTGTACTCGCTTGGTGTCGTTATGTACGAGATGCTTACCAGCCGGCTGCCGTTCGTCGGGGAATCAGCCGTTTCCGTTGCGATACAGCATATCAGCGCGATACCGCTGATGCCCCGCGAGATTAACCCTGATATCCCTGTAGGTCTTGAGGATATCACCATGCACGCTATGGAGCCGGACCTAAACGTGCGTTTTACGACGGCGGATGAAATGCTATACAGCTTGGAGGAGTTCCGCAAAAACCCTGCCATCGTTTTCAGATACGCGAAAACAGATCCCAATGCCGCAGCTTCTCAGACATACGAAGAGTTTGATACCAGGATAGTTCCCAGGGGAACCCAGGCGGCGATCCCCCAGCCACGGGTAGAAGCCAATGGCGCTGCACCTAAGCAGGCAGGGCAGCAGGCTCCTGTCGCGGAACGGCGGCCAAAGCCACCCGCGCCCGCGCAGCCGAAAACACTCAAGAAGCCGGAAATGACAGAAGACGACTTCAGGGTCGCAAAGACGAGGGCATCCAACACAGCCACGCTTGTCGGCGTGCTGGGCGTGCTGGTTGTTCTTATTGTCCTTGCCCTTATAATATGGGGTATTGTCGGGGAGTGGTTCAATCAGCCGGAAATCGTCATTATAGATAACTTCGTAAATCAAAGGCTCGAAGATATAATAAGCGATGACCAGTATGACGGCATATATTCGTTTACATCAAGAGGGGAGTATAACGCGCAGGTTCCCGAGGGGGTCGTGATTTCCCAAAACCCGGCCGCGCACAGGGAAATGAGTTTTCCGCTCTCAGGCGACCCAATAAGAATCAGCCTTGTCTATTCTCTTGGAAGCGCCCCGCCTGACACCATGCCGGATGGGCTTATAGGCTTGCACTATTCGTCCGCGCGCAGCATACTCACCAGAAAGAATATGAATCTGACAATAATGGAGGATGTTGAGGACAGCGAGGATATTGATGTAGGCTATGTGATAAGGACTATACCGGCGGCGGGCGAGGTTCTTTACCGCAATGATACTGTTCTTATCATCATCAGCGGGGGCAGGGAAATCATATATGAAACCGTCCCGGATATGATAGGCCGGACGATTGATGAACTGGAAATTGAGTTTGAGGACCTTGGTTTTACTGCCGATGTCAGATACGAAGTAAATGACCTTCCGGAAGGCACTGTCTTATTCATACAGAGGATGGATGATAGTATAGCGGTTCCGGCTACGCTGATTGTCCGTGTGTCTTCCGGCCCGGAAATCAGGTATGTAACCGTGCCAAATCTTGTGGGGCATCAGCTCTCGGCGCTTCTGGAGGCTTTCGATCCGCTTGAGCTCACTGCGGAGATTCATTATTATGAGCACTCGTCAATCGAAGGGACTGTGCTGTTCATACAGAGCGCGGGCGAGGAAATAGCCGTTCCTGCAACACTAATTGTACAGGTGTCCACCGGGGAGCCTGATTATGTCGATCCCACACCGGACCCAAGCCCGTCTGAGGACGGCGGTGACGGCGGTGACGGCGGCGATGATGGCGGTGACGGCGGCGAAGAAGGCGGCGGTTCATCTGAGCCATAAGAGTAACAATGCATGAGCTCTGCGGGGTACAGAAACAGCCGTCCTCACAGGCATTAATCATATTTGCTTTCGTAAACGATTACCCTTTAGGAGTAACAGTATTTATGGGTGACGGGACTATTTTTAAGGCTTTGAGCGGGTTTTACTACGTCGAATCTGCTGACGGAACCGTAGAGTGCAGGGCGCGCGGACGGTTTCGCCTTGAGGATAGTTCACCGCTTGTCGGGGACTGTGTGGAATATAAGCTGACGGAAGAGGGCAAAGGGGTTCTCACATCCGTGCGGCCACGCAAAAATTCTTTCATCAGGCCGCCTGTAGCCAATATTGATAATATGGTCATTGTTGCCTCGGCTGCTATTCCCGTTACCGATCCTTATCTTGTCGACAGGATGACGGCTATCGCGCACAAGAATAACTGCAAAGCCATTATCTGCATCAACAAATGCGATCTGAATCCCGCTAAGCAGCTTTTCGATATATATTCATCCTCAGGGTTCATCACAATCAGAACCAGCGCGGAAACCGGGGAGGGATGCGTAAATCTCCAAGATGCCGTGAAAGATTCGATTTCGGCATTCACAGGTAATTCCGGCGTGGGCAAGTCGAGCATTTTGAATATCCTCGATCCGAACTTTCGGATTTTAACGGGGGAAATCAGCAAGAAGCTGGGGCGCGGCAGGCACACAACCCGCCATGTGGAGCTCTTCAGGCTTCCGGGTAATGCAATAGTTGCGGATACACCCGGGTTCTCGGCGTTCGATACCGATTGCCTGAGCGACAAAGACGAAATCCAGTATCTTTTCCCTGATTTTTACCCATATGCAGGGCTCTGCCGTTTTCAGGACTGCGCTCATCTGAAAGAGCCGGATTGCGCAATAATAAGAGCAGTTGAGGCAGAGGAGCTGCAGAAAACGCGTTACAGCAGCTATGTCAGGCTGTATAAACAAGCAAATGAAGCAAGGCCGGCGTATGGGAAGTAAAAATTCTTGTCACTGATCACGGGGTTATTATAGTCTATACCGTGCCTTGCGCTCGGATGGCTATTTCTGTGCCCCTTGTCGCTCAATGTAACGTCCTGTTTCAATTCGCGAACGCTCCACCATCCATGGTTACGCTCTGCGGGGCACATAAATAGCCATCCTCACCGGCAGTGAACGTTTTATATGGATTCAGTTGAAGTAATCAGATATTTCATGTTTCTGCCGGGGCAGATAACGGAAAGGGGTATTATAGACTATGAAAAAGCTTATGAGGCAGATATCCGTTATTATTTCGATTGTCATCTTGCTGACAGCCATTCAGACGGGTTTCGCGGATACCGCGGGGGCTTCCGGCGTGTCGGTATCCTCTGCAAGCGCGGCAGTTATAGATTTTGAGACAGGAATACTGCTTTTCGGGCATAACGAGGAGGCGCAAAGAGTGCCCGCCAGCATGTTAAAGATGGTTGCGGCGTATGTTGTGTATGATGCCATAAGAGACGGCAGGACAACGCCGGACAGCACGGTGACCATCAGTCTGGGCGTAAGCGAAGCATCACGCGACCGGGAATATCAGAACATCGTACTGCCGGTTGGGTCCACTCCGACGGTGCGTGAGCTACTGGAGGCAGCAATTGTCTACTCCGCCTGTGCCGCGACGGTTGCCCTGGGTGAGGGGATATTCGGGAGCGAACGGGAGTTAGTGAACCGGATGAACAGAAAAGCAAGCAACCTTGGCATTGAGGCGATATTCCACGATAGCTGGGGAGGTTCGCCGGACAACAGGATTTCCGCTCTTGGAATGGCTTTGATGTCAAGAGCGTTTATTATGGACTATCCCGAGGTTCTGGCTACAACAGCGAGAACATTTGCCCGGTTCAACGGGCTGCACTACCCGGCAACAAATTCCCGCTTAGGCGTGTACAGGGGTTTGGACGGTTTCAAAACAGGCTACACCGACCCCGCTGGGTTCTGTTTTATCGGAACCGCGCTTCGGAGCGGCCGCCGGCTTGTCTCGGTCGTTATGGGCGCTACGCAGGCATCGCGCTATCCCGATACGGAAGCAATGCTCGATTATGGTTTCGCTAACGCCGATGCTATTATTGCCGAACTCCTGAACCCGCCGGAGGATCCGCTGCCGCCGGACGAGCCGCCGCCGCTTCCGGTTGATCCGCCGGTTTTCCGTGATGTTTCGCCTGACGATTGGGAATACAATAATGTGTTGGGCGCGTATATGCGCGGTTTGATGAGGGGTATGGGGCCGCCGCGCTCAAACGGGGATATCGTGTTTTCTCCGACCGGCTTGTTGACGCGCGCGGAGGTGGCGCAGATACTGTATAACGCTTTTTCCGCCGATTTGCATGGTGAGAACACTACGCCGATAGCTGATGCAAAAGCCGGGGCGTGGTATCTGGATCCGATAAACTGGTTGGTGGGCAATGGCATAGCTGAACTTGCCTTTACAGGCGATGGGGCGTTTTTCTATCCGAATCAGCCGGCCACAAGGTATTTTATGGCCGAAACTCTCTTCCTCATAGCTCACGCAAAAGGCGTTACGTTGCCGGAGCTGACCACGCCTGTCTCATTTCCTGATGTTGCGGAGGAATACGAGGATGTAGTTGCGGCATTACAGCGGTCTAAGGTCATAGAGGGTTACCCAAACGGCAGATTTATGCCATATAACGACCTACTGCGCCGCGATGCTGCCGCGCTAATGCTGAGGTTTACAAACATAGAAGGTTTAGAAGCTATGAGCATGAGGTGACCTAATCCGGGGTAATCGCTTACTAAACTGTTGAGCACCGTGCCTTGCGCTCGGACGGCTATTTCTGTACCCCTTGTCGCGGGGTGACGCATCCTATGTCAATTCGCGACCGCTCCACCATCCATGGTTACGCTCTACGGGGTACATAAATAGCCATCCTCACCGGCAGTTAACATTTTCCTTTCGTAAGCGATTGCGCCGTGACCTAATTTTTCCTGTATGCAGACAGGGGGGTGCGCCGGGCGGCTTCGCGGAGGCTGTCGTTTTCCACATGGGTGTATATCTGCGTGGTGTTGAGATGCTCATGCCCGAGCAGTTCCTGTAGTGTCCTCACATCAACGCCGCTTTTCAGCATCAGCGTAGCGGCTGTGTGGCGCAGCTTGTGCGAGGAATATTTTGTGCTGTCGAGCCCTGCCGCCAGTATATGCTTTTTTACCAGACTATGCACGGTAGACTTGCTTATCCTGGTTCTTCGGACGGATAGGAATAAGGCGCGGCTGTCAATAGCCGGAATACCTTTGCGTATCAGCAGATATGCGTTGATGGCTTCGGCGCATGCATCATTGAGATAGACGATGCGTTCTTTATTGCCTTTTCCGAGCACCCTGACGGAATCGGCGCGCAAATCGCTTATATCAAGGCCTACAAGCTCTGAGATACGCAGGCCGCAGTTTAAGAAAATCGTTAGAATACAGAAATCGCGCTCGCGGTTGATGCCGTCAACCCCATCGAGCAGTCTGATGCTTTCGTCAAGGCTCAGGAAACGTGGGAGCGATTTGCGCAACTTGGGCGAATCGAGGTCTGCCACGGGATTTTTCGCAAGGCGGTTTGGGCTGCTTGTTTTTAGGGTCAGGTACTTGAAGTATGAGCGGATAACCGCAATTTTACGCGCCCGGGAGTTTGCCGTCAGGCCATATTGCGTACTGCGGCTGTTTTTATGCTTGGGGCGGTCGCGTGATAAGAAGGCGAGGTATTCGTATATATCGGTTACGGTGACGGAGCTTATCAGACTCACATCCACATCGCGTATAGGTATTTCGTCAAACGGGGTATCTTTTGGCGCGATGTTTCTATGGATTTTCAGAAAACGGAAAAAAGTCCTCAAATCTAGATAATACTCGTTGATTGTTTTTTTTGAATGTCCTTTTATGGTTTCATGATAAAACAGGAACTCACGGAGGATTTCCGGGGAATCCGCTCTGTAATCCATAGCTTTTGCTCACTTCCGTAAAGATTCATCACATTTTATATTATGTCACAATATATATCAAGGGTAACTCGAAAATCTGTACTGTCAGATTTGTGCGGTGGTTTTTCGGGGCACCCTTATGTGTTCTGATTATTAAAAATGACTGTAGATATTATATATAATATGTATATATGCGCGGGATAGAATATATAGAAGAATCTTTTTATGCCGCGCCCTTTTTCCCCGTTGTACAGGGCTATCGGTACTGCGGCGAAGACCATCATCCATTGAATCGAGGATGGATTTAAGATAAAGTACCATGCGGATATGACTGCAAGCGCAGCAATCTGGGCATATCGGCGATCTCTCAGCACATAAAACGCAATCCCAAGCGCTACAAAAGCTGGGCCGCCCTCGACGAATAATGCGTTTGGTATTATCAGGCTTGCGGTTTTTGCCCATAGCGGCAGGTGGTCGATGGAATAAATATAGATTATGGGGATTGCGGACAGCAATGGCACGAAACAAAGCATGAGTGAACCTAATGTCCGGATAATATTGCCTTCCTTGATTGCAGCTGTTAGCATATCGCACAGGTACATATAAAAAATAACAACAAAAAACGCTGCAAATGCGTTGTTTGATAGCAGTATATTGTCATTGGGCAGATATACAATACCAAGCGCAATGTTAAACACATACATAAACAATGAACCGCAGAAAAGCCTGAGCAGCAGCTTTTTACGGTTTTTTGTATGGTGGAATGTCTCTGCCATCAAAAAAAGGAAGATAGGAAACACCGGGCGCCCGAGGCAGTTGAGCCATACCGGCGCACCCTGATAAGCCCACATTTGGTGGATGTGATCTATAAACATCAACACCACGGCAAATAGCTTCAATGCGGTTGCGCTTCGGGGGATTTTACTGATAAATGCAGTCAATGCTATACCTCGCTCAGCAATTATAAGCACTATTATAAGCGAAATAGTATTCTTCGTAAAGCGAAAAAATCACAACGTAATTTTTTGCGCAGTTTTTACTTGCGGTAGTTTATGCATTGTGATATAATCGGTCGTCACACACTACTGATTGTGATATCTGAGAGAACAGCCGCCGCCGGGAGGTTATATGAAGCACATAGTTTTTCCGGCTTCGCTAACAGAGCTTGATGCTATAATACGCTTTATATCAGATTATGCGCAGGCAGCCGGGGTTAGCGGAGAAACAATAACCAAATGTACGCTGGCTGCGGAAGAAGCATTCGCAAACATTGCAAACTACGCCTACGCACCCGGCCCGGGAAATGTAACAGTCAGCATAAACGCGGATAAGGATTTTCTCATAATCCGCTTTACCGACCAGGGCCGCCAATATAATCCGTTAAGCAAAGAAGACCCGGATATATCATTAACTGCTACAGACAGAGAACCGGGTGGCCTAGGGATATATATGATAAAGCAGCTAATGGACGAAGTATCCTACGAGTACCGCGACAGCCAAAACATCCTGACCCTACGCAAAGCGATATAAACCACCGCACGATAATTATGCATTATGAATTATGCATTATGAATTGTTTCAAGGAGATGCCATGCCTGATATTGCAGATATCTACGAGACATACTACCCGAAGATATACAACTTCATATTCTACCGGATAATGCACAAGCAAATTACCGAAGACCTTGTCAGCACTGTGTTTTTGAAGGTCGTGGACAAGATTGACACATACGATCCCGATAAGGGGCAGGTTTCGACATGGCTGTATACGATAGCCTCAAACACGCTTAACGACTACCTCCGCACCCGTAATAAAATTGTACCGGTCGCTTTGGATGATTTATACGACGATACAAGCCTGAGCGTTGACTTCGGCGAGCAGTCCTCGCTCATCAAAGACGAAAACAGGCGCGAGCTGTATGTAGCCCTATCCGAACTCGACGACAGGACCCGCGACGTTATCTCGCAAAAATATTTCCTCGATAAAACCATCCGCGCTATTGCCGAGGATACCAACATGAACGAAAGCACGGTTTCCACAATCCACAACCGAGGCTTGGAAAAACTCCGCAAAAAAATGAGCGGATTTGAGCTATAAGTGAGATGGCTGCGTATACGATAATAGAATTAGGAATTATGAATTAGGAGTTTGGAATTAGGGAGGGTGTAATGTTTACAGATGAGCGTTTTGATTTTTCGCAGGAGTCGGACCTAAAGGAACGGCTTTGGGAAAAGATGGAGCAGAAAATTAAACAAGCCGCCCCGCCCCGCAACGAGGTAAGCTTAGAGAGCATATCACCACAGCGAGCGGCGCAACCCGCTGCGGATACGAAAGTAAAAACTATACCGGCAAAGAGCCGAAACCTTAGATAATACGGCATACATCAGAAATACATTGATAATTAATTATGCATTATGAATTATGAATTATGAATTATGCATTGTTAAGCGGGGTTAGATTTATGGACTTTAAAAAACTCTTAAAAAAAGCGTTGTTTTGGGCTCTCGGCGGGTTTGTTGTCGTTGCGCTTGTGGGCTATATACTTATTGTGTTATACGAGAACTTCTCGGAACTGATGGGTGCCGATGACTACGGCTTTTTATTGCAGCCGGGTCTCTTCATTGAGCTTAACACATATATTGTCGGCGCGTTGGCGATAGGGGTTAGTGTGCTGATGTATTTCCTTTTCCGTAAGGACAACTCCGCCAGACGGGCAAAGCGGCTTATGAAAGGCAAAGGCGCGATGATTGACGGAGCTCTGGAGAACTCCCGCTTTATGACCGATAGCGAGAGGGATTTCAACTTCGCGCCGTATGATTATTCGAAGCTGAGCGAAAGCAGCAAAGACGGCGTTCCGCTAAGAGCTGTTATGGAAGGCTCGAAGCTGAAACTCAACCTCGCTCCGCCGATGCACGCCTTGATAATCGGCTCGACCGGCAGTGGTAAAACGACTACTTTTATTAATCCGATGGTTCAGATACTCGGCGAGACTAAAGCCGGTTCTTCTATGATACTTACCGACCCAAAGGGCGAGCTGTTCCAGATGCATTCCCAGAAGCTGACGGAAAAAGGCTATAAAGTAATGGTGCTAGACCTCCGCGACCCATATTCGTCATACAGATGGAATCCTCTGGAGAGCATATTTAAGATGTATATGGATTACATCGCACAGGGCAAGGGCATATTCAAACGCACTGATTCAGCCGGCGAGTCCGGGCTTGAACTGTATAATGACCTCGAGAGCTACGGCGATACTTGGTTTGAGTATAAGGGCAAGGCATATTCAAACGGCAGAGAGCTTAGCGGCGTGATAAAGCTGGCGCGGCAGCGTATATACGACGAGATGTACGAAGACCTCAACGATCTTGTCGGCGTGCTATGCCCGATTGAATCAGCCGACGACCCTGTTTGGGAGAAAGGCGCTCGTTCCATCATTATGGCTACGCTCCTTGCCATGCTGGAGGACAGCGAGAATCCCGCTCTTGGCATGACGATCGATAAATTCAACTTCTTCAACCTCAACAAAGCTATTGCTAATTCGGAGAATGATTTCGCCGCGCTGAAAAACTACTTCAAGGGCCGCGACAGGCTCTCAAAATCCGTCACGCTCTCACGCCAGGTATTGTCCGCGGCGGAATCCACGCTTTCGAGCTATATGTCGATAGCTTTCGATAAGATGAACATATTTAACGACGAGGGGATATGCGCCCTCACCTCGGCGACCGACATCGACCCCGACGATTTCGCCAACCAGCCGACAGCGTTGTTCCTAAAAATACCTGACGAGAAAGACACAAGGCACGGTCTTGCGGCGGTGTTCGTGCTTTGCATCTACAAAGCCTTGATAAAAAAAGCATCCTCCCGCGAGGATCTGAGTCTGCCGCGTAATGTCTATTTCATACTCGACGAGTTTGGCAATATGCCGCAGATTGACAAGTTTGATAAAATGATTACAGTCGGGCGCAGCCGCAAAATCTGGTTCAACATGGTCGTGCAGTCTTACGCGCAGCTTGGCAATGTATACGGAGATAAAGTCGCCGATATCATCAAGAGTAACTGCGGCATAAAGATGTTCATCGGCTCAAACGACATAGACACCTGCAAGGAGTTCTCCGAGCTATGCGGCAATATGACTGTCTCAACCAGCAGCGTGTCTACCTCCGGATCAGACAAGGATGGCAGCGGCGTTTCGGTCTCAACGCAGATGCAGACCCGCCCGCTGATTTACCCCTCGGATTTGCAGAAACTCAATAACAAGGTCAGCACGGGCAACTCGATTATCGTCACTTTCGGCAACTACCCGCTGCAGACGAAGTTCACCCCCAGCTATAAGTGCAATCTATACAAGTTCGGCACAATGGACCTCTCAGACATCCGCAGTAACCTGTTCTTCAGCGAGGAAGTTTATTACGATTTAGATGATCGAAATAATATAGTGATGCCGCCGGCGGCAGATAATGCATAATTAATTATGAATTGCGGTCGAAGACCGCGTTAGGAAGTAGGAGTTATGAAAAAAAAGAAACCGGTTTTGCTTATTGTTTTCATTATTGTTGCAGTGATAATCGCTGTTCCGATTATTACGGCTTTCGCGGGGGCTGCGCTTTTGATGCAGGCAGAGGCTTCGTTAGGCGGTTTGTTGACACCGCTGCTTGACGAGCTTGAACAGGATCTAAACCCGGCTCCCACACCTACTTCGCCTACTTCGCCTCCGCCTCCCCCGCGCCCGTTTCCCGATTGGTTTAACAGGCTGCCTGTTTTGCCTGACTGGATATTTGATGTTGACGAGCTTCCTGATTGGTTTTATGACTTGCCGGCGATGCCTGTATGGTTCTACACGATACCGAGAATCCCCCAGTGGTTCTACACGATTACAGATATCCCCGACTGGTTCTACGGTACGGGAGAACTGCCGGAAGGCGGCATCAACGGCGGCGGACAGGACGGGGAAGATCCCGACGACCCCAAAAGCGGCGAGTGGGCGCCGGGTGTGGTGCTGCCTGATGACTGGGAATGGCCGGAGGGCTGGGAATGGCTGGCTAATGTTACGGTTCCGCAGGGAGTAGACCCGGGAGAATGGCTTACGGTTCTTGGCTGGCCGCCTGATCTGGAAATGCCGCCCGGTTTTGCGATACCGACAGACCCGCCGGACGAGCCGGACAATGGGGGCGAAACGGAAGAACCGCCTGATGAGCCGGGGGATATCACAACCGAGCCGGATAATGGTAATAACGCAGCCCTGCTGGACAGGTATCTATACCCGTTCATATATCAATTACACGACGGTAACGATGAGTTCGGCGCGAACATTCCAATGGGCATGATAACCGACAGTGAGGTAAGGCTTGGTTACACAGTGCCTTCTATAAGGCTGATGCGCGATGGCGAGGAGATATGGTCATCTTCGGGGAACGTGCTTATCAATGACGGTGAGTACGAAGCCTTTTTACCAAGCGGTGAGCAGGTGTTCGGTTTCCGCATAATCCGCAGGCCGGTAAGCTCCTTAACCGAATATATTGCCCCGCCCGGTTTTTATATACAGAGCGTAGGATTTGAGGATGCCGCAGGAGATTTGGGTTTTACAACGGACGAGCCTGTCAATTCGGAGCGTTTTGATCTGACGCAAGATGGGACATACTATTTCAGCATAGTCAGTGTGGAAGATGATGCGCTTTTGAGCATTGTAAGCATAACCCGCGACACCACTCCCCCGAGGCTGTCATTCGAAGGCTGGGAAGGTTGGGAGGAAAGCGTTCCGGGGCCGGTGGAGTTTTTCTCAGACGAAGAGGATGTTCTGATAGCGGTAACTCTGGACGGCGAACCGCACAACCTCATTGGGAACACCCTGACCTTGCCCGGGAGCTATGTCATAACCGCTACGGATTTGGCAGGCAATGAAACTACATACACATTTCGCCTGACACAATCCCCCGCATCCACATCATCCGGCATTAACGCCGCCGCTGTCTTTACCATCATACTGGTAGTCTTACTACTGGGAGCTCTAGTATTCTTCTTAATACGCAACAGAACAAAAGCAAGAGTCCGGTAAACCGGCTGCGCCGGTTTACAATTCACAATTCACAATTATTTTGAGCTATACTTTTGCTTTCTGCGTATAATTAATTATCAGTAAAAAAGTCATTGTAATTTAAAGCTAATAAAAATGGCATCGGCAACCGTTGTTATCGTCCGTAAAAGCATCGAAGCATATAATTGTGAATTGTGAATTATGATTTGTGAATTGTGAGTTATGCATTATGAATTGAGTTTAAGGCCTTTGGGTCATAAACATATAATTAAAAACCGGAAGGAGTAGGATTATGTTTTTCATTGATAGGTTCATGCAACTGGGGGCTTCGCCGAGCCCGTCGCCGTCAGGCCCTGCTTTGGAGACTGTGACCGAGCCGATTGTAAGTCTGCTCAACACTGTCTTCACGGTAGCCATACCGCTTGTTGGCGCAATCGGAGCGATTTTCTGCATCATACTGGGGCTCAAGCTAGCCAAAGCCGAAGAACCGCAGGACCGCGAAAAAGCGAAGCAAGGCCTCAAGAACGCCATCATCGGGTTTGTGCTGATTTTCGTTCTGGTCGTCGTGCTGCGCCTCGGCATCCCCGTAATGAGCCAATGGCTGGCCGATACAACAGCGACGCCTTAGCATTACAACCAATCGGGCGGTTTTGCAGCCGCAGTAGCCGCAAACCGCCCGGAGGGAAAGATGCAATGCATTGCGGCCTACGGCCGCCCAAAGGGGGGAACACTCAGTGTCCGAGATTATTGACTGGTTACGGGACTTCTTTACAGGCCAGTTTCTTTTAAACTTTCTCAATAACACCGTCTGGCCGTTTATCAGGGGGCTTATCGAGATAGTCGTGCTCGCGCTGATGATGCTGCCGCTCGTGATTATGGGCATCGTGGGCGATGTCGTGGGGATATTCGCGGGGACGCGGGACATTGAAGTGTTCGAAGCGCCTCGGGCCGCCATTGCAGAGGAGAACCGGTTCTATAACATCGGGATGCCCCAGGGTACGGGCAGATATGCCGGTGATTACTATTATTACTATTCGACGGTGCCACGCACTATCGAAGGCTATAATTCAGCGGATTATTACGGCAAAACCCCCGATGATTTCGATGATATATTTTTTGAGTACGGAACTG
>Ga0099364_10004799_pt1 | contig 20387 bp, 16 predicted proteins | sample TergutTh196P3_FD_73070 | JGI IMG/M metagenome (GOLD analysis project Ga0099364, IMG submission 73070) | Microcerotermes parvus P3 segment gut microbial communities from Pointe-Noire, Republic of the Congo - Th196 P3 | ecosystem: Host-associated > Arthropoda: Insects > Digestive system > Gut ... | reverse complement strand
TCCGTATATTTATTTTTAATTTTATAAAAATTTACTTGAAATATCTTACGCCCGACAAAAAGACCATCTGGCTTTTATTTCCGGGTATATTTTTCATAACATTCGCGCCCATTCTTTCGTTATGCCCCATTTTACCGAGTATTCTGCCGTCCGGGCTGAATATTCCCTCGATTGCGTATTCAGACGAGCCGGGGTTATAATACGGGTGCATCGTCGGCTCTCCGTCCAAATCGCAGTACTGCGACGCGATTTGACCGTTTTTAATCAAATTATCAAATTCTTCAGGATTTACGCATACCCTCCCCTCCCCGTACGATACGGGCAGCGCGTGAATATCGCCGGCGTTAGTATTTATAAACCACGGACTGTTCACCGACGCGATTCTGGTATAAGTCATATACGCCTGATATCTGCCGATTTTATTTATACTCAAAGACAAGCCGCCTTCGGTTTCTCTTATATCGCCGTAAGGCAGAAGCCCCGATTTTACGAGAGCCTGAAAACCGCCGCCCAACCCCAAAATCAGTCCGTTTCTTTTAAATAACAAATTTCTCACCGATTCTGTTATTTTCGGATTTTTCAGAATTGCCGCCGCAAGTTTTCCCGAGCCGACCGGTTCGCCGCCGCCCGAAGACCCTCCGGAGATTGCAAATATCTGACACTCTGATATCTTTTCGGCGAGATTTTCTATAGATTCTTTTAAAATCCCGGGATTCATGTTCGCGAAAACAAATATATCGCTCATTCCTCCCGCGGACTCAAACTGTTTCGCCGTTTCATATTCGCCGTTCGTTCCGGGGAAAACCGGAATCAAGACTCTCGGCTTCGCGAAGTTTAAGCTTACGGGATTATATCCGTTATAATTATTATCGTCGCTGTTATAGAAAACGGGAACGGACGGAGACGGTCTGGTATTATATTCTATTTTGGGTATTTTAGTTAATAGAGCGTCTTTTATTTTATGCAGACCCGTTTCGAAAACTCCTTCGAGAGGGAGCAGCCATTTATAAGTCAGCTCGTTCAGATTTAAAACGTTATTATTTACAAATATATTCGGCGCAGAATCTGTTCCGCCGAGAAGTTCGCCGTGAGACAGCGGCGATTTCGTTTCTATCAGAAACGCGCCGTAATAAGAAGAGAAAATTTCTTTTTGACTTATATTCCGGTTAAACGAGAAACCTATGCCGCTTCCCGCGGACATCTTAAACACGGCCTCTCCTATACCGCCGAACCCGAGAGAATACGACGATAAAATCAAGCGTTCGTCCGTTAATTTATTTATATAATTATATAAGTTTTTCAAATCTTTAAAATCAACGGTCCCGTCCGGATTATAATCCGGCTTCAGCAAATAAACGTAAGAATTATTATTCTTAAACTCGTTCGATACTATTTTCCCCGAATCCGCCGTTCCGACGGCGAACGAAACGAGAGCGGGAGGAACGTCTGTATTTATTTTTTCGCCGTCGTCATCGAGATAAGCGTAAGAACCCGACATACTGTCTTTGCCGCCGATTGCGGCAAGACCCAGATTTACCTGCGCTTCGAGCGCTCCCAGAAGCGATTCGAAAGGCGCTCCGAAACGTTCCGGATTATTTTGCGGACTCGGGAAATACTCTTGAAAAGACAGATATATATCCGAAAGATTTACGCCCGCGGCGATTAATTTAGAGACTGATTCTACAACGGCGTACATCGCGCCCCTGTACGGGCTGATTTCGCTTATATACGGCGAATATCCGTGCGCCATAACGGAACAGGTATCCGTTTCGCCGTTTAACACCGGGATTTTTGCCGCCATGAACTGCGACGGGGTAAGCCTGTGCCGTCCGCCGAACGGCGAGACTACCGTTCCTCCTCCCGCCGACGAATCGAACTGCTCGGCAAGACCTTTCTGAGAGCATATATTCAAATCCGAAAGTAAATCGATAAACGCCTGTTTTATATCTCCGCCGCTTATTTTATTATATAATATACTCAAAATATCCTTTATTTTATCCGGGTCTTTATTTACGACCCTGACTTGCGTTTGTTTTTTCGCTCCGTTCGAGTTTAAAAACCCGCGGTCGAGAGATAATATCAGACTGCCGTTCCACATCATTTTGAGCCTGTTATCGTCCGTTACGACGGCGACTTTAGTAGCTTCTAAATTTTCGAGATTCGCCATGAGTATAAATTCGTTTGAATCTTCGTCCGAAACGACGACCGCCATTCTCTCCTGCGATTCTGATATTGCGAGCTCCGTTCCGTCGAGTCCGGGATATTTTACCGGAACAAGAGATAAATCTATTAATATACTGTCGGCGAGTTCGCCTATCGCAACGCTTACCCCGCCCGCGCCGAAATCGTTGCAGCGTTTTATCATTCTCGCCGTTTCGGGATTCCTGAACAGCCTCTGGATTTTGCGTTCTTCTATGGGGTCGCCTTTCTGGACTTCCGCGCCGCTTTTAGTCAGCGAGTCCGAATCCTGCGATTTCGACGAGCCGGTAGCTCCGCCGCATCCGTCGCGCCCGGTGCGTCCGCCGAGCAGAATTATAACGTCTCCCGGGATTGGGGTTTCGCGTTTTACGCTTGATTTCGGCGCCGCTCCGACAATCGCGCCGAGCTCCATGCGTTTCGCGGCGTAATTGTCGTGATATATTTCCTGAACCAATCCCGACGCCGCGCCGATTTGATTTCCGTATGAACTGTATCCGTCCGCGGCCGTTCTTGTTATTTTAAACTGAGGCAGCTTGCCTTTTAGAGTATCTTCTGTTTTTTGACGCGGGTCCGCCGCGCCGGTGATTCTCATCGCCTGATAGACGTAAGAACGTCCCGAAAGGGGGTCGCGTATGCCGCCGCCCAGACAAGTCGCGGCTCCGCCGAAAGGCTCTATTTCTGTCGGATGATTATGCGTTTCGTTTTTGAACATCAAAAGCCACTCTTCGTCTTCCTCGAAGCCGTCCGCTTTCACGTTTACTTTAATCTTAACTGAACATGCGTTCACTTCGTCAGATTCGTCGAGATTATCCAGCTTACCCTGTTTTTTTAAATATTTAGCGGCAATAGTCGCGATATCCATGAGAGTTACGCTTTTTTTATTATTTTTGTCTTTATAGACCTCGCGGCGTAAATCGAGATAATTTTCAAAAGAATTTTCAACAATCGTATCTTCTATTTCAACGTCCGTAATTTCAGTAAAGAAAGTAGTATGACGGCAATGGTCCGACCAGTAAGTATCTATCATGCGTATTTCGGTTATCGTCGGGTCGCGCCTTTCGGAATTTTTAAAATAGTCCCGGCAGAACAAAATATCGTCGATATCCATGGCGAGGGAATAATCGTTCAAAAATTCCCCGAGAGCGTCTCTGTCTGAATTTATAAAATTCTCGATTGTCTCAACGGTATAGGGTATATTATCGTATTCCTGTTTAAGCGTCTGATATTCGTCAAGCGCCGCCTCGCGCGATTCGATTTTATTTATAATATAATCTTTTATTTTATTTATATCCGTCTCAAGTTCCCCTGTTCCGGGATTAAATTCGAGAACGTATATTTTAGCCGTTCTGACTAACGGCCGTATATCTCCCGTTAAAATCTGCAGACACTGCGAGCACGTATCCGCTTTCTGGTTGTATTGTCCGGGCAGAGATTCCGCGGCGAAAACTATAATATTTCCGCTTTCCGAATTTAAATCCCCGAGTATATTATCCGTTGCGGGGTCTGCAAAAACGGAATATTTTGACTTTTCGAAAATCTCTCCGCCGATTCCCTCGATATCGTATCTGTTTATAATTCTTAAATTTTTAAGCGAACTAATCCCGAGAAAATTTTTTATTTCGCCGGATAAATTCTGAGCCTCTATATTATGCGTTTCTTTTTTTTCGGTAAGAATCCTGTAAACCATTTTATATAATTTCTCCTGTTAAATAATTTTTATTATAATCTTTTATTTTTATTTTTTTTGTTTCCCCCGAGTTATTTTCTTCTTCGCAGGCGTTTATTTTAACGTCTAAAAAATTTCTTGTTTTCGCCGTGTAAAACCCTGTTTTACCTGATTTATTATAATCCTCGATAATTACGTCAAATTCTTTTCCCAGATTATTTTCATGAATTTTCTCTCTGATTTTTTCGCAGACTTCAGATAATTTTTTACTTCTTGATTTTTTTACGCTCTCTTCAATCTGACCGTCGAATCCCGCCGCGTCGGTTCCCGGACGTTTCGAATAAACAAATATATGCGCTCTATATATATTTAAAATTTTTATAATCTCTATAGTTTCGCAAAAATCTTCGTTTGTTTCTCCGGGGAATCCCGCGATTATATCCGCGGTTATATTCAAATCTTTTATTTTTTCTTTTGCGCGCTCTATATTTTTAATAATCGTATCCGGATTATATTTTCTCCGCATCAGATTCAATATTTTTGCCGAGCCGCTTTGAACGGACAGGTGAAAATGATTCGCGATTTTATTTAGTTTTGATAATCTGTCAATAAAATCCTTCGTTATAACCGACGGGTCGAGAGAACTTAATCTAATCGAGATTATATTGTCTAAATCTTGTTCAGAATCTAACTTTTCGAGAAGGCTTATTAAATCTATATTTTCTAAGTCTTTGCCGTAGGACGAGATTTCTATACCCGTCAGGACGATTTCGTGATAATTCAGAGCGTCGAAGCGTTCGATTTCGGCGTAGATATCCGCATATTTTCTCGATTTTACTCCGCCCCGGACCTGGGGGATAATACAGTAGGAGCATTTTGCGCCGCAGCCGTCCTGAATTTTTATATAGGCGCGGGTTTTTTCTGAATTATAAGCGTTTATATTTTCGTAAAGCTCCGGCGGAGGTCTAACACGTTTCGCTTCCGATTTCATAACATCAATATTATTATTTGTCAAAATATCGAGGGCGGTTTGGGGTATTTTAACTTTTTCCGACGCGCCGAATATAATATCCGCCTGTATTATATCCGGTTCCCTCTGCGAAAGACAGCCGCAGACCGCGATTAGCGCGTCCGGGTTTAATTTTTTCGCGCGGCGTATCATCTGCCTTGATTTTTTATCGCTCGCCGCCGTAACGGTACAGGTGTTTATTACATAGACGTCGCAGATATCATTAAAATCTTTTATATTAAATCCGAGATTTATAAACTCTGATATTATGCAGTCGCTTTCGTATTGGTTTACGCGGCAGCCGAGAGTGAGTACCGCGGCGTTAAAATTATTTTGCATTTGTCACGCTCTCTGTTTTTATTACGGTTTTTTTCAGTACGGGATATATAATATAGGCGAGAACGCAGCCGGAAAGAGCCGTCGCGAGCTGCGGGAAAGAAAAGTTAAGCGTTATAACCGCGCTCATTTTTTCGATTTGCGCGGGATTGAGAGAGGCGTCGTTTACCAGAATAAATTTCACGAATATCCGGGTAACTCCGAGCCACAGCGTTATAAATTTAAGCGCCGAGCCGGTAATCGCGGCCAATCCCCATCTTACTGAAAAAGACCCGGAAATTTTGCCGGATATATTTTTTCCGCAAATCAGCCAGAACGCGAAAACGATTGAGATATTGCCGAGTATAACAAAAGGCAGCATCCAGAAGTGGGGCATACGTCCGAGAGAAAAAGCTATAAAAGGCGCGAGCGAGCCGATTGCCGCGCCGCTGAAAAATCCGCGGGTCAGAACTGACAGAACCAAAAATAAATTTACCAGAGAACCCGCGACGAGCTGTCCGGGGAGCTGACTGCCCAGCAGAGAGGTTATATAAACCTGCGCCGCGACGGTCAGTCCCAGAAACAGCGCCGTCTGGGTCAGCCATAATATTTGTTTTCTTGTTTTCAAAAAATACTTCCTCCTAAAATTTAAAGCGTTAAGCATATAAAAATTATATACTTTTTGAGCTGATAAATCAAGAGTAAAACAGATATTTTTTAAAATATTTTTATTTTTAATAAAAAATCTGAAAAACTGTAAAAAAACTATTGTAAAATAATTAATTTTGATTTATAATATATAGTATATAGTATCGGCGTATATTTATAAATAAAAAATAAAAATTAAGCAGGAGGAATATCGATGAATTTCAACAACACCGGCTGGGAAGTAAAAAAACCGGATATGGACCCGAAACAGCAGAAAAAAATAAAGAATCTGGCGGTTACGGCGGTTGTGGTAATAGTTCTGATTATGCTTGTTTCTCAGAGTTATTATCTGGTCAGCGACCAGCAGCAGGCGGTTATCACCACTTTCGGCGAGCTTACGACCATTAAGGACGCGGGGCTGCATTTTAAAATACCGTTTATACAGAGGGCGACCCTCGTCGACGTGAACGTTTCGCTGCGTCAGACGATAGGCTACCATCCCGATTCTGAAATAAGGATACCGGGCGAAAGCAAGATGATAACGGGGGATTTTAATATCGTAAACATAGATTTTTATATGGAGTACAGGATTTCGGACCCGTATAAATATTTGTTTAACTCGCAGGTTCCCGACGAAATCTTAAAAAACATAGCGCAGAGTAAAATAAGAAACGTCATAAGCACTTACAGGGTCGACCCTATATTAACCGTGGGCAAGGCTGAAATACAGAATAAAATCAGGGAATTAATCAGGGAAGAGCTTGACAGCACCTATGATATCGGGTTAATCCTGACCAATATTATAATTCAGGACGCGGAGCCTCCCACTCCCGACGTCATAGCGGCGTTCAAATCAGTCGAAACGGCAAGGCAGGACAGGTCTACCGCGAGAAACCAGGCCCAGGCGTACAGAAACGAAAGAATCCCCGCCGCCGCCGCGGAAGCCAACCGTTTGATAGAGAACGCGGAATTTGTCAGGGCGAACAGGGTAAACGAAGCGAATATGCTCGTCGCGATGTTCAACGCCATGTACGGCGAATACAGCGAGAACCCGGGAATACACAGGCAGCGTATGTATTTTGAGATGCTCGAGGCCGTTCTGCCGGGGGTTAAAGTTATTATAAACGCGGGAGACAACAGCGACGTTTCGATGATGTATCCTTTGGACGATTTTTTAAGAGGGGAATAGACTTACTTTCTTTTTTACGAAAAAAAGAAAGTAAGCAAAGAAAAAACGAAAAAATAATATAATTTACAGATACAGAATATTTTTTAGAAGGAGATAAATTAAAATGGCTAATAAAAAAGTAATGCTCTATATAGGTTTTATTATACTGGGATTTATAGCGCTTTCGATAATCGGTTCGTTGTTTTATACCGTTCAGGAAAACGAATACGCTCTGGTCGTGCGTTTTTCGAGAGTCGAGAGAGAAGTGGATTCTCCGGGGCTGCATTTTAAAGTGCCGGTAATCGACGACGTTATGTATTTTCCGAAGACTAAATTATTTTACGAAATCACCCAATCCGATGTTTTTACGGCGGACGCTAAGGCTATGACCGCGGACTGTTTTATAATCTGGGAGATTTCCAAACCGCTTCTGTTTTATCAAAGGCTGAGAACCGTTACGGCCGCCGAAGCGAGGCTCGAGGCTATAAGTTACAACGCGATGCAGACTATCGTAAGCACTTTTGAGCAGAGCGATATAATAGGCTCTGAAGAAGAAGCAGATATAACCGATATAACTGATATCGAAGATTTGGAAGATTTAGAAAGCATGATTGCGGACGAGAGAAGCAGGGAGTATTTAAACACGCTCGTTACCGGAATGGCGCAGACTAACGCGGAGGGTCTGGGCGTCAGGATAGTAGACGTAAAAATAAAGAGTTTCGAGCTGGCTCACGATAACGAACAGGCAGTTTTCCAGCGTATGATTTCCGAACGCGACCGTTTTGCGAGATACGAGAGAGCGGAGGGGGTAAAAGAAGCGGATATAATCAAGAACGAAGTTGACAGGGAAGCTAATATAACCGTTTCGGACGCGAGAGCGAGAGCGGAAGAGATAATAGCACAGGGCGAGTCTGAATATATGCGTCTGCTTGCCGAATCGTACAGGGGTCCCGGACGCGAAGATTTTTACAGTTTTATGCGCGGGCTCGACGCCGCGAAAGCGTCTGTCACGGGAAGCGAAAAGACTTTGATTCTGGATAAAGATTCGCTGCTCGCAAGAATTTTGATAGGGCCTTGAAAATAATTAATAATTAATAAAAATAACGGGAGAGATTTTTATGAATAACAGGGAAAGAACGATGGCCGTTCTGAATTATGAAAAATACGACAGACTGCCTTTGGTACATTTCGGATACTGGGGGGAGCTTCTTCAGAAATGGCATAGGGAAGGTCATATAACAAAAGAAGAATCTGAAACCTGCTGGGACGGAAGCGAGACCGACAAAATAATCGGCGCGAAGCTCGGCTGGGATTTCTGCTGGACTTCGCAGTACGGCGCGCACAACGGACTTATGCCCGCGTTTGAGTATAAGATTTTGGAAAAACGTCCGGACGGTTCTGAAATACATCAGAACGGCAACGGACTAATCGAGGAAAAAAAACCGGGGTTGAGTTCTATTCCCGCGACCGTCGGAACTTTGATGACGGGCAGAGAAGCGTGGGAAGAGTTATATAAGCCGAGAATGCAGCCGGACGATAAAAGATGCGCGACTCCTGAAGAACTCGCGAAAATCAAAGACAGGCTGGATTCTCTGACCGACAGACCCGCGGGAGTTTCCGCCGGCAGCTTGTACGGTACGATTCGCGATATGCTCGGGGTTGAAGAGCTGAGTTATCTTTATGCGGACGACGAGGATTTATATGTCGAGATAATAGACACAGTAGGGAATTTATGTTACTCAAACGCAAAGATTATTCTTGAATCCGGAATAAAGCCTGATTTTCTGCATTTCTGGGAAGATATATGCTTTAAGAACGGCCCGCTCGTGAATCCTGAAATATTTAAGAGATACGTCGCTCCGCACTATAAAAAAATCACGGATTTGGGTAAAAAGTACGGGGTCGATATAGTTTCCCTCGACTGCGACGGCTGTATAGACAAGCTTGTTCCGATATGGCTCGAAAACGGCGTGAACACTATGTTCCCGATAGAAGTGGGAACGTGGGAAGCGAGTATAGAGCCGTGGAGAAAAGAATACGGGAAAGAAATACTCGGAGTCGGAGGAATGAACAAAAACGTTTTCGCCCTTGACTTTAACGCCGTCGACAAAGAAATCGAACGGTTAAGACCGCTTGTCGAACTGGGAGGGTTTATCCCCTGCCCCGACCACAGAATCCCGCCGGACGCAAAATGGGATAACATAAAATACTACTGCGACCGGATGCGTAAAATATTTTAAAAAATAAAAATATTATAGATTATATAAATTACATTAAGTTATATTAATTATGTTCAGTAAAGTTTTTTCGTTTTTAAATTTGAATTTTGCAAATCCGGCGGCCGTAAAAAAAGACGGCGGGAACTCCGGCGTTTTACCTCCTTTGAGATTTAAGTATATGACAAAAGAACAGAAGAATAAAAAACTGCGGGAAACCTTTTCGAATATCCCGAGATTCGAAACGAGAAGGCTCGTACTCCGGCGTATAGATTCCGGCGACTGCGAAGATATGTTCGAGTATTCGTCCGATTCGGACGTAACGAGATTTTTAACGTGGGTTCCCCATAAAAATACGGACGAGACAAGAGAGTATATAGACGACGTCGGAAAAAAATACGCGACGGGGCAGTTTTTCGACTGGGGTTTGGTATATAAATTCGACGGTAAATTTATAGGTACCTGCGGATTGACTTCGGTCAATTTAAACAGGAACACGTGCGAAGTAGGATATGTTCTGTCGAAGAGATACTGGGGAAGAGGGTTGATGACTGAAGCGCTGGAACAGGTGATGGATTTCGCGTTTGATTATTTCGGGTTTGACAAAATCGAGGCGAGATTTCTGGACGGGAATATAAGCTCGAAGAAAGTCATGCTTAAAACGGGCATGACTTTCGAGAAAACCGAGCGTAACTCTATGCATATAAAAGGCGAATATAAAACGGTGCATACTTATTCTATTGCGCGCGGGGTTTTTGAGAAGCGGAGAGAATCGCTCGGCAGAATGGCGCTGATAAACAGGGCGAACTCCTGGTGAGTTAATAATTAATTTTATAACTCCGCTATGACTTCCCGGACTTGCTCTCTTGACGCAGTTCCGGTCACGCCTATTTGCTTTATCGTGATTGACGAGATTATGTTGCCCAGCAGCGCCGCCGTTTGAGGCGGCGCGCCGAGAGCCATTCCCAGAACTATTCCCGAGGTGCAGGCGTCGCCCGCTCCGCATATATCGATTTCGCCTTCGACTTTTACTGCGGATATTTCATGACTGCCGTCTTTGTCAAAGACAAGCGAGCCTTTTTCGCCCATCGTGACAAAGACGGGCTTTTTATTTTTTTCGTATAAAACTCCGCCGTTGTCTTTTATTTCGTGGTTATTGCATTTTACCATAATATTTTTGAATTTATTTATATAAGCCCTTGAATCGGCGTAAATAATCAAATCCGGGTATTTATCTGCGATAAGCGCGATTTCTTCGCGTATATTCGAGTTTATTACGTTGCAGTTTTCTTCTGTGAACTGGTCGAGAATTATTAAGGCGTTTGATTTTGAGACCGCTTCGTAAATATTTTCTATTAGTTTTTGTTCCGTTTGTTTACTCATAGGGGTAAAGTTTTTGAAATCCAGACGATTTAGTTCTGAATTTTTTCTCATCGGTTTCGTATACGTACTTGTGCAGCGCCGGTTGTCAGTCAGCATATAGGACGCGTCCGCGCCGATTTTTTTCAGGGCGCTTAAAAGTTCGTATCCCTCGCCGTCTTCGCCGATAACTCCTACGCACAGAGTCTTGACTTCGAGTGAACGCAGATTATTTACGACGGTTCCCGCCGCTCCGGGATACAGCGCTTTTTTTGTGACCTGATACGCGGTCAAACCGGTTTCGAGTGATTTTTCGTCTTTCGTTTCGTCTATATACAAATATTTGTCGAGACAGTAATCTCCCAGAACGGTTATCGTAATTTCCGGCGGGCCGGCGAGTTTTTCACCGAGTTCGCGTATTGTCATGATTTATTCTCCTCCTTTTTCAAAGATTTTATTTGCCAGAGCGGGAAGGGTTAAATCGTGCGTTCCCTGAATATAGTAGCTTTTGCCTCCGTCGGCGACCGTTCTGGCGAGAATCGTTTTCCAGGGTCTGAAATAATACCGGGGGTCGGTTTTCGGAGGGGTCGAGTTATAATCTTCACCGTTTGTTTTTGTTTCTATAGGCAGTAAATCAAATACCGCGGTCGTGATATTATTGATTTCGCGATTTTTCTGTTTTGCTGTATTTCTCGCCATTGCGAGAGCTTTTAGATATACTTCGGGTCCCGTAACTGCAGAGCCGAAGTTTAGAAACACGCCGTTTTGCAGATTATTGACTGTCTCGGCATAAATCAAAAAGTCAGTATATGAACTTTCTCCCAGTATTTTGCCGTCGCAGTTCGGGTGTTCGTGGATTATATCGTTGCCTATGCCGATATGAACCGTCGCTGGGATTTGATTTTTGTACGCGGCGGCGAGAACGCTCGCGTCTCTGTATTTAAAATCATTCTCGTATATATATCTGCCGATTGATTCGCCCGCGCCGAGATTCAGTTCCGACCCTAATTTTAACGCTTCGTTTATTTGTCCGGTTTCACGCCATAAACCAAACTGCCCCTCGCTTATGTATTTCGCGACGCTCTCGCAGGTTTTGCCGATTAGAGCGAACTCGAAATCGTGAATCGCGCCCGCGCCGTTCGTCGCGAAATGGGTAACGTATCCGTCTTCCATAAGTTTAATCATAAATTTCGCGCAGCCCGAACGAATTACGTGAGCGCCGTACATCAAGATTACGGCCGCTCCTTTTTCTTTTGCGCTTATAATATCCCCGGCGAGTTTATCTATATTCGGATTATCAAAATTTTCAAATTTATCTAACTCTATTAAAACGGACAAATCTATATCGTGTATTCTCTCTGACAGCGGCAGTATGTTAAGTTTTGTCCTGTCGAATTTTTTAAACGGCATAAAATCACGCTCCCTAAAATTATTTATTTATTTAAATTTATTGTTTACGCTTTTTTTTATAACCGATACCGCTCTGAACATTTTCAGTCCGTCCCGTACGGGATTTATTCTTGACTTCCCGTGATTTATAATTCTGGCGGGCATTTCGATTATTTTCAATCCCAGTTTTTGAGCGAGCAGTAAAACCTCATAATCGAAAGACCAGCCGTCGTCCTCGCACAAATCAAAGATTTTTTTTGCCGCTTCTCTTCTGAAACCCTTGATTCCGCTTTGGGAATCCGTCGTTTGCCTTATTCCCCCGACGGTTCTTAGAACCGCGAAAAAAGTCACCGACATAACTTTGCGCAAAAGAGTATAGGATGCGTAACCCTCTTTGTGTTTTCTTCTCGAACCGATTAATATACCGGCTTGTCTGTTTTCTTCCCGGTTGAAAATTTCATAGCCTTCCCTGATTATTTCGAGTCCGTACGCCAAATCGCAGTCGGTGAAAAAAATAATATCCCCCGAGGCCGATTTTATTCCCGTACGCACCGCGTAGCCTTTACCCCTGTTTTTTTCATAGGATATAATTTTTATATTATTTTTTATATCGTTTAATTTTATAATTTTTTCGGCTATCTGAACTGAATTGTCGCGGCTTCCGTCGTTTACGAATATCGCTTCGCAGTTTTCCCCGAAATTATGATTCATAAATTCTACGACTGATATTATTGTATTTTCGATTATATTTTCTTCGTTATACACGGGAATAACAAGAGAGAGCATAAAAATCACTCCGTTTTTCTGTTTTGTTTTAATTTTTTTATTTTATATTATAAATCATAATATATCCGAGTTCGTTTTCTTCCCAGACCTCGGCGCAGAGAGTTCCGTTTCCGTCGTCAAAATATAATATATATCTGTGTTCTTCGTATTCGACGGGATTTATTATAAGCCTGTGTAAGTTGAAATCGTCGTCGAGATAATATATAAAATCAAAGCCCGATATACGCATCGTATTTCTGTTCCAGCCTCTGTAAAACGGGTAGGCGACGTCGAAATCGTAATCCTCCTGAATCGGCATAGGAATAACGTCGGGAACTCCGGCGGAATTATTCGAGTTAGGGGAATTAAGCGAATCAAACGAAACGAGAGCTCCCGACAGAGCCCATGAGCTTTCGGTTACGCCGTGGATATGCTCGTGATGTTCAAAATTCTGTTCATCGAGATAAGACGGCTTGAGATTTAATATACCGACCCGTTTGCCCTGACTTATATTATCACTTGCAACCGTCTCTGAAATTTTGCTTATTATTAAATTATCATGTTCGTAAGTTAATTTATAATCTCTAATCTCCGAAACTCCGGCTATGCTGAAAACAAAAACCAAGAAAACGCTCGAATATAAAACGATATTTTTTTTGCCGAAGCAAAGTCCGCGCAAAATCAAGTCGAACAAAAGGGCGATTCCCGCAAAACTCGCGCAAGCTCCCCTGAAACTGAACCACGGGTTGCCGATAAACAAAAACGGGGTAACCGGAGCGGCCGCGAGTAATACTGCGAAAGCGGCAGTTAATATAATCCCTGTTTTTTTTGTACTATTACTATTATTTATATCTCGTTTTTTCAGATATATAAACAGTAAAGCGAGAATAATTATAAGCGAAACCGCATAAATCCACAGACCGTCGCTGAAAATATAATATAAACCCCGTCTAAATCCCCGAACCGACGTTTTATAATTTCCCGTTATAAAGACGTTAAAAATCTGAGACAGTATTTTCGGTAAAAAATTATCCCAGTACCACTCGCTTTTCGGCAGAACGATTTCCGTTCTCTCCATGCTTAACCCGGACATAAAATAATTCGTGAATATAAAATAAACTGCGGCGTTGAAGACAGATATAAGGGCTGTAAAAAATCCGGTATGTTTAATGCTTTTTGACTTTATTATATTAATAATCGCGAGCAGAAAAGTCAGGGTAAATGAAAATACGAGAATTTGTTCGTAATATCCGAACGAGACGAGCTGAGTCAGAGAATATATGAAAATATATCTGATTTTACCGGATTCTATATATTTCTGAAAAAAAGTTATCGACAAAGAAGCCCAGAAGAGCCCCGCTACTATCCGGGTCGACGCGGACATCCAGTAAGTTCCCTCGATTCCCAGAGGGAGAAGCGTGAAAAATATAATAAAAAACCAGCCGGCGTTAAAATATTTCGCAAAGATATTCTTGAGCAGTACGGCCGAGACAGAATACATAAGAGAGATAATCAGAACGCCGAAAATCATAGACCCGAAAAAACGCGACCATATATAAATATCCGAAAGTCCGGCTATGGGGCGCGCTCCCAGAAGTCCGACCTGTTTGATTAACGCGGGGATATTTTCCGACGACGCATAGAGATGATACTGTATATAATCGTCGAGCTGATAATAATATCTAAATCCGTACGAGACAAATCTTGTAAAAATCAGCGCGAAAACGAACAGTATTTCTATTACTGATTTTGGGATTACGCCGCTTAATTCCGTTAATCTTGAAATTATGCGTTTGGTTTTTTCCAATTTTCAGGACTCCTTCTTTATTCAAAGGCGCGGTTTTTCTACAGCCAGTATTTCACCAGTTCCATAATATTGTCAGTTCCGGTAAAATCCGGAATCACCGCGCTCGCTCCGGCCTGCGTCAGTCTTTGGCGTTTCCATTCGTCTACGCCTTTCTTCCTCTTTTCGTCAGTCGCGACGGCTATCGAATACCCGCTTATATTCGCGATTAACTCTATTTCGACGTAACCGTCGCCGAAAGATATTAATTCTTCGCCTGTTATATTATTGTCTTTTAATATGCGTTTTATTACCAGTTCTTTCGTGCAGTCCGTCGCGTGTTCGTCGAGAGCGCCGTATATATTTTCTCCGAAATATTTATCGAGACCGAGCAGCTTCGCCTCTTCAACCACAGAATCGTCGTCCGTGCCGCTGGCAAGATATAAAGTCAACCCTGATTCTTTGAGTTTTTCAAGCAGTTCAAGAGAACCGGGAACAAGCAGAGCTTCGGGAGATATACCGCCGTTTTTCAGACCCTCTTTCCTGTCTTTTATTTTCTCGTGCAGACGGCGTAAATATTCCGTTTTGTAAACCATCGGTTCTTCGGGTTTTCCGCCGCGCTTTTTGATTTCCTCGGCCGCCTGCATACACTGGAATATGGTCTGTTTGCCCGTGAGCATATCGACGAAATCCGCGACGCACGACTCTATATCGCCGAACTTGTCAAAATCCGGACAGGCCTGCAGTAATTCGCAGAAATACGGTATCATGATTTGCTGCCAGCCCTCGCGGATTAGGCTTAACGTGCCGTCGAAATCAAACAGTACCGATTTAAACGCCCTGTTTTTTTTGGGTAATTTTAAAATCTCAATACCCCACATATCTTTTAGAGCGCCGACCATAACGACGGTAAGGGCGTGCTCGTAAGCCATGTGAGCGTCCTCGAGTTTTTCCATCGATTCAGTCGGCGCGATAATATATAAATCGCACAGTTCTTTCATTTTCCCCCCGTCGCGTCCGAGAAAACCTATGACGCATATGCCCGCTTCGTTGGCGTACTCCGCCGCTTCGACGACGTTCGGAGAGTTGCCGCTGCCCGAATAAACGACGAGAACGTCTCCTTTTTTTCCGAGAGTTTTAAGTATAATTTTATACGCCTCGTCGTAAGAAAAATCATTTGCGAGACAGGTTACGAGGGTACTCGAATCGCTCAGGCATATCGCCTTAAAGCCTTCGCGCCCGTGAACTCTGCAGCCTTTTGTCAAATCGTTGACCATGTGGGAAGCGGTCGCCGAGCTGCCGCCGTTTCCGGCCGTGAAAACAGTTCCGCCGTTTTGTTTCGTTTCGAGAAGTTTGTTTGCGATATCAGACAGGGCGTTCATATCCGACTTTTTTATAACCTCGGCCGTGTCGGTTAAATAGTCCGTAAAATTCTGCGATAAGTTCATAACTATCAATCTCCGTATACATAAAAATTTTATTTATTTTAAATTAACGCTTGACAAAACTATGAATATGCGATATAATGAGTATGCAGACAAAAAGAGGTTTTACCCTCCCTTTGTCGCGCGGGTTAAGAACGATGGTCTTTGGATTGGCGCATCGTTCTTTTTTTACGTATTTTACTAATGATGCAGTATGTAACTTTCTTTAAGAGTCCGTATACTATACCCGCTATAACATTTGCAAATACGTTAAAAATAAGACTGTTCACCGCTTTACGCCTCCTTTCACTGGATTACGAGAACCTTTTAAAAGTGCTCTCGTAACTCAGCGACTTCGAAGCGCGCAAATTTATTCCAAAGATATTATACTGTTCTTTAAACCCCGCCGGGTAAAATTATATCACAAATTGTATATCTGTGTCAAGTAAAATATATTATAATCTTATAAATCATAGTACATTTCAAACTCTACGGGGTGAGGCAGAAGATTATATCTTTCCGCCTCTGTCCGTTTGTTTTTTATCCAGACTTCAATTAGTTTCTCCGGGAATACTCCGCCCTCGAGCAAAAATTTATTATCGGCTTCGAGAGCGTCCAGCGACTCGTTCAGAGTCCGGGGAAGCTGCTTTATAGATTTCTTTTCTTCAGGAGATAAATTATATAGATTAAAGTCATAAGGTCCGAAGCCCGATTCGTTCGGGTTTATTTTATTTTTTATGCCGTCCAGCCCCGCCATCAATATCGCGGCGTATGCGTAATACGGATTGCACGTTCCGTCGGGCGAACGCAGTTCGAAGCGTTTGTCTTCGGGAGCTTTCGCGTATGCGGGTATTCTTATAACGCTGCTTCTGTTCGACGTCGCGTAGCCTATCGTTACGGGCGCTTCGTAACCGGGAACAAGCCGCTTATACGAATTAGTGCTCGGATTCGTAAAGGCGCACAGCGCTTTTATATGCGTCAGCAGTCCTCCGATAAAATAAAGCGCCGGCTCGCTTAACTGCGAATATCCGTTTTTGTCATAAAACACCGGCTGTCCGTCTTTAAATAGATGCATATGAACGTGAAGTCCGTTGCCCGCTTCGCCGTAGAGAGGCTTTGGTAAAAAAGTCGCCGTTTTATTTTCTGCCACAGCCGCGTTTTTAATCAGATATTTCGTCATCATCGTTTTGTCCGCCATTTCGAGCATAGAGCCCAGCTCCACTTCAAATTCGAGCTGTCCGGGACCGCCGACCTCGTGATGATGATACTTTACTTTTATGCCCTGATTTTCCATAAGCATCGCGACCCTCGACCTGAATCCGCTGAGTTTATCGAGAGGCGGCGCCATATGATAACCGCTTTTATGCGCCATTTTATATCCCAGATTATCTTTTTCGCTTCCCGTGTTCCATTCGGCCTGTTCAGTATCTATTTTAAATTTCGAACCTTGGGGTTTAACTTCATAGCTGACATGGTCGAAAACGTGAAACTCGAACTCCGGACCAATCCGCATTTCGTCGGCGATTCCGGACCGCTTCATATATTCCTGCGCGTGATACGCGACGTTCCGGGGGTCTTGGTCAAAGCGTCTGTTTTCGGGTAAATCAATAACAAAAACGTCGCCGAGCATTGCGAGAGTTTTAATTTCGGCAAACTCGTCTATATACGCGCTCGATAAATCCGGGATAAAAACCATGTCGCTTTTTTCGACCGGAGCGAAGCCGTAATTAGAACCGTCGAAGCCGATACCGTGAATCATAGTATGTTCTGTGAGTCTGTCTGCCGGAATAGTCACGTGCCGCCAGCGTCCGTTTAAGTCTACCATCATGAAATCGACCATTTTGATATTATTTTTATTGCAAAAATCTTTTGCCTGTTCAAGATTTTTAAACATATAATAAAGCCCGCCTTTTTTTTAATTATTATTTATTATTTATTTTTTGTAGAATTACCGTAACTTCCGAACGGTTATGAAACAACTGTTTTATAAAAACGACGCTGAAATCCCTGCTTAATAAATTTACTCCCTCTTTTATTTTATTTATCCTGTCATATTTTGTCAATTTAAACGTGATTATAATATATCCTTTATCTTTCAGACGGCTTTTCAGCGAAAGCATAAAATTAACTGAAGTTATTATATTCATGCTCATGTCGTTTACTATTAAATCAAATTTTTTATTTGATTTTTTCAGATATTCGTGGGCTTTTATATTATAATACACGACGTTTTCGTTTGCCTGCAACGCGGGCGCTAACCCGACGGGGTCCACGGCCGTTACGCGCAGTCCGTTATCGAGCAAGACTTTTGTCCAACCTCCGGGCGCGGCGCCCAAATCCAGAGCGTAACCGTTTTTTTCAATATTATTCAAAACGCCGGGATAGGCCTCCAACGCTTCCATGAGTTTAAACCCCGCCCTTGAAATCGTGTCTTCCCTCACCGCGTAATGTCTCATTCCTCCGGACCATGCGCTCAAATTTTCCTCCGGTCTTGAAAGACCCGCGCGCGCAAAACCATTTGATATAAATATCGTTATAATCTGCCCGGGATACCGCTTGTCTTCCGTAAATCCTTTTGATTTAAAATAATCGGAAACTTTATGTTTTATTTCAGCCGGTTTATAATATCCGGCGTCTCCGGCCGCCCTTATCTGAACCGAAAAGTTCAATTTTCTATCCATACGGTTTATAAAATCCCGGACAAAAATAATTCCCCCGATTTCCGTATTTTCGATATCTTTATACGGGATTTTATATTCCGACGGAAATATATGCCGTATAAATATCGGACGCTTTTCTTTTATTAATTCTGAAAATCCGGCGAAATCCCCGTCATATTCAAGCAGTCCTTCGCCTTTGCCGAGCCACCCGATAAATCCCGCGCCGGCGCTTATATTCAAAATTTCCCGCAGCGAAATATCCCGAAAGTCCGCCTGACACGAAAAGACGATTTTAATATGCGTTTACCCCCGTCATAAATTCATTTTTAATCTTATTTTTAATTTTTTATGTTCTGTATATCCACGAGATGTTTATATATGCCGCCTTTCGCGATTAGTTCCTCATGACTTCCCTGTTCCTTGACTTCGCCGTCCTCGAGAACTATAATAGAATCCGCTCTCTTGACCGTTGAGAGTCTGTGCGCTATTACTATAAGCGTACACGACCCCGCGATTTTCTGTATTGCGTCCTGGATTTCCTGTTCGGTTTCGGTATCTACCGCCGAAGTCGCTTCGTCGAGTATAAGTATCGGGGATTCGCACAAAAGAGACCTCGCGATTGAAATCCTTTGTTTTTGACCTCCGGAAAGACGGACTCCCCTCTCCCCTACCACAGTATCGTATTTTTGAGGCAGAGAATCTATAAAATCGTCTATGCAGGCCATTTTCGCCGCTTTTTCTACTTCTTCGTCAGTCGCTCCGGGACGGCCGTATAAAATATTTTCTCTTATCGTCCCGTTGAATAAAAATACGTCCTGGAGAACCATGCTTATATTATCGCGAAGGCTTTTAAGCGTTACGTCTTTTATATTCTTACCGTCTATTAATATTTCCCCTTCGGTAACGTCGTAAAATCTCGGCACGAGCGCGGCGAGAGTCGTTTTTCCCACGCCTGTAGGACCGACCAGAGCGAACATTTTTTTTGCGGGTATATTAAAGCTTACGTTTTTTAAAACCTCGCCGTCCGCGTTATAGCTGAACGAAACGTTTTCAAAAGTTATGCCGCCGCCCGTTTTCTCCAAAACCCCGGCGTCCGGCTTTTCTTTCACTTCCGTTATCGCTTCGAGAACTTCGAAAACCCTTTCTCCCCCGGCGATTCCCGCCTGCATATCCTCCACGATTCTTGCGAAGCTCGCGACCGGTCCGTAAAACAGCGATAAATATAATAAAAATCCGACAATATCGCTTATTTCCATGCCTTTGTTAAATAAAACGAGATATCCTCCTACGCCGATTACTATAACGTTCCCGACAGAAGTCAGAAAGCCTATAACCGGGTGCATAATCGCGCCGTAAAACAACGCTTTAAGCAGAGCGTCGGCTTGTTTTTTCGCCTTTTCAAAAACGTCCGCGCCCTCGTCGTCCTCTCTGTTGAATATCTGTATTTCTTTTATTCCCGAAAAATTATCTTGGAGTTTTGAGTTTAAGTCGGCGACGAAAACCTGGGCTTCTTTGTGCATCTGCCTTATTTTTTTGATTAGCGGCGCGGTGAGTAAAATAAACGGTATGGGAATACAAGTCAAAGCCGCTAAAACGGGATTTGTGTAGAACAAAATAACCGTCACGCCTATAAATAATATAATACTCGAAACCAAATCGGGCACGGCGTGGGCGATAAGAGATTCAAAAGACCCGGTGTCGTTCATAACCCTCGACATTAATTGTCCGGTTTGCTTATCGTGATAATAAGCGACAGAAAGCCTTTGCAGATGATTATATATTTTCG
>Ga0099364_10004798_pt1 | contig 20394 bp, 20 predicted proteins | sample TergutTh196P3_FD_73070 | JGI IMG/M metagenome (GOLD analysis project Ga0099364, IMG submission 73070) | Microcerotermes parvus P3 segment gut microbial communities from Pointe-Noire, Republic of the Congo - Th196 P3 | ecosystem: Host-associated > Arthropoda: Insects > Digestive system > Gut ... | reverse complement strand
GCGGTTCTGCCGCGCCCGTTGTTAGGTTTCCATTCGATGAAGCTGTCTATATAAAAAGCCCCTCGGCGGTGACGTCTGACCGCAAAGGGGCTTGGATATTTTCATTAAAAATTCATATTTGTGTGGTATCCTATTATCGGAAGTACGCAGGGACGGGAGAACGTATCATCCGCTTTTTCAAAGCGTATGACCCACTCTGACACTTTCCGCAAGCAGCAAAGTGTCCGTGGGCGCTCCCGCGGGGCCCTGCCGGGGGCTATCGCCGCCGTTGGCGGCTCATCGTCCGAACAGGAAAGCCGCCGCCTCACCGCGCCGTCTTTCCGTCCGTCCGTTCGGGCTTCGCATAACTGCCCTGCCTTTCGGCGTGTCGGTATGCGTGCCCATTGAGAACGTGCGAAGCCAAGACACATGTAAAAATATTTTTTGCATCGCGCAACGGATTCATTTTTTTGTCGTGTATATAAGTGAATGGCCATTCAAAATACAAAGCAGGGAGGTGAACAGCATGGAAGATAATGATATTGTTGACTTGTATTGGGAGCGTTCCGAAACTGCCATCAGCGAGACTTCAAAAAAATATTCTCGGTACTGCCGTTTCATTTCATTCAACATTTTACGAAACAATGAAGATGCAGAGGAATGTGTGAATGATACATATCTTCGTGCATGGAACGCTATGCCGCCAAATCGCCCAAACTGTTTAGCGACTTTTTTGGGAAAGATAACGCGCAACCTCTCGTTAGATAAATTCAAAAAATATAATGCGGAAAAACGCGGTCTTGGACAAACGGAACTTGTCCTTTCTGAAGTAGACGATTGTGTTCCTTCATCGTCCACCGTCGAACAAGACATAGCCGAAAAAGAATTGGTGGAAATCCTTGACAGATTTCTTGAAAATCTGCCAAAAGAAAAGCGCATTATGTTTATGCAACGGTATTGGTATCTAATGCCCATAAAAGAAATCGCGGAACGGTCAGGAGAGAGCGAAAGCCAAGTAAAATCTGCGCTGTTCCGCACAAGGAATAATCTAAAAACAATCTTGGAGAAAGAAGGCGTACTATTATGAAAAACGAAAAATTGATACGTTCCATCGGGAGCGTTGCAGACAAATATGTTCGTGAAGCCGCGCCGCAAAATAAGGTATCGAACGCAGGGCAAACCTTATCACCAAAAAGAAAATTGCTGCGCTATTCACTTGTCGCCGCTTGCATGGCAGTATTCGTTTTCGCAACAACTGCTTTTGCGGCAAGTTATATACAAAACAGCATTACCTCGTTTTATTTAAGATATTTGTCCCCACAGGAAATGGCGGTAGCCAATTCAATAGCGGCACAGCATGGGGCGGATATTTACTTCGACGCGCTGAAATCGGGCGACTTGTATAATCAATACTTCGCCGTTAATAAGCTGGTTGAATATTACAATGACGAAGAAATACGCGAACGGGCTATACGCGCTATTACGCCGCTCCTTTCGGACGCTCCTTATGATAGGGAACTCTCCGACCTTGACATCGGTGCATTATCGGACGCTGCTTCGTTTGCACTGTCTGTATTGACGAAAACATTTGACGACCCGCGTATCATTCACATGGCAGATGGAACGATTGTTTTTACGCTGTTCAACGATTATTCTGATTATGGAACTTATAATCAGATATGGATAATACAAGATGATGAGTTACGTGAATTGATTTCGTTTAACGAACCGAAAATGTATATAACCGGACTCATTCCATCACCTGATAAAAACCTCTTTGCTATTTCACTTTGCTCCAACAAAAGCAACTTTATTATGATTTGGGATATAGCAAACGGAATGGTAAGCCCGGAACTCGTTGACAGTGCAAGATTTATGGTGGCGCAAGACAGGAGTATTGCCATATGGCAGCGTATAGATAATGAGAATTATAGCGGGGTGAGGAATATCGAGTGGACATATAACGATAGCATAGAATTTCACGCTTCGTTATGGTTCAGAGTAGAGGGTGCAGACCCCGATATTCACATCAACAATACACACATCCGATACAATTTCAAGAAAGGGTACATGGAGTATTTTATTCAATCATCGGATTGACACGCTACAAAGAAAGCGGATACCTCTCATTGAAGTATCCGCTTTACCATTAGGGAATTTATATACTTCACTTGGATTCTAAAAAGCGAATCGCAGAACAAGGCGAATCGCTTTTTAGAATCTTATACACTATAAAGCGAAAATATTTTCAAGAATCATCCAACACTTTGGCGCTATCAATTATATTAGTAGTGAAAGGAGGGCAAAGCGATGTCGAAATCTCTATTGCGTACGTATAGAGAGATTGCGGAAATCTAGACTTATGTTTTGTGCCGTCTGCTGTATTAGTATGGGCAATATGTCGCGGAATCCCCTTTTATGTGAAAGCCCAAGTTAGAAGGGGGGTCATTATAAAGCGCCCCGCACCAATTACATTTTCTAAAATATGGTAGAACAATATGTCATTATATATAAAACCAATAAAACCATAATTTTTTCGGCATATGAGCGCAAATGCGGGTAACAATACTATTGCGAACCTCAAAAAGGTTTCGCGCGTGCTTTGTTAAAAAGCATAAGACATTTAATGAACACAATTAAGGAGATGTTTCTCATGGCCAGCAATCAACCTCTTGTGCCTCATGCCAAGGACGCTCTTAACCGTTTCAAGATGGAAGCCGCCACGGAAGTAGGCGTCAACCTCAAGAATGGTTATAATGGAGATCTGACCGCGCGTCAGGCCGGTTCTATCGGCGGACAGATGGTCAAGAAAATGATCGAAAAAGCTGAACAGAGCCTGTAGTGACCGAGAAAAGGTTTTGTAACCAATTAAAGGTCTACGATAACGGGCGTCAGCCTATAAATTGAATAGCGCGGCCCCCGCTTTAGCAAAGCGGGGGCTTCGTATGTAAACAAACTGTGAAAAATTGGTATTCTGTATTGACCGTCGGGCCGCACAGTGATAAACTGCATTTGGCATAAAACCCACGTGACGATATAAAGGAGAATTGAAACTGATGCTTGAGAGATTCAGTGTGCGCAGACCGCTGACCGTTTTGGTCGCGGTCATTGTCGTTATAATATTGGGAGCGGTGTCGTTTATGAACACCTCTACCGATTTGCTGCCCAGCATGAATATACCGTATGCCGTCGTAATGACAACATATGTCGGTATGACGCCGGAGCAGGTCGAGAACGATGTGACCGTGCCTATCGAGAGCCGTATGGGCACGGTGGGCGGCATAAAAGAAATCTCATCTATGTCCAGCGAACATTTTTCAACAGTAATTTTACAGTTTACAGATTCGACAAACATGGACTCCGCGTCGATAGAGATGCGGGAGTCGCTTGACCTTCTGTCCCTGCCTGACGGCGCGGGCAAGCCCGCGATACTTAAACTTAATCCAGATATGCTGCCGGTAATGGTAACTGCGGTGTACATGGAGGGTATGCGGCCGGATGAGTTTTCCGCGCTTACGCGCGACGAGATAGCGCCCGCGCTGGAAAGCGTTCCGGGCATCGCGTCGTCCGATGTTTCAGGGTTGATCCAAAACCAGATCCATGTAATCCTGCGCGAGGAAAAAATTGAGGAAGTCAACGCGCGTATGCGCGAGGCGGTCCAGAAACAGATCGACGCGGCTATGGCGGAGATGCAGCAGAGAGCGCAGGAGATGATAGCCGGACAGGTTGAGGCGTATGCCGAGGCCCGCGTGGCTGAGCTGATGAGCGCCGGTATGTTGTTTGAGGAGGCATATGCTCAGGTTCAGGCGGAGCTGCCCGCGGTAACGGAACAAATAACGGCGGAAGTTACCGCCGCTATGAGCGCGTCAGCGGCGGAGAACGGCGCGCAGCCGCCGGATCAGCCGGGCGAGATAGGAATTCCCGCCGAAATGCTGTCGGCGGACGCTTTAACAGGAATATTGACGGCTCAGAACTTCTCCATGCCGGCGGGCATTATGGCCGAGGACGGCGTTGAATACATGGTGCGCGCCGGAGATAGATTTACGAAAATTGAAGAGATTTCCGATATGCTCCTGTTCGATACAGGTATTGAGGGGGTCGGTGAGGTACGGCTCAGCGACGTGGCGGAGGTATTCGTGACGGACGACAGCGGCACGCATTACACCCGCGTTGACGGAAACCCGGCGGTCATGATCACGCTTCAGAAACAGACGGAATTTTCTACGTCGAACTTAGCCCGCGACATACGCGCGCGCATGGATGAGCTGAAAGAGAAGCACGAGGGCCTTGACTTTGTTATTTTCATGGATCAGGGTGAATACATCGACATCATCATCAACTCAGTCGTCAATAATCTGCTTTGGGGCGGGCTGTTCGCAATCATTATACTGATATTGTTCCTGCGCGACCTTAGGCCCACGTTCGTAGTCGCGGTTTCCATTCCCGTAAGCCTGCTGCTGGCGTTCGCGGCAATGTACTTTACAGGTGTTTCGCTGAATATCATATCCATGTCAGGGCTTGCGTTGGGGGTGGGTATGCTGGTGGACAACTCGATTGTGGTCATTGAGAATATTTACCGCCTGAAAAGCGAAGGTGTTTCAGTCAGGCGCGCGGCGGTGGACGGCGCGCGGCAGGTGGCGGGAGCAATCAGCGCGTCCACGCTGACCACGATCGCCGTGTTCCTCCCGATCGTATTTGTACAGGGGATAACGCGCCAGCTGTTTACGGACTTGGCTTTGACTTTGGCCTATTCGCTGCTGGCAAGTTTGCTTGTGGCGCTGACAGTTGTGCCTGCGGCATCGAGCGGGGTGTTCCGCAACGTTAAAGAGAAAGAACACAAAATGTTTCACGGATTTCTCGGCGCGTATGCCGGACTGCTGAGGTGGTCGCTCAGGTATAAATGGGCTGTGTTGCTGCTGGCGGTACTCGTGTTTGCCGCGTCGATTTGGGGCATCATGCTCAAAGGCACGGAATTTATACCGGCTATGGAGTCGCCGCAGCTTATGGCGAACGCGGATATGCCGGAGGGGGCCACGTTTGAGGAGACGGTCGCGGTCGCTGAGATGCTGGGTGAGCGTGTCGGGAGTATCGCCGACGTCGATAAGACGGGCGTTATAGTGAGCGGTTCCGGCGGCATGATGATGGGTATGGGTATGCTGGGCGGCGGTTCCGGCGGGAACGGGATAAGCATGTATATCATATTGAAGGACGACCGCTCAATGTCGAATAAAGAGGTCGAACTGGCGATTGTCGGACATGGGGAGGAGCTTGGCTGTGAGGTGTCGGTGTCGGGCGGCACGGACAACAGCGTGGGCCTGATGTCGGGCGACGGAATATCAATAAACATAAGAGGGCGCGAGCTGGACGCCCTGCGCGATACGGCGAGTGAAGTGGCTGAAATCGTGCGCTCTGTGGAGGGCTCCGCCAATGTGACGGATGTTGCGGAAAGAATATCTCCCGAATTGCGCATACGCGTGGATAAAGACGCCGCCATGCGGCACGGTCTGACAGTGGCGCAGGTGTTTATGGAGATAAACAGGGCGCTTGCCGATCCGAAAAAAACAATCACTATGACGCTGTCGGGCCAGAGCTATGAAGTTTCGGTCATGGACGGCGGATGGGAAGCTCCGGACTCAAAGGGGCTGGAAAATCTTGAGCTGACGAATATGAGGGGTGAAAAGACAAAGCTCGGCGACATAGCTGAGTTCTATGAGGATACGGGTTTTTCGACAATCAGGCGCAGGGATAACAGCCGTTATGTGACAGTGCGCGGCGACATCGCCCCCGGGTACAACGTCGGGCTGGTCAACGCGGAGATAGAGCGCCGTCTGGCGGATTACACGCCGCGCGAGGGCTGCTCCGTGACCATCGGCGGACAGTCTGAAACTATCGCCGTCGCGTTTGAGGATCTGTATCTTATGCTGGCGCTGGCGCTGGCGTTTATATACCTTATAATGGTGGCGCAGTTCCAGTCGCTTCTGTCGCCGTTTATAGTGATGTTTACCATACCGCTGGCGTTTACGGGCGGGTTTATCGCGCTGATCGCCGCGAATATGCCGCTGTCTATTGTAGGTATGATAGGGCTTATCCTTCTGAGCGGCGTTGTGGTCAATAACGGCATTGTGTTCATCGACTGCGTGAACCGGCTGCGGCGCGACGGCATGGATAAAAAGGAGGCGCTGGTCGAGGCGGGGCGCATACGTATGAGGCCGATTCTCATGACCGCGCTGACTACGATTGTGGCCATGAGCACAATGGCTATGGGCATGGGTATGGGGACCGAGATGGTGCAGCCCATGGCGGTGGTTTCCGCGGGAGGGCTGCTGTACTCAACGCTGATGACGCTGCTAGTTGTGCCGTGTATGTATGACTTGCTGCACAAAAACAAACCGATGAAACCCGACGAGCTTGACGAAGAGTAGAGATATAAACAGATTAAATATAATGTAATGGGAATGTCGCCTTAAAAGAGGCGACATTCTGATTGACAACAAGCCGCGCATAGCGTATAATAGGAATAACGTAAAAAAAGGGGGGTATTTTATGGCGCGAGTATATAATTTTTCGTCGGGGCCGGCAATGCTGCCGCCGGGGGTTCTAAGACGAAGCGCGGACGAGCTGGAGGACTACAGAAACACGGGCATGTCAATTATAGAAATGAGTCACCGCTCGAAGGCATATATCAAGGTGTATGAGGAGACCGAAGCCAAATTGTGCAGGGTTATGGGCATACCCGACACACACAAGGCGCTGTTTTTACAAGGGGGCGCGACACTTCAGTTCGCGTCGGTCCCGATGAACCTGATGAAAGGTCATAAGAGCGCGGATTATGCCATAACGGGATTCTTTTCTAATAAGGCGTATGTTGAGGGGCAGAAATACGGCGGTGCGCGCGTCGCGCTGTCCACAAAGAGCAGTGATTACACAATCATTCCGCTGCGGTCCGCGTTTAGTGTTGACTCCGAAGCGGCCTATTTCCACTACTGCCATAACAACACGGTATTCGGCTCACGCTGGCCGTATATACCCGAAACGGGTGACGTGCCGCTGGTCTGCGATATGTCGTCGTCGATACTCTCCGAGCCTGTGGACGTTTCCAAATACGGGGTTATCTATGCCGGAGCGCAAAAGAATATGGGGCCTGCCGGGCTGACGGTGGTTATAGTCCGCCGTGACCTTATGGGCAACGCGCTGCCGATTACGCCGTCTGTCATGGACTACACGGTACAGGCGCAGAACGACTCGATGACAAACACGCCGAATACATACGGCATTTATGTCCTTGGGCTGGTCCTGGATTGGATCGAGGAGCAGGGCGGCGTTAAGGCCATGGAAAAACGCAACCGCGAAAAGGCGAATATGCTGTATGACCTGATTGACGACTCAAACCTCTATCGGGCCGGTATAGCCACCGATTCGCGCTCAATGATGAACGTCACGTTCAATCTGGGCAATGTCGAGCTGGACGCCGAGTTTGTTAAACAGGCGGCCAAACGGGGCTTGATGACACTCGCGGGGCACCGCGCAACCGGCGGTATCCGCGCCAGTATATATAACGCGATGCCGGTTGACGGAGTAAAGGCGCTTTGTGATTTTATGAGAGAATTTGAATTTGATTACGGTAAATGAGAGGAGTAAATTAAAATGAAGAGACTGTATAAGGTACGCAACGGCAAAATCTGCGGCGTTTGCGGGGGACTGGGCGAATATTTGGGAATTGATCCGACTATACTCCGTTTGATTTGGGCTATCGCGGCACTGTCGGGAGTGGGGCTTTTGGCGTATTTCATAGCCGCGCTTATTCTGCCATATGAAGACCAATTGTAAAGGACGACGAGGTGTATGTATACTATAAAATGTGTCAACAAGATAGCGCCTATAGGCTTGGATATATTAGATCCCGCGCAGTTCGTTCTGAATGACAAAGACTTAAACCCCGACGGTATTTTAGTGCGTTCGGCTAATCTGAATGACGCTGAACTGCCGGACGGCCTTCTTGCCATAGCGCGCGCTGGCGCGGGCGTTAACAATATCCCTTTGGACAGATGCGCCGAAAAGGGGATAGTCGTGTTCAATACGCCGGGCGCGAACGCGAACGCCGTTCGTGAGCTGGCGGTTTGCGCCCTTTTTATGGCGTCGCGCGATATAGCGGGCGGCATTAAGTGGGCAGGAGAGCTTGAGGGCAGCGACGTCGCCGCTCAGGTCGAAAAAGGCAAATCAAATTTCGTGGGACCGGAGATACTGGGCAAGACGCTGGGCGTCATCGGGTTGGGCGCCATAGGCGTGGGCGTGGCGAACGCGGCGCACCATTTGGGAATGAAGGTTCTGGGGTTTGACCCGTTTATTTCGGTAGACGCGGCGTGGGGGCTCTCGCGCAATGTCGCCCGCTATCACGATCTGGGCAAGCTGCTTGCGGAGAGCGATTATATCAGCCTGCACGTGCCGCTGAACGCGCATACCAGGCATATGATAAATTCCGCGGCGCTGTCGATTGCCAAGCAGGGCGTCCGTTTGATCAATTTTTCGCGCGCGGAGCTTGTAAACGACGACGATATTATATCCGCGCTTGAGAGCGGCCGCGTGGCGCGCTATGTCACCGACTTTCCGACGTCAAGTATTAACAAGCACCCCGGCGTTGTGCCTATCCCGCATCTCGGGGCGTCTACGCCCGAGAGCGAGGATAACTGCGCGATCATGGCGGCGCAGCAAATATCCGACTATCTGATATGCGGCAACATCAAAAATTCTGTAAACTACCCAGATGTCGAGGCGGCGAGGGCCGCGGGGATCAGGCTTTGTGTGGCGCACAGGAACATACCTCAAATGCTGTCAAGAATATCCACTATGGCCGGAGAGGCAAATATCAATATAGATAAAATGGTAAACGAGTCAAAGGGAGATTATGCTTATACACTGTTTGATACAGCGGACGACATCAGCGATAAGCTGGTTGAATCGCTGAAGTCCGCCGAGGGGATAATAAAGGTAAGAGTACTCAGATAGGGGAGGTGGCGCCGCTTGGGTAAAATAATATTGACACTGTCCGGCAAGGGCGGCACCGGAAAAACCACCGTCAGCGCCGGGGTGACATCGTGTCTGGGAATATTGGGGCACAAAACGGTGCTGATAGACGCCGACTGCGGGCTTCGCAACGTCGATATAATTTTAGGAGTATCCGACAAAACGGCTATGCATTTAGGCGATGTTCTGTCAGGGAATGTGGCATGGGCTGACGCGCTTATAGAGCATCCCGATATACCGGAGCTTTCCGTGCTTGCCGCACCGAATCTTGAGTCGGAGCTTGACGCCGGGAAGATGAAAGAGCTTATCGGTTTGCTTGCTGTTGAGTTTGATTTTGTTTGGATAGACGGGCCGGCGGGGCTTGGGGACAAACTTATGGAAATGGCCGCTATGTCGGATATGGTGGTGGTTGTGGTCACGCCGGACATTGTATGTACGCGCGACGCGGCGCGTGCCGCCGAGCTGCTCAGTGACGAAAAGCCGATGAGCCTTATTGTCAACCGTGTGCGGCCCAGACTTATAACGGAGGACAGCGCGCTTTATATCGACGATATAATGGATGGGACAGGGATTCCGCTTTTAGGTGTTGTACCCGAGGACGAGCGGGTTATTGTCGCGGCCAACAGAGGCCTTCCGCTGATCGCGCTTTCGCAGGACGGGGCGGCGGCCGAGTATCGCAACATCGCGCTTAGAATATTGGGGAACCGTGTTCCGACTGGCGAAGTAAAAGTTACGAGCAGAGCGAAGCGGACATTTTTCGATAAATTAAATGACCGGGTGGGATGTCTTTTATGAATATCGCTTTGATAGCGCATGATAAGAAAAAAGAACTTTTGGTACAGTTTTGTATAGCATATTGCGGTATTTTATCAAAACATAACCTCTGTGCCACAGGTACGACCGGACGCCTTATTGCGGAGGCCACCGGACTGAATATCAAAAGGTTCCTCTCAGGGCCGCAGGGCGGCGACCAGCAGATAGGGGCGCGTATCGCGTATAACGAGATAGACCTTGTGCTGTTGTTCCGCGACCCGCTTACAGCCGCGCCCAACGAACCGGATGTTTCACTTTTGCGTTTATGTGACATCCATAACGTACCGATTGCCACGAATGTCGCCACAGCGGAGGTGCTGATCCACGGGCTCAGCCGCGGCGACCTTGACTGGCGCGATATAGTCAATCCGAAGTAGGAGGGGTTATCCTGCCGCTGTTTGGAAAAACACAGAATAAACCCGCCAATAAACCCGCGCCGGCTCAGGGCGCGTCGATGGTCAGCGCGCCGAAACAGCGCATAACGGAAATCGACATTACCCCGGGCACAAACCTGACCGTACGTATTCCCAGCGCGGAGGATCCGGCGAAGATGATAGATGTGTTCAGCAGTTACGAGCTTACTATAGACGAGAACACCTTCCTTGTTACGGCGCCGATGAAAGGGACGTTGCTGTATCCGATACGTTCCGGCGAGCGCGTTGAAGTCGCTTATGTGACGAACAAGGCCGCTTTTGAATGTCCGGCAATAGTCGGCGACCGCCTGAAAAAAGGCAACCTGAACTTTCTTACAATGCACTGCGACGGTCATATCAAGCGGAATCAGCGGCGCGGTGATTTCAGGGTGGATATTTTTCTTGAAACGACGACATTAAAAGCGCTCAAGGCAAATCCGACACTGGTTTTGCCGGACGCCCAGCCGGTAAAGTGCCTGATAAACAACCTGTCCGCGGGCGGCGCGGCGGTGTATACGAACGAACAGGCGGAGGTAGGCGAGGCTATCCATATAAACATGCCGGCTATGATATTCGGGGAACAAAAAAAACTGATGGCACAGGTCCATTGGGTGCGGCGGACGAATATTGAAGATGTCGTCTATAAATATTACATGGGGATCAGATTTATATTCAATAATCCGGTTGATAAGGAGGAGTTGATAAAATTTACGCTGGAGTACCAAAGACAACAACTCAGAAAGGGGAGAGAATAATGTTAAAAGTATCGCTTGACGGTATTAAGAGGTTTGTTTTCGACAGTGATATGGACAAGATTCTGTCAGACATTGAAAAGGCGCATAAAACACTTATAGAACGCAGCGGCGGAGGCAAAGAGTTTTTAGGCTGGGTTGATCTGCCGCGCAGCTATGACAGGGACGAGCTTGCGAGGATAAAAGAGGCGGCGGCGCGTATTCAAAAGGATTCACAGGTGCTGCTTGTTATCGGCATCGGCGGATCTTATCTGGGCGCGCGGGCCGCCATTGAGTTTATAAAGTCGCCGTTCTATAATCAGAAAGAGAAAACGACGCCCGAGGTGCTGTTTGTGGGGAACAACCTCAGCCCCGCGTATATAAACGATATTATGGAGCTGATAAAAGACCGCGACTTCTCGATAAACGTCATATCAAAATCCGGTACGACGACCGAACCGGCTATCGCTTTCCGCCTGTTCAAGAACGAGATCGAAAAACGCTACGGCGTTCAGGGCGCGGCGCGGCGCATATACGCCACTACGGACAAAGCCCGCGGCGTGCTGAAACAGGTGGCGGACGCTCAGGGCTATGAGAGCTTTGTGGTGCCCGACGATATAGGCGGACGCTTTTCCGTGCTGACGGCGGTCGGGCTTCTCCCTTGCGCCGTGGCGGGACTGGATGTCGATATAATGCTCGATGGCGCGAGAGAGGCTATGGACGCCTGCGTTTCAGCGAGTGAACCGAACCCCGCGCGTATTTACGCGGCGGGGCGCAACGCGTTGTACCGCAAGGGCTATAGCGTTGAGGTGCTGGCGTGTTACGAGCCTAATTTCAGATTTATGGGTGAGTGGTGGAAACAGCTTTACGGGGAGAGCGAAGGGAAAGAGCATAAGGGCATATTCCCCGCGAGCGTCGAGCTTACGGCTGATCTACACTCAATGGGGCAATATCTACAGGACGGTGAGCGGCTGCTTATTGAAACGGTCGTTACCTTTGACCGCCCGCTGAAGGACATAGTTATCCCCGCGCAGGAGGACGACGGCGACGGGCTGAATTTCCTTGCGGGACAGGGCTTGCACAGTATAAACGCACAGGCGTTCAAGGGGACTATGCTGGCGCATATCGACGGCGGCGTACCGATTATCGAGGTGGCCTGCGGCGCGCCCGACGAGCGCACGCTGGGACAGCTTATCTATTTCTTTGAAGCGGCCTGTGGTATTTCCGGCTATACTTTGGGCGTCAACCCGTTCGACCAGCCCGGGGTGGAGGCGTATAAGGTCAATATGTTTGCGCTACTGGGCAAAAAAGGCTATGAGGCGAAGCGCGAGGAACTGTTAAAAAGGTTGAAATAATTTTTGGAGGTAGATTATCATGGTTAAGCTACTCGTGGGCCTTGCCGGCACAGGCAAGACAAAATCCATCATCAATCTGGTAAATCAGACCGCGAAAGAGGATAACGGTCAGGTCGTGTGCGTTGAGCGCGGGAACAAGCTGCGGTTTGATATTATCAACGCCGTGCGTCTTATCGACTCGACGGATTATGACATTCAGGGCTTTCAGGTTATGCGCGGCTTTTTGACCGGCCTTTGCGCGGGGAATTTTGATATATCGCATATCTTCATAGACAGCCTTCACAAGGTTGCGAAGATGGACGACATCGGCGAGCTTGAGAAATTTATGCTGTGGCTGCGCGAATTTGAGAAGAAGCACGGCGTCAGCTTCACCCTGTCGGTCGGAATCTCCGAGGACAAGCTGACCGATCAACTGCGGGAGTTTTTATAAGTGGCGTCGCTGGTGCTGGCGTCGGGCTCTCCGCGCCGCCGCGAGCTGCTGGGCCAATTTTCGGGACATGACATACGTATTGAGGTGCCCGATGTTAACGAGGACTGCGATTTGCCCGCCTGTCAGGCTGTGGGCAAGCTTTCGCGCAGAAAGGCCAGAGCGGTAGATTTCCGCGAGGGCGAGATTGTTATCGCCGCCGACACGCTTGTCGAGATAGACGGGGAAACACTGGGAAAACCCGAAAACGACGCGGAGGCGTTTGCGATGCTGAAGCGGCTTTCCGGGCGCCGGCACAATGTTTATACGGGTATAACGGTATTTGACGGGCGGCGGGAGCTAACCGAAACGGAGCTGACGCGCGTGCGGTTCGCGCCGCTGACAGACAACGATATAAAGGCGTATGTCGCCACTAAAGAGCCGCTGGACAAGGCCGGGGCTTATGGTATTCAGGGCAGGGGCGCGCTCTTGGTTTCGGGGATCGAGGGTGATTTCTATAATGTGATGGGGCTTCCGCTGCACAGGCTGGGACAGCTTCTCGGCGGCTTCGGGATCAAGCTCTGTTAGGCTCGTGAAACTTGATGAGATTTATTTTAAGATACAAGTGGATAATACTGGTCGCCGCCGTTCTTATATCGGCGCTGGTTTTGTCTGTCGCTTCCGCGCTGTCGCCCGGCTTGGCGCTCGGCGGCTCCGGCATATTGGGAAGAGCGCTTAGGCCGTTTCAAACATCTCTCGATTCAATATCGGAAAGAGTCGGCGTGTTTTGGAACAGCGGACGGATAATAGATGAACTGCTCGCTGAAAACACCCGTTTGCGGCAGCACGCCGCTAACGTCGAGGAACAGGCGCGGCTTTATCAGGTTACGCTGGAGGAAAACGAACGCCTGCGTAATTTTCTTGACTTCAAACAGAGATGGCGCAATTTTGAAAGCCTTCCCGCCACTATAATTGCCCGCGACATCGACAATTATGCCCGCACATTTACTATTTCCCGCGGCGGCAGGCATGGTGTTGAGCCGCAAATGCTGGTGCTTAACGAATACGGACAGCTTGTCGGGGTGGTTTCGGAGGTCGGTTCGGACCACGCGGTACTGAGAACGGTCGTAGATTCCGAGTTCGCGTGCGGCGCGTATGTGTTCCGCTCGGGCGTTGACGGGGTGTGCAGGGGACGGTTCGAGCTTATGCGTGAAGGCCGGCTTACGATGATCGGGTTCAGTCCCGACGCGGATATTAAAAGCGGCGACGAGGTATTAACCTCCGGTGTTGGGGGCATGTTCCCTCGTGACATAGCAATCGGATACGTTTCGGAGGTGGAAACCGACATAAACGGCATGACCGTTACGGCGGTTGTTACGCCGGCGGCTGACCTGACGCACATTGATCAGGTGTTTTTGGTAATGTCGTTTGAAAGTGAGGACTAGATGTATACTGAACGTTATCGTATACGTATGTCGGTTGTAAAGCTCGCTTTATATCTTCTGCTGATACTTTTAGCCTTTGTCGCGCAATTCATTATGCCGCCGCTGATTATCTGGAATGTGCGCCCGCTTTTGCTGGTGGCCGCCGCCGTCGTCATTGCGATGTTTGCCGGCCCGCACATAGGCGGCGCTGCGGGGTTTGCTTGCGGATTGATGTGCGACTGGATTTCTTCTTTTACCATAACATATTACACCGTCGCGCTTATGCTGGCCGGTATCGTAATAGGGGTCATAGCCGACTACAGCATGAGAAAGACGCTGCTCTCGGCTTATTTCCTAGCGATAATCGTGCTGGTTATTGTGCAAACGCTGTTTGTCGCCATGTTTTTATTGGTATACAGGCGCGCGGATTCTTGGGCGCTTGTCCATGTAACTATACCGGAGATACTGTACTCGCTTGCGCTCTTGCCGCTTTTGTATTTTCCCGCGCGATCCGTTTTCAGAAAAACGCTGATAAAGAGGTGAAGACAGCGTAATGTCAAAAATGCGCCTGAATATCAGAATAGGCATATTGGGGCTTATGACGCTGTCGTTTGCCGCGATCCTGTTTATCACGCTGTTTGATCTACAGCTTGTGCAAACGGTGCCGGAGGCCGCTATGCGCGCGGAACGGCGCTATACAACTGAAATTAACGTGGCCGCGGCGCGGGGCGAGATATTCGACCGCTATGGGCGCCCGTTGATCACTAACAAGCTAAGCTATAACATAACGCTGAACCACCGCCAAATGATAATAGCCGACGCTAATGAACCCGGTTCGTCCGCGGAGGGATTATTGTCGCTTATCGCGCTGTGCCGCCGCGAGGACATAGGGTATGAAGAGAACTTCCCCGTCACGTTCGAGCCGTACAGCTATATAAATGAAACGACGCGCGCACAGGAGCGCCTCGCCAGATTTTTAGATGAGATAGAGCAGCCCGACCTCACGGCGGCGGAGCTTATGGAGTTTCTGAGAGAGAGATACGGTATCCCCGAACGGTTCAGCGACGACGACGCCCGGCTTGTAGTGGGCGTGCGCTACGAGCTGGAGCTTAGAAACCTTTTCTTTAACATTCCGCCGTATATCTTCGCGGACGACATAACTCTGAGGCTGCTGACGCTGATCGAGGAGCGGCGTTTTCCCGGCGTGAGCGTTAACAGTATCACATCCAGAGAGTATCAGACCGATTACGCCGCTCATTTACTGGGACGCGTGGGGCCTATTTACTCGGAAGAGGAGTATGAGGAGCTTAAACCGCTGGGCTACGCCTTAGACGCGATAGTTGGCAGGGATGGCATAGAGAAAGCCGCCGAGCAGTGGCTCAGGGGTATCGACGGCGTACTGAGCGTTGAAACCACGGCGTCCGGTCAGATAACCGAGCAAAGCTATAAACAAGAGCCGCAGCCCGGAAGCCAGGTTTTTACAACGCTTGACTTGCGGCTGCAAGAAGCGACGGAACACGCGCTGGAACGCGGCATTTATGAGTTGCGCGCGTCCGGCGACTATAAAGAGGGCGGCGCGGCGGAGGGCGGTGCGGCCGCCATAATAAATGTAAACACCGGCGAGGTGCTGGCGCTGGCGTCATATCCGACCTTTAGCCTTAAAGACTTTAACCGGAATTTTCAGATGTTGAATGAGGATGCCCTCAACCCCATGTATAACCGCGCCATAGCGGGCACCTACGCCCCCGGCTCGATATTCAAAATGTGTACGGGAATAGCCGCGCTGGAGTATGGTATTGTCAGGACCAGAACAACTATTTATGACCACGGCAGATATATGTTCTACGCGCCCAGCTATACCCCCAGATGCCATGTCTATCCCGGCTCTCACGGCAGCGTCAATATTGCGGCGGCAATCAAAGTATCGTGCAACTATTACTTTTATGAGGTCGGACGGCTGCTGGGCATAGACAGGATCGGAGAATACGCCGCCAAGATGGGGCTGGGACAAAAATCGGGTATTGAGATTGACGGCGAGCGGTTCGGCGTCTTGGCCGGCATCGAATACACAAACTCGCAGAATCTGCGCTGGAACGCCGGTGATACAATCCAATCCGCGATAGGGCAGTCTTATAACAGCTTTACGCCGCTGCAAATGGCGGTATATACCGCCACGATAGCCAACGGCGGCCTGCGTTACCGTCCTCATCTGATGAAATCGGTGCGCTCATATGACTTCAAACGCGAAGCGTTTGATATAATGCCCGAGATTTTAGACGATTTGCAGCTTGATCCGGATAACATAAAGGCGATTCAGGAGGGGATGCGTCAGGTCGCTCAGGCGGGCGGCACAGGCGCGAGGACGTTCGCGTCCTATTATATCCCCGTCGCCGCCAAAACGGGCACGGCGCAAACAACGGCAAACCGCCCCGACAACGGCGTTTTTGTTGCTTATGCGCCTTACGATAACCCCGAAATCGCCGTCGCTGTCGTTGTGGAAAAAGGCGCCGGAGGCTCGCGTGTCGCCCCGATAGCGCGGGAGATATTTACTGCGTATTTTCAAAATAAGGAGAACATGGCGAGCGTTGACATAGAGAGATAAAAAAATCTGTTAAATGGATGTGGTATTATGAAACACGGCTTTGAGATCACAATTTCGGTCGTACCGCAGTATTCGGCGGCGGGCGATTTCAACGAGGGTCTGGCGCCGGTAAAGCTGGACGGGCGCTGGGGGTACACCGACGCCAAGGGGGAACTGATCATCCCTTGCAAATTTCAGGGCGCGCAGGCCTTTTCAAACGGGCTTGCCGGCGTTCAGGCCGACGGCAAATGGGGGTTTATTGATACGCGCGGGCGTGTGGTGTTCCCGATGCAGTTCGAGGAAGTTTGCCCGTTTTCAAACGGGTTGGCGCGCGTTATGAAGGGCGGGTTCTGGGGGTTCATTAAAGCCGAGTATGACATAGATTACGTCGAACCCGTTCCTAAAGCCAAGAAAAGCAAGAAAAAAGACGAAGCTGCCGCCGTGCTGCCGGTCGAAAATATCAGACAGAACTCCGCCGGACTGACGCGTGTTCAAAAAGATAAGCTCTGGGGATTTATTAACAGGGACGGCGCCGAGGTTGTGCCGACGATCTATGAATACCTGGGGGATTTCTTTGACGGCATGTCGCGTTTCAAGCGCGACGGCAAATGGGGCTTTATGAACATATATTGCGACGAGGTCATCCCCAATATATTCGACAGCGTCGAGCCGTTTTCCGAAGGGCTTGCCCGGGTCCGTAACGGAAACAAGCTGGGCATAATTGACAAAATGGGACATATTATCATCGAGCCGGAGTACGATATGGTGTATACGTTCCTGAAAGGTCAGGCGCGGGTCAAAAAAGACGGCAAATGGGGCGTTATCGACAAAAACGGCCGCATACTTGTGCCGCCGCGCTATGACAGGATAAATCCGTTTTTTCAGGGGCTTGCCCGCGTCGAGAAAGACGGGCTTTGGGGCTTTATCGACAGTGACGGTGTTTTGGTAATACCGCTGCAATACGGGGCGATAGGCGACTTCCACGAGGATTTGGCGGCTGTTTGCCTTGGTAACCCGTGGAGTGACGGGCTGTGGGGCTATATCGACGCAAACGGCGACGAGGTTATATCTCCTGAGTATGAAGCCGCCGAAGCGTTTTCCGAAGGGCTGGCGCCCGTTATGCGGGGCGGCCTTTGGGGATATATCAACGAGCATAACCATGTTGCCGTCCCCTTTATCTTAGACGACGCGCACGGATTTTTGCAGGGCCGCGCGCGGGTGACGCTTGAGGGACAGCGGGTTGTCATCGACACAAACGGCAATATTATAGAGCAGTAGAGGGACGTTTTACCGTCAATGCCGTTATTGCTTATACAAAGATTTAATCGGCGGAGATAATTTATATTAGGCGGTGTTGATGTTGAATGTTGAATATAAGGAAAACGTACTGACGGCAGACGAATATATCATGTTTGAAAGCAAAATGGGCGATCCGCTGACTTCAAAAGAACAAGCGGAGCGGTCATTGGCTCATCAGTTGTTTTCTGTTATTGCAATAATAGATAATGAAATAGTTGGAATAGCTCGATTACTCGGTGATGCGGCAATATTCTACTATATAAATGATGTTTGGGTTTTGCCGGAATATCAAGGAAAAGGTATCGGAACAAAGTTGGTGGAAAAGTTAATCGAGCATGTAAAAGAAACCGGCATACCTGGAACGTCTGTATCTTTGTGTCTTATGAGTGCAAAAGGAAAAGAAGGTTTTTATGAGAAATTAGGATTTTTACAGCGCCCACATGGTTGGGAAGGCGCAGGAATGGAAATGGAAATTGACATAGAATAGCGAATAGTATAAGCATTATCCGCGTCATGTCAAAACCTCGCGCCAGAAGCAATATCATATATTGCTTTTATGAAGATTTAATCAGCGAAGATAATTTATATAATATACAGGGGGTTGCTATGTTCTATAACGCCGCAAACGGAAACATAAAAATCGGAAACACAGACATGGATTATATCTCCTTTGGAAAAGGCGATAAGAATTTAGTTATTATCCCGGGGTTAGGAGATGGGCTGAAAACGGTTAAAGGCGCGGCTGTCGCTCTTGCTGTAATGTATAAGTGTTTTGCGAACAGATACAAGGTATATGTTTTCAGCCGGAAAAACCACTTAGAAAAAGGCTGTTCCACAAGGGATATGGCGGCGGATTATAGAACGGCAATGGAAAAGCTAGGTATTGCACAGGCTGACATTATGGGCATTTCTCAAGGAGGTATGATTGCCCAGTATATTGCTATTGATTATCCTGAATTGGTTGAAAAACTCGTTTTAGCCGTAACTTTATCAAGACAAAATGAAACGGTGCAAAAAGTTATTGGCAGTTGGCTCAAGATGGCTGAGTTGAATGACTATAAAAGCATATTTATTGATACAACAGAAAAATCGTATACGGAAAAGCGTTTGAAAAAGTACAGACCGCTTTACCCGTTACTTAGCAAAATCGGCAAGCCCAAAGATTTCAGCCGCTTTATCATTCAAGCCAATGCTTGTATCAGTCATAACGCTTATGACGAGATAGAGAAAATAAAATGCCCGACATTGGTTATCGGGGTTGACAATGATAAAGTAGTTGGGGTTAATTCCTCTGAAGAAATAGCCGAAAAAATAGAAAACAGCAAACTGATTATATATGAAGGCTTCGGGCATGGAGTGTATGAGGAAGCAAAAGATTTTAACCGCCGAGTTTTGGATTTTTTAAGTTTATAGCATCGCGCCGAATAAGCATTATCCGCGTCATGTCAAAACCTTGCGCCAGAAGCAATATCATATATTGTTTTTACGAAGATTTAATCGGCGGAGATAATTTATATACTACGAGGTATGAGAATGTTGATAAGGTGGGCGACTAACGAGGAAAAGCAAAAGCATGGCTATCCCGAAAACGAGTTCGGCGATTTTGATGTTTTAACAGCGATAGACCGTATGACTAATGCGGTTTTAGGAATTGTTGGCTTTTCTCGTGAGAAAGGCATAATTGGTGAAGCAAAAATATCCGATTATCAGGACAAAAAAGATATAAAAAAGAAGTTGCTTTTATGCGCAGACAGACAAGTAAACCCTAAAGGACATAGCTTTCATTATTTGTATTCTGTATACTCGAAAGAAGCGCAAGAAGAATTTTGCCCATGTTGCAATAATGAGCCAATGCCGGACGGATTAAAGGATATTGCCGAACTTGATTATTCATTCGTTACTGCGGAACGAATTGCGCAAGGGCGGTTGTTTGGAAAATGCCATGTGCTTTCTAAAAAACATTATGTTCATCTTTTTGATATGCCGAAAGACGATTTGACTGGATTTATGAGTGATATTCAAAAGGCGGCAAAAGCATTACAAGAGGTAACGGGTGCGGTAAAAATAAATTATGAAATTCACGGAAATACGGGAGCGCATTTACATTGTCATTTGTTTCCTCGTTACCTTGATGATGATTTCCCAAGCGCGCCTATTAATTATAGAATAGCCGAACCGTCACCGTATGAAAGCGATGAAGAATTTGAATGGTTTTTCAATAAAATGCAAGAGTTACTTTGCGGATAATAAGCATTATCCGCGCCATGTCAAAACTTCGCGTCAAGCGATTTTTATGACCGAAAACCAACACCCCACACCGTTGCGTTGATAAGGAGAGTATAACATGAAGCAATATCACATTGACTTGGAAA
>Ga0099364_10004797_pt1 | contig 20396 bp, 18 predicted proteins | sample TergutTh196P3_FD_73070 | JGI IMG/M metagenome (GOLD analysis project Ga0099364, IMG submission 73070) | Microcerotermes parvus P3 segment gut microbial communities from Pointe-Noire, Republic of the Congo - Th196 P3 | ecosystem: Host-associated > Arthropoda: Insects > Digestive system > Gut ... | reverse complement strand
CCAAAAGCTTGATGCTGTGATATAACACTGGATGAAGTATAAGGACAATATTTACTGAATTGGAGGGAAAATTATGTTACTATCAAAAGAAATAATGCGCCAAAGGTATGAGTCTGCCAGAAAGATTATGAAAGACAAAGACCTTGCGGCAATGTTTTTCTTTGGAGACCGCCATCCGGGCGACGAACTGACGGGAGATTTTCAGTATTTTGCGAACACATTTATTTGGTATAGGCGTCATTGCGTACTCTTGTTTCCTGACAAAGAACCCGCGCTTATTTCCGGCAGTTGGATACAGACTCAAAACATAAAGCGATGGTGCTGGATTGACGACTGCAGAATTGTTTTCTCTGATGAGGATGTATTTAACTATATTGTCAGAATACTTAAGGAAAGGGGAGTTACCAAAGGACGCGTTGGCACAAGCCTGTATTATGTCAGCACTGTGGCAGAAAGATGGATCAAAGAGAGACTGCCGGATATCGAACTGGTAGAAGTACATCCGGAGATCATGAACCTCAGGCTCAACCCCGGAATGGAAACGAGGGCGATAATGAAGAGAAGCGCCGAGATCGCAGACGGTGCGTTTCACCATGTCCTTCCTTTCATTAAGGCCGGCGCCACTGAAAACAAAGTTCGCGGTGAGATTGATAATTACATTTACGAAAACGGAGGGGACGATTGCTTCACAGGCGTTTCCGCAGGACCTTACAGCTTGGATGCAAGCAAGAATAAATCACGGTTTGCCTGGCCGCCGACGGCGCAGCTTCAGGTAATTGAGCCAAAGGATATCGTAGTCCTTGAGATCACGCCGCGATATGACGGATACTGGTCGCAGATCGTACGTTATGTATCTGTCGGCGGTCCGAACCCGGATTTGGAAGAAATTTTCCGATATAATCAAAAATGCATTGAGTTCATTACTGAAGAAATAAAGCCCGGCAATACGATAGGAAATATGTGCACGGCCGTGAGAGAGAAGTTTGCCGCTTATACCGGAGAATATGTCATGGGTCATAATATTGGGCATCTATGCGGTTTGGATCTCACCGACGGCAATCTGCTTGACGATTCAAAAGTAGTAATGTCGCCCGGAATGGGGATAATCGTTCACCCGAGCATTCTCAAGGCTGATAAGACCTGCGAGATATTCTCCGGGCAGACATACATGGTGACGGAGAACGGTTATGACGCGATAAACAGTTCGGACAATAAGGTCTACGTTGTATAGCCTAAATTACAAAAGGAGTCGTGAAAATGGGACGTCTTGATGGAAAAACCGCCATAGTTACCGGCGCGACAAGGGGAATGGGCGAGACGATAGCCCGAATGTTTGCGTTAGAGGGTGCAAAAGTCGTAATGACCGGCAGAGATGAACCGGTGCTGATGGAAAGCTGCAAAGCGATCCGGACACTCGGCGGAGACGCTTCGGCGATCAAAGCAAGCGTTGAAAGCGAATCCGAATGGGACAGGGTCATGGCTTTCGCACATGAGAAATACGGACTTGTCAATGTTCTTATGAATAATGCGGGAGTAACCATTCCGGGCAACCTTGACGAGTTCGACCTTGATACATACAAGAAGGTTATGGACATAAATTACTTTGGTTCCCTGATCGGCATGTCGCAGGTCATTCCGGATATGAAGGAAAGCGGCGGCGGGTCGATCATAAACTGTTCGAGTCTTGCCGCGATAACACAGTTCGGAGGTCCGAATCCTTATCAGGGAGCGAAGAGAGCGATACACGGCGCTACTTTAGCGGCGGCGTATAAGTACGGAAAATTTAAAATCAGAGTAAACGCCATCGTTCCCGGCATCATATTGACCAACCCGCCATTTATCGACGATCCGGAGCTGCCGGCGGCTAAATTTCTTCTGTCGGGCCATGCGCTCCCTTACCTTGGCGAGCCGGAAGACGCCGGATATTTGGCGATTTATCTCGCCTCGGATGAGAGCAAGTACGTAACAGGTGCGGAAATAGTCTTTGACGGAGGCTACAGACTGACGGGCTTCAAACAGGAGATGTGCGACTATAAGCTTAGGTGATCAAGGAAAGGCATGGTAGTACAGGCATAATTAAACTTGACAATTGCCAATATATCAATTAAGCTGAAATCGTGAAAAATACAGAATTGGGGGGGACAATATTCTATGGAAAAACTTACGCAAAACCAGGCGGAGATGATCGTGAAAACAATGATTGACGTCGCGCTCAAAAATGAAGCGTATTTTTCAGAACTTGACGCTGTTATGGGCGATGCGGATTTCGGCGTTTCTCTCGCCGGGGGGTTTGGCGCCGTTGAAAAAGAATGGGACGGCTTTGACAAGTCTTCAATAGGAAGCCTTTTGCTAAATGTTGCGTCTGTCATTACAAAAAATACTGGCGGCTGTTCCGGACCGGTTTGGGGAACTTTATTTATGCGGTGCGGTATGGCGTTTCGCGGCAAAACTGAACTGACGCTCGAAGAAATCATCGCCGCGCTGAAGAGTGCCATTGACGGCATCTCTCAGCGCGGCGGAGCTGTTTTAGGCGACAAGACTTTGCTTGACGCGCTAAATGCGATTGTAGTCTCGTTTGAAAGCTCGCTCACGCAGGACGGTTCTTTGCTTGACGCAATAAAAAAAGCCGCGGATGCGGCATATGAAATGCGCGAGACTTCAAAGAGCTGGGTGGCAAAAAGAGGCCGTCAGTCCTTTACGGGGGATCGCAGCATTGGAACGTACGATCCCGGCATCGTAGCTATCGGAGATATGGCAATCGCCATTTCAAAGGCCCTTTCGGCCGATTAGCCGGCCGATCCTTAGCCCCAGATTAATACAATAACAATATATATCTAAAACAAGAAAGGAAATCTGCAATGAAAAAGTTGGTAAACGACCCCGCGAATTTTGTAAGAGACATGATGGAAGGCGTCTATCTGGCAAATCAAGACAAACTGAAATGGGTTCCTGAGTTCAATATTTTCTATCGCGCAGATATGCCGAAGGACAAGGTTCTCATCATGCAGGGTTCGGGTTCCGGCCATGAACCTGCGCACAGCATGATAGTTGGTCAGGGAATGCTTGACGCGTGCTGTCCCGGAAATGTGTTTGCAGCCCCGCCGATGGACTATGTTTTTGAGTGCACCAAGCTCCTCAATAACGACAGGGGAGTCCTTCACCTCATAAACAACTATCAGGGCGACCGCATGGCATGGGACATGGGTAAGGAAATGGCTGAAGCAGAAGGCATAAAAATCGGAGTCGTTATAATTGATGACGACGTATCAGTCACCAACAGCCTATACACCGTAGGAAGAAGAGGCGTAGCGGGTAACTTTTTCGTGATCAAGGCTGTAGGCGCCGCGTCTGAAAAAGGGCAAAGCCTTGAAGAGCTTGTTGAGCTGGGCAAAAAAGTCAACAGCGTTACGCGCTCAATGGGCATAGCGCTTACATCCTGCACACCCCCTGCGAAGGGCACTCCGATTTTTGATATTGGCGACGATGAGATCGAAATCGGCATCGGAATACATGGTGAACCCGGTCGCCGCCGTGAAAAGATCAAGCCCGCAAGCGAGATCGTTGACGAAGTGTTTACCGCGATTTACGAAGATCTCCCGTTCGCTAAAGATGACCGCGTCGCCGTCATGGTAAACGGAATGGGCGCGACCCCGATCAGCGAGCTGTATCTTGTCTATGGGCTGGTAGCGAAAAAATGCGCGGAAAAAGGTTTGATCATAGCGAAAAACTATGTTGGAAATTACTGCACTGCTCTTGATATGGCAGGATTTTCGCTGACGATGGTTAAGCTGGACGCAGAACTGGAAGGCTTACTGAACGCCCCGGCAGAAATTCCGATAAGAGTATTTTAGTATCTTACGGATTTGCATAAAATAATAAAAAGGAGAAAAGACTAATGAGAAGAAACAAGAGAGTTTTTGCCATAGCCATTTGCCTGATAATGGTCATGGGATTTCTTGCGGCGTGCGGAGACTCAACACCCGCCGCACCCGATGCCGGCACAAGCCCTGCACCGGGCAGCAGCCCCGCGCCTCCGGCTGCGACGCCGCCCGCAGGCAGTACTCTGCCCACCACGCCGGAAGATGAGACGGCGAGTTTTATGCAGCATATCGACATTATAGGCGACAGCAGCCAAATCGCTGTCATAAATCCGTTTAATCCGGCTGCGAATCCTATGTCCTCCGGCTGGGTTTTGATCATGACCCATGACAGGCTGATCGAAAGAGATCCTGAAAGCGGGCAGTTCATCCCACACATTGCGCATGACTGGGGTACGGATGATTTCCAGAATTTCGTCTTTAACCTGCGCGACGACGTATATTTCCACAACGGGCAGCAGCTCACTGCGGAAGACGTCGTATTCACGATCGAAACAGCACAGGATATCGGTACCGGTTCCCCGGCGCTTGCCCAATGGGGCGGAGTCGAATCTGTGAGGGCTGTGGACAATTTCACCGTTGAGATAACTCTCAGAGACGTAAACGTCGATTTCTACCACCATGTTTCAGCGCCGGCGGCTTGCATAGTCAGCAAGAGCGCGCTTGAGGCGGATTCTGAAACAGGTACGCATATCGGCTCCGGCGCATACACAGTTCACGAGTTCGTCTCAAACGACTATGTGATCTTCGCCCGAAATGAGAACTACTGGAATGAAAGATTTAATGTAATAACGCCAATGGTGACGATAAGGTATGTCCCCGAGCTTACCGCTGCAGCGGCAAGGATAGAAAGAGGCGAGAGCCAACTGACATTCAGAATAGCAGTCGAGGATATTCCCATATTCCAAAGGGAGCCTGATAAATTCCATGTCTTCCCGCAACTGCTTAATACCGTCCAAGGGTACTCCTTCAATGTGAGCGACCCGCTGCTTCAGGACTATAATCTCAGAATGGCCATCATGCACGCGACTGACAGGGCCGCTATCGCCCTTTTCTCGGCGGGCGAGTGGGCTGTCTCGGTTGTCGGGCATGAAAGAGGCGGAGGAACAATATGGGCATACGGAACTGATTTCCGCAAAAACGATATCCCGGCTATCGAGTATGACCTCGATCTGGCAAGACAATACCTTGAACAGTCAAACTATAACGGCGAGACGATCGAAATAGCCGCCGCCATCATGACGAATGTCAGAGCGGCTCAGGCTCTTCAGGAGCAGTTGAGGGTAATCGGCATAAACACTGAGGTTCGTGAGCTGGATTCCCCGGGACTCTCCGCTTACGCGATAGATCCGGACGGCGGCTCCCAGATAATTATTTTCAGCCTCCAGATGAACCTTGCCGCGAGCTCATCAAGGTTTGTATTCGTTCCGGGCATGCCTCAAAACAGGATGCAATATAACAATCCTGAAGTCACCGCTCTGCTAGACGCGGCCGGCATGGAGCTGGACGTCAACGCACGCCGCGATATGTACTATAGGGTCCAGGAAATCGTCGCCGAGGATCCGCCGTACCTGCAGCTCTTCTGGCGCCTAAACACCATTATCGCCGCGCAAGGGTTGGGCGGAGTAGTCACCCCGGCGGACAATCTCCAAAACGACTTCAGACAAATTTTCATGCTTCTTGATTAGTTCTTGCTTTGCCGGAAGCGGGGCTTGCTGTAAGTCATGATCGCGTATGACCGGTATAAACAGCATGCGTCAAAAGCCGTTACCTGCGGTCGGGGGCTTAATCCCCCGGCCGCGGGGGTAATGACGGCTGTCTCCTGAAAAGCTTGACTTTCTCCATAGATCGCAGCAGAAGGAGGACTAAGCGATTGATCCGCTATATTATTAAACGTATTTTGTGGCTGATTCCGGTAATCATCATTGTGGCATTCATCATTTTCGCACTTATGGAAGCAGCCCCGGGAAACGCTATACACGCAATACTGGCTTACGCTACTGAAATGACCCCGGAAGAACGCGATGAGCTGATTCGCTTACATAATCTGGACAGGCCGATGATATACAGATTCGGCCTTTATATGCTGAACCTTATCCAAGGCGACCTGGGCGTTGGGGATATCACCAAAACGCCTGTGTGGCCTGTTTTTATTAGCAGACTGCCAAACACCTTGATTCTGGCTTTTTCATCGCTTATCATAGGGATGATAATAGCTCTCCCATTGGGTATTATTGCGGCGAGGCGCGCCGGCACATTGATTGACAACTCTGTGACGGTGTTTACGCTGGTTGGCATGTCTATGCCCGCCTTTTGGGTTGGGCTGATGCTGCTGCTCCTTTTTGGGCTTAGGCTCGGCGTATTGCCTATCGGAAACTTCGACCAGGGCATACGAAGCCTGATAATGCCTGCATTAGTCGGCAGCTTTACACTCATGGCGACTACGGCAAGACAAACCCGCTCAAATATGCTTGAGGTCCTCAAGTCCGACTATCTGCGCACCGCCAGGGCGAAGGGTGTTCCGGAAGAGGTTGTGATCAGAAAGCACGCGCTTGGCAATGCTTGGATTCCGATCATTACAGCGATCGGCATCTCGCTCAGCACCCAGCTTGCGGGCGCAGTTGTCATTGAGCAGGTTTTCACATGGCCGGGCATAGGCCGGATGGCTGCGGAAGCGGTCGTGTCTCGTGACGTCACGACAGTCACCGGCGTTGTCATTATGACGACGATCCTATACGTTATAGTGCAGCTGACCGTTGATATACTCTATGCGTTTGTTGACCCGAGAATCAAAGCGCAATACATGAGTCAAGTTAAGAAGAGAAAGAAGCCCAATCGCCGAGCGGAAGCAGCAAAGAAGCCTGATGTGAGTCGCGCGGAATCTATGATACAAGAACAGGAAAAGGAACTTCCGGCGGAAAGCGTTGCCGTGATTTCTCATGCTCAGGAGCCGGAACCGGCTGAGGCGCCCGAATCGAAGTCGGAAAGCGCCGCCACAGATTCGGCTGAGCAGCGAGCCGGAGAAGTATCGTTTGTCACAAGGACTTTCTCTAAAACCGCAACGGAAATAGAGCAGAGCAATGAACGCACTGCCGATGCCGGCGCACCGGAAATAAAAAGAAATAAAAAACGCAGCCAAATGACCGAGATAATCCACCATATATACAAAAACAAAGGGGCTATGGCCGGACTGATTATCTTCGGAATTATGCTGATAATGGTAATTGTGTCGCTGTTTATCAGTTGGGATTCCGTCGTCACCATGAGCCCTTCCACCATACTCCAAAGCCCAAGCATGAAGTTCCCGTTCGGGACTGACCGTTTTGGGCGGGACGTGCTGATGCGTGTACTATACGGAACCAGGTTCACTCTGGCAATTGGATTCGGTTCAGTTGCGTTCGGCGCGATATTTGGGCTGCCCGCAGGCGCTATCGCGGGATTTTTCGGAGGAAAAGTGGATGATTTTATTCTGAGGGTGTCAGACATTATCGCCTCTACGCCGGGGCTGCTCTTGGGTATGGTCATTGTGACAGTCCTTGGGCAGAGCCTTCAGAACCTTATCATCGCGGTAGGGATTCAAGCCGTACCGATATACTTAAGAATGATAAGGTCTTCGACAATAACCGTGAGGAACAATGAATTTGTGGAAGCGGCGAGGGCAATCGGCTTTTCCAACTTCCGCATAATCTTCACGCAGGTAGTACCCAACGGATTGGCGCCGGTTATCGTTACGCTGACGGCGAGCCTTGGTTTGACTATTATTATTGCATCTTCGCTTTCTTTCCTGGGCTTTGGGATACCTGTGCCAAGTCCGGAATGGGGCGCAATGATGGCGGAAAACAGAGATGTTCTTCGGGCCGCGCCGTGGCTCACGGCAATCCCGGGTATACTGATCATGCTGGCGGTTCTGGCTTTTAACCTGCTGGGAGACGGGCTGCGCGACGCGCTTGACCCAAAACTAAAAAAGAGATAAAGTGCACTATTCGCGAGGAGGTATAAGAAAATTGTTAAATCCAAATCCAGCCGACGACTATAGGGATCTTCGCAGCAGCTATGACGTCCCGGTCAACAGCAAAGGTAAAATCTCCGTCTCCGATGAATACAGGGAGTGCTGTACTCATTTCGAGATAAGGGTACACAGGCATGGCCCGGACAAGCTTGCGACAAAGACGCTTCTTTGTGATGACCACGGGTTTTGCGTGACTAATGTGATTATCATGGGAAAGGAAAAATGCGCTGTTTTCGACGCTCAATGGACTACGGCAAACGCATATCGCTGCCTTGCGGAAATAATTGAGGAAAACCTTGAACTGGAGACGATCTACCTCTCACATGCCCATCCGGATCATTTCTTTGGGTTTACAGTTCTAAAGAACGCTTTCCCGAACGCCCGCGTGATCGCCGTTCCAGAGGAAGCGAAAATCATTAAAGCGCAATGGACTGAGAAATGGGATGCAATAGTCAATACGGTGGGCGAAATGAACTATCCACCGCGCGAGATTCCTTTTGACATCGAACCGTTCAGCGACGACCATTTCTTGCTCGAAGGTGAAAGGATCGAAATTCTCGACCGCCTGATGGGCGACTATAAATATAACACTGCCGTTTATGTGCCTTCGATCAAGACGCTTATGTGCTCCGATATCCTGTTCAACGAGGCTCATCCGTTCACCTGCGAGGTTACAAAAGAAGAAAGAGCGGAGTGGTACGAAGTATGCAATAAGCTTGAAGCCATAGGCGCAGAAGTCGTCATACCCGGACATGCCAAGTTTGGCATGCCGTTTGACAACACAAGCTTCGAATTTACTCGCCGCTACATCAAATGGACGGAGTTCGAGCTTGAAAGGTGCAAGAGTGAGGGCGAGTTCTTCTTCAACATGCATCTGCGGTTCCCGAATGCCACGCTGGCAAGAAGCAACGTGCAAAACGCGCTGGTATTTTTCAATAAGAAGGAATGGAACTGGCGTGAAGACGATGTCTGGACTGAAAGCTGAAAAGGAAAAATACGAAAAACAGCTTGCGCCGGGCATGATGTAAAACATGGGAGGAGTATGAGAATATGATTACATCCATGAAAAACGCCTTTGATGTAAAAGACAAACGCGTGCTTATCACCGGAGCTACACAGGGGTTGGGGCTTGGAATGGCGGACGCTTTTCTTGAGGTCGGCGCACAGGTGGGTTTTACCGGCCGCAATGCGGAAAAGGCGCAGCAGGTGATAAGCGACATGAATGCGAAGCATCCCGGCTGCGTTATTAAATACTATCAGGCTGACCACAGGAAGCAGGAGGACTGCCAGAGCTCGATTGATTCCTTTATCAAAGATTTCGGAAAGATCGACGTCCTTATAAATAATGCCGGAGCGGGCGGCGACGGGGACTCAATAGACTATATTGACAATAACTTTGAAGTGTGGCATTTTGTCCTTAGTTTGGATTTGACGTCCGTGTTTATGATGTCAACTATGGCAGCAAAATATATGAGAGATACAGGCGGCGGATCCATAATAAACATTACATCCAATGCGGGGTTCGTCGTAAACAAGCCTCAGAAGATAACTGCTTACGCCACCGCAAAAGAGGGCGCCAACCACATGACAAAAATGCTGGCATGGGAATGGGCGCCGTATAAGATACGTGTCAATGCCATCGCTCCCGGGTATTTTGAGAGCAACATCACACCGCCGCATATGAAGCATTTGGAAGAGCTGTGGCTTGAGTACACCCCTACGGGCCGCAAAGGCAAGCCTGTCGAACTGGGCGCCTTGGCCGTTTATTTGGCGTCGGAGTCAAGCGAGCAGATGACCGGAGCTATCCTTTGCATCGACGGAGGGTATTCGCTTGCGAACTAGTCTACATTTTTGCAGGGCTGTTATGAAGTTTAGGCATGTTGTGAGCAAACAATGAGAAGGGAAATGGTAATATGGCTGTATTACTAAAACTACTGAAAGGATTCTGCTACTTCTTTCTGATCATTAGCTGCATATGCATTGCGCTTCTGGCGATCTGGACTGTTTACGATGTAATTATGAGATTCTTGTTCAACAGGCCCAACTCAGGGCTGCCCGAGTGGAGTCAGGTTTTGCTGATAGTCTCAATAGTGTGTATGGGCTTTGCGGTCGCAGACGGCCGGGCAACAAGGGTTGACGTTCTGGTTAACAAGTTTCCCAAGAACCTCAATATCGCTTTTGAGATCATTATGGGACTTGCCGGGTTTGTGTTTTTCGCGCTTTGCGGATGGAGGCTGTTGGCTCAGATCGAGTCTTCCATAAATCGTGGAGAGGCGTACTTCTTTATAGGCTTTCCAAGGTGGCCCTGCTATGGCGCCTTGGGCTTTGCTTTTCTTTCCTCTGCGGTGGGGTCGGTCCACTTTACCATTAAAAGTGTGGTAGACTTCAAAGCTCCTAAGGCCAGAGGCTCTCTCGTGGACGATCCTGAGTTAGCCATTCTGGCGGATATGGATGCTGAATCAAACAAAGGGCATAGCCCCGAGGCGCGTAACGCCATAGAGAAGGGGGCGGAATAATGGCTCCTTATGTGATAGGATTGCTGGGAATAGCCGTCTTGCTGATGTTGATTATACTCCGCATGTGGATTGGCGTTGCTATGGGGCTTGTTGGGATAGCTGGACTGATATTGCTGCGCGGTGTAAACCCGATGCTTGCTATGATCGCGGAAGTTCCGTTCGGACAAGTCAACAGCTATACGTTAACGGTGGTTCCGATGTTCACATTGATGGGCATGGTCATCGCCGAATCAAAGATTGGACCCGGCTTGTTCCAGGCATGTAACGCATGGCTTGGCAGGAGGCGCGGAGGCTTGGCTTCGGCAACTGTTGTCACATCAGGCTTGCTAGGTGCGATTTGCGGCTCACATGTGGTCGGAACGGTTATACTGTCGAAAGTCGCGCTTCCGGAGATGAAGCGATACAATTACGATGAGCCTTTTGCGGCCGCGACTGTAGCCGCCGGGGCGCCGCTGTCAATAATTATCCCGCCCAGCATACCACTCATAATATACGGGATAATTACGGAACAGCCGATAGGCAAGCTCTTTATGTCAGGCATAATTCCGGGGCTGTTGATGATACTCATTTTCGTAGCGATAATAGTCTTTACGGTCGGTAGGCATCCGGAAATGAAAAACATGAGGGGCGAGAAGATATCACTGAAGGAAAAGCTGAAACAAACGCTTGGCGTTCTTCCAATGGTAGTGCTCTTTATAGTCATATTAGGCGGTGTTTATACCGGTGTCTTCACCACAACGCAGTCCGGAGCCATTGGAAGTATCGGCTCGGTAATAATAGCCCTGAGCTATAAGGCCATAAACGGCAAAAAGCTTTGGGTGGCCTTAAGAGAGTCTGCCGCGACAATCGGAATGGTATTTGCGATGCTCATGGGCACATATATTTTTATCAGGTTTATCACATTATCGCAATTGCCGCATGTCATATCGGGGTTTCTGGTGAGCATAGACGCCCCTCTGCCGCTGATGCTGTTGTTTTTAGCGATTCTGTACATACTGCTGGGAATGTTTCTGCCTGAGATCCCAATGATTATACTAACGGTCCCCGTGCTGTTTCCGGGGCTTATGGCTATTGGGCTCGACCCCATCTGGCTTGGCATGTACCTTGTACTCATGATGGCTCTTGGCGCAATAACGCCGCCAATAGGTATGATAGTCTTTATTGTGTCAGGGCTGTCAGACGTCCCTGTGCCAAAACTGTTCAAAGCTGTTACACCGTTTATTGTAGGCGACTTGATTGTGATTTTGCTTATATGTATATTCCCGGCGTTATGCACATGGATACCGTCGCTAATGTAAAGGTTGGCAGCCCGAAACGCAGAGTGTGGCAGGAGGTGATTGCCAAGTATAAAAAACCGTTTCCCGCGTCGGCAGCACAAGTCATAAACAGTACGCTGCTGACGCAATAGACCGCACTTAATAAAATAATCTAATATTATTGGAGGACATTAATTTGAAAAAGAATCTCTTTAGGACAACTTGTCTTATCATCGCGTTTGTGATGATGGCAGGTGTACTTGCGGCCTGCGGCAATAACGCCGCTCCGGGCAATAACGCCGGCGATCAGCCCGCGTCGCCCGCTCCTGCCGCCACGGATGACCGGACATGGGAGTTCACAGTATCATTTTCACATGCGGAAGTCGTATCTCCGAACTGGCACAGACTTTTCGGGCCTGAGCTTGAATCAAAGAGCAACGGCAGAATCTCCTCAACTTTCTTCTGGGCCGGATCCCTTCTTAGCATACCGGAAGCGCCAAGGGGCTTGCAGGATGGGGTTGCCGATATCGTGAATTTGCCCGCGCCTAACTACATCGACATACTGCCGCTCAACACCAGAATTATGCAATTGCCGTTCATCGGTATGCAAGACATTGTACTTACAACGGAAATCTATATGCAGTTGTTTAACGAGTTCCCGGAAATGAGGGAGGAAGCGGAGAATCTGGGCATCAAAATTCTTGGAGCGACCCCTCTGGGCAGATACAATCTGAAGCTCACTTTCAGCGACCCTGTTGTGCGTCTGCCTGAGCAGCTTCGCGGCAGGACTATAGTTCCTTATAAGAATGAGATTCTGTATCTGCTTTCACAAAACAACGCGGCGGGGACGTTCGTTCCGCCGGCACAGATTTATGAAAACTTGGAAAGAGGCGTTGTGGAAGGGTATTTCGCCGACTGGAACTTCGCAGGCTTCTTCGGTCTGACGGATCTTATTAATCAACACGTACAATTCGGTGATTACGGCGCTTATCAGGACATAAACCTCTTTGCTATGAGTCTTGATACATGGAACGCATTGCCGGCCGACCTTCAGCAGGTCGTTCAGGACGTCCTCTGGAATGACGGCGGATACAAAGAAATCTGGGAGGGAGACACATTACCTCTGATCAACGCGCAAAGAGAGGCTGCCGAAGCGAAGAACGATATCGTTACAGTTCTCACCCCTGACGAGATGGAGGTGTGGAAATCATACATACTGCCGCTCTATCAGCAAACGATTGACGAGATCAACGAAATGCGCGGAGACGACGCAGCCCAGAGGATATACAACAGGCTTCTGGAGATCATGGCGGAAAGATTCTGATAAAGCAAAAAAAGCCAGTAACCACTCAGAACCCACTCCCGTCATTGCGGGCTTGACCCGCAATCCCCTGCGGATTTCGTGGGGATTGCGGCTCGGGTACCGCAATGACGAGGCTTGGAAGGCTTCAGCAGCGGGGTACTGAGCAGTTAAAAAAGCCCAAGCATTGGAACGGTTTACACTGTGTCGTTCCAATGCTTGTTTTTATTGTGCAGCGTTAATTGCATTTGAGCAGTATTTTTGGATATATTGACCTGTGGAACATGTCGATCGCCTCCATGCCGTCCGAGAGGTCGTAGATTTTCCCAATTATCCTGTCCGTTTGAAGTCGCGGAATAAGGTCAATGGCACGGTGCATGACGTCAGGACTGGTGAAGACTGTTTGAATGCGGCCTTCCTTCATGTACAGGCTGTGCAGGTTAAGCGGCATCTCGTAAGTTGGCGGAAAGACCGCAAAATATGTGACTGTGCCGCATAGAGCCATAAGGTCCAAGCACGGAGGCGCCGCGGCCGGGACGCCGGAAACTTCAAATATGTGGTCGTAGCCTTTTCCGCCGGTTATTTCCATGCCGCGTGCGATCAGGTCTTCTTCAGCGGGATCAATGGCGTACTGAGCACCCATAGCAATTGCGTTTTCTCGTTTTTGGGATACAGGGTCGGATACTGTTATTCTTGCTGCGCCTGAATGGACGACCATATCCAGAAGTATTGACCCTATGCCGCCGACGCCGGAAACCAATACCGTCTGGCCGTGGCGGACAGGCGAAAGATCCATTGCGCGAATAGTGCAGACTGCGGGTTCGGTAAGGGCATATGCTTTTAAATCGGCGTCGTCAGGGATCCTATACACAGAGCTGGCGGGAACGACGGCGTATTGGCAGAACGTATGAAAACACACACCGTCAACGCAGTATTGGCGTAATCCGTTCTTGCAATTATTACACTGCCCGCAAGGGCTGGAAGGAAACATCACGACTTTATCGCCCGCTTTAAGTCCGCTTTTCTCTGTATCCGGCCCCATCTCAACAATTACACCGGAGCCTTCATGACCCAAACCTACGCCGCCTTCGGCCATTTTTGCATTCATTACTCCCATCGTGACAATGTGGATATCCGTTGCGCAAATAGCGGAGTATGCCATCTTAACTTTGACGGCGCCCGGTCTTAGTTCCGGAACGGCCGCATCGCGCAAAAGCTCAATCTTGCCGGGCCCGGTCCACCAAATAGCGTTCATTTCAGCCATTTAAACCATTCCTTTCCGAGTTATTAGTAAAACACAGCTCAAACGCGGAATCAGTGGGGGCGCGCGCCCTCACTGATTCCGCAAGGTATCTGTTTAGAATGTATCAGGTTCCCACATTTTGGCAATGACGTCGCGATAGCCTTCAAGGCTCATTTTCTCACCGGGACCCCAATTCCAGAATATATTATGCTCAATCGCGCCTTCCGCACATGCAACCGCCTCTTTGAGGGTGATGCCATATTCCTTCATTGTCTTCGCTCCGCAATGGCGGTAGAGACGCCGCAGCTTTTCCTCCAAAGCGCCGCAGACATCCTCTGTAGGCGTGCCAGGGGCAAGTTCGATACCCATAGCTTCCGCCAATGCAAAGCCCAGTTTTATGTCGTGGCGGGCGGCGTACTTTGCTGTCTCTATGCCGGTGATGGCGCAGCAGTAGCCGTGCGCGATACCGAAAACGCCGCCAAGCTCATGAGCAACGGCGTGACCGATGTGAACGGTGGTGTTGTTAAAGGCTATGCCGCCTAAGTTGCTTGCAAAGGCCATATTTGCTCGGGCTTCTTTGTTGCCGCCATCGTCGTAGCATATCGCGAGGTTTTCAAAAATCAGCTTAGTTCCGTGCAGAGCGATCATCTGTGCGAAGGGGTTTACGTTATATGATGTAGCCGCCTCGATAGTGTGGGAAAGACTGTCAAAACCGCTGGCCGCCGTAATATGCGGCGTTGTTGTCATAGTAAGATCGGGGTCGAAAATGGCCAGATCCGCGCCGACGATCATTGCGTCTTTTGCATGGGTCTTGTGGTCTGAAAGCACGGCGATTCGCGTAGACTCACTGCCGGCGCCGGAAGCTGTGGGGGCCACTATTAGCGGAAGCCTTTTCGCACGGCTGAATACCCCTTTTGACAATGCATAATCAAGGGCTTTTGTGCCCGGATTCGCAAGGAGGACCGAAGCAACCTTCGCTACGTCCTGCGGGCTGCCGCCACCAATGCCGAGAACGCAGTCGGCTTTAAAATCCGACCCATGTGCTGCGGCGTCTTCACAGTTGTCGTCCGTTGGGTCGGGCTTTACGCTGCTATACAGCGAATACTCAAGACCGGCGTCTTTTATTGATTGCAAAGCCGGCTCAATAAGGCCGGCTTTGGAAATGTTCGGTCCGCTTACTACCAAAACCTTACTGCCGCCCATCATTTTCAGGCGCTCGCCAACGCAGGTGATGGAACCCGGTCCGAAAACCACCGGGCACTCCATACCGTATTCAAAGACTTGCAGCATAGTAACTCCTCCTCACTAAAATAGGGCGATGTTTGAAACTTACTATAATGGACATGGATCCAAGGAGAGTTATGCCAGAGAAACCTCGCTCATCTCATGTTTGAATCCCGTCAGGCTATAGCCGCCGTCAAAGCGCATCTCGGCGCCGGTAACGTACCTGCTCTCATCTGAAGCGAGGTAAATGCATAAATGCCCTGCATCTTCAGGCTCTCCCAAATAAGGCAGCGCGTGACCTGACTGGAACATTTTTGTTATATGATGCTCCGGATCGTGAACGATTTGAGACAGATTTGTTTTAACGATACCGGGAACGATGACGTTGACCCTGATGTTGTGCTTTCCGTACTCGTAGGCTGCCGCGAGTGTAATCCCATGAATAGCGCATTTCGAGGCTAAGTAAGCGCACGGGCCTCCAAACTGGGTAACTGCCGCCAGGCTCGAACTGTTTATGATTGAGCCGCCGCCAAGTTTCTTCATATCAGGTATGACGCGCGTCATTCCGATCATCGAGCCAAAACAGTTGACGTCCATAACTTCTCTATAGGCGTCAAGATTGAAAGTATCAAGATTTGTGTGAAGCACGAAACCGGCATTATTAACAAGTACATTCACCGGGCCGTACTTCTTGTGGGCAAATTCCATGACCCTGTCCCAATCATCTTCACACTTAACGTCCGCCAGTATAGCCGCGGCGTCTCCCCCAAGTGCTTGAATCGCATTACAGCTTTCTGTCAGCACCGGTTCATCCCTGCCGGTCATAATGACTTTGGCGCCCTCCAGGGCAAACATTCGCGCGATTGCTTCCCCCATACCTCTTGTCGCCCCGGTTACTATTGCTGTCTTTCCTTCAAGACGTCCCATAATGCCATCCCCTTTCATAGTACATATTGTATTTTATTAACTTCGTACCGCGTCAATTTCTAAACTACATGAATCTTATCATCTGATTTCATCAGCCGTTCATACCCGGTCTCAGTCACCATATAGGTTTCTCCGCTGAAAATTTCGCCCGACCCGTCAAGACTGACAATGCTGGGATGAACAATTAATGCCATCCCGGGCGTCATAATAACCTCAGAATCGTCCGTCAGATTACCGTCTGTCAGATCCAAACCGCAGATATGCCCCACAAAATTTCCTACTTTATAGTCGCTTGTAAAGGCGGGAAACTTCTTCTTCATGGCCCTTACCATGCTTCCAATCGTCTCGCCAGGCTTGATTCCTTCAATAGTAGCTTGAAGGGCTTTCAGAACAAAGCTGTGAACCTCTTCCAGTTCTGCGTTTGGTTCGGAAACTGAGACGAAACGAACCAGTTGAGACCAGTAACCGTCAAACCTGGGGGTAATCTCAAGCCAAATCGTGTCTCCGCGTTCAATCTCTCTGAAGTCCGCCACGGGAGGAGTAGAATAGCCCAGTTTATTTTTGCCCGCCTTTATACTGTAGCGGCCCGAAGAAACGCCGTTGAAGACGTCGTCGGCGCCGGAGCCGATTATATAGTTATCCAATTCGCCCCGCAGTTTGTTTTGGGTAACTCCGGGCTTTATAAAGCGCAGAACATGCTCATACGCGCCGTCGCACAACTCGCTGCCCCTCTTTATGAGTTCCCTTTCTTCTTTTCCGGGATTAAGCCTCAGCTTCATGATCTCCGGATGTACATCAACTAACTTGACGCCGGGTATCGCTTCGCGGATGACCTTGTCGGCAATAACGCTGACACAATAGAGGTTTGCCCCCACCAGACCGCTCTTTACGCCTCTTTCTTTCAGCACGGCTGCGATGGTGTTATAAAGCTCGTCGTCCGTGTTGGTTTCCCGGCAGTCTTCGATCCACAAGTATTCCTTCACCTTTTGCGAAGTGATGCAAGCCCCGGAAATTAAGACCGGCTCCTGATTCGGAAACAGCAGAACACAATGACGTCTGTACCAGATATAATTGTTGACAAAGAATTGAAGATCCCCGGACATTTCTTCGCCCGGCTGACGGTCGCCAATCAGGAAAATCGCTTCCAGCCCGTTGTCTTTCATGATCTGATTGGCAGATTCACATCTTTTGCGCATTGAATCTTTTGAAATTAACATGCTTGCTCCCCCTCGTTTTTTCTATACAGCATCCGCCGATGCTGACACTTACTTAAGTCTTTAAAAACTCAAGCGATGTTTTTTTGATGCCTTCGGCGTCTAAACCGTAATATGAGAGGACTTCATCATATGGACCCGATATAGCGTAATCATGAGGAATGCCAATTTTCTTAACCGGCACGGGCGTTGTTTCAGCGCATATCTCCTGAACTATCGTGCCTAGTCCTCCGATAACGTAGTGCTCCTCTACAGTTATGATTTTTCCGGTTTTTTGCGCGCTTGATTCAATCATGTCGCGATCGGCCGGCCATACCGTGGGCATGGCTGCGACCCTTGCCGATACTCCTTCTTTTTCAAGCATATCAGCGGCGTCAAGCACACTCGCGGTCAAGGCCCCGGTTACGATAATCGTCAAATCCGTACCTTCACGTATTATGCTTCCTTTACCGATCGAAAAAGTTTTTTCTTCAAAAATGTGGGGAATCGGGTTATTGCCGATGCGCATATATACGGGTCCGTCGTGCTCAAGCATAGCGCGGACGGCCGACCTGATCTCACCCGGATCCTGCGGTGCTAAGACGGTGACGCCGGGAATCATACGAATAATGGCATAGTCTTCCAAAGAGTGGTGTGTAGCGCCTAAGTCACTATACGAGATACCGCCGTTGCGTCCCACAATCTTCACATTCTGACGCATATAGCCCAAATCGTTACGGAACATTTCATAAGGCCGGCTGGTTACAAAGGGCGCTATTGCGCAAAACACCGGTATTTTTCCCGTAGTTGCAAAACCACTGGCAATCCCAACGGCGCCTTGCTCCATTATCCCGAATTCATAGTAGCGTTCCGGAAATGTCTTCTTGAAAGCATCAAATCCGCTGCTTCCGCCGCTGTCAGCGCTTAAAACGATGATATCAGTATTCTCACGGGCAGCCTCAAGCACGGCTGCGCCAAAAGTTTTTCTTGGGTCTGATGTTTTTCTATCTGTCATAGCGCCTGCTTCCTCATCTTTACTGTTTCATCCAATTCGCTCTCCGCTTGCGATAATTCCCCGGCACTCGGCTTCCAGTAATGATAGCTTAACTTGTTTTCGGCAAACGAGAGTCCTTTTCCTTTTACGGTATGCATTATTATGGCGGATGGTTTTCCTTTTTCGGTGGGCAGGGCTTTTAATGTTTCAACTATCTGCTCCATGTCATTCCCGTCAATGATCTTAGACGACCAGCCAAAAGCGGCAAACTTATCACTGATAGGCTCCATGTCCATAATCTCGCCAGTTGTCCCGCTTATCTGAAGGCCGTTGACGTCAACAAACGCGTAGAGGTTATCCAACATATAATGACCCGCTGCAGCCGCGGCCTCCCAATTTGACCCCTCGGGGAGTTCGCCGTCACCCAATACCGTATACACCCGGCTAATGCCGCGTAATCCAAGAGCCATTCCCACCGCTATTGAGAGTCCATGACCAAGAGCGCCTGTATTGGCCTCCACACCGGGCAGCTTATGCATGTCAGGATGTCCGGGGAGTCTGGTCCCAATCCGGCCGTATGTGTCAAGCAATGCTTCATCGAAGAAACCGCGCTGACACAGAACAGCGTACTGCGCCATGCACTTGTGCCCGGCGGATAGAATGAACCGGTCACGATTTTGCTTTTTGGGATCATTCGGATCAATGTTCATTGCGTGAAAATACAGAGCTGTCAGTAAATCAAGGCAGCTCATGGCGCCGCCGAGATGACCGGCTTTTCCCGCAGCCACCATCCGCACAACTTTCCGCCGGCATTCCGCCGCATGGTATTCAAGAGATTTGACAGTGTCCGCATTCATTTGAAATGCTCCTTTTCATATGCGGCAATTGCCTCAACCTTCGGCCCTGAGCGCCCGGAAGCGTCGAACTGTAAAGCAAGATACTCCTTAATGAAGCATTTTGCCAACTCCGCTCCAATGACCTGCGCGCCCATTGTGATAATATTGGCGTCATTGCTTAACTGTGCCCTCTGAGCCTGATAGACGTTGCTGATACACGCGGCATACGCTCCTTTTACTTTGTTTGCCGCGATGGATACACCTATGCCTGTACCGCAAAAAAGCATGCCGCGGTCACATTTGCCGCAGGCAACGTCTTCAGCAACCCGGAAAGCGACATTTGCGTATATAGGGTCTTCGCTTCCGTAATCTATTGTTTCATGGCCGAGGCTTTCTATATACTTGCTTAATTCTATTTTGAAATCTGTAGCGTTTGGATCGCACCCGACTGCAATTTTCATATAATTATATCCTCTCATTTCTACCGGCCGTCGTTAAAATAGTCGTTCGGCCGGGGCGTGTTTATTTGATTATTTCATGCCTTTCGCTGCGTTCATAAAGCGGCGCTGGTAGCTTGTTACCTGATTCGTGGAGGTGAAGCGGGCGATATAATTAGGTTCGGCTGTGATGACGACCCTGTCGTTCATATCCTGAAACTCCGGATCGGCCAGAACCTTATCAATATCGGGATAGTTGTAATCGCCCTCCATAGAACAAATTATCAGCCTCGTGTCGCTCATGTTGCAGTTGCGAAGCACACGAAGATTATGCCTGAACCCGTCTAATCCGTCACAGCCTTCGCAGCTTTCAAAGTTCCGGTATTTGACAATATCCTCTCCGAAGCGTTTTACCTGCAAGAGGTCAGTGTTTGCCTGGCGTGGCGTATAATAATCGTTTTTCAGGAAAAGGCTGCGCAGCCCTTCCAGATGGGCAGCGTCTTCAGTAGCGTAGTATGCGTCAAGATAGTTCTTGATACTGCCAGTCTGTATTAGCCGATGCCTGATGAAGCTGTTGATGAAA
>Ga0099364_10004796_pt1 | contig 20397 bp, 23 predicted proteins | sample TergutTh196P3_FD_73070 | JGI IMG/M metagenome (GOLD analysis project Ga0099364, IMG submission 73070) | Microcerotermes parvus P3 segment gut microbial communities from Pointe-Noire, Republic of the Congo - Th196 P3 | ecosystem: Host-associated > Arthropoda: Insects > Digestive system > Gut ... | reverse complement strand
ATAGAACTTTATTACTTCACTAGAAAAGGCGGAAATGCTGTTGACGCGGTTGTATGGTCGGCGCAACGGGATGACGCCCACTTTGTGGACGATGGCTCTACTATGGATGTTGGCATGATTAGGGCAAGCGCGGATTCCACTACAGCAATTATGTCTGTTTTTTCAATCGATGAAGACGGGAGTGAAACGCTCTTGTTATACTTAGCGCAAAATGTACCGGACGCTAACGGTGTCATTGTTTTGGACATTGTAGTGTACTTATGGTTGCTTGAAGAAGAAGGTGAGCTGATGATGGCTGAAATGAGTAGCTATCTTGGCGTGGATTTAATTCAATATGTATGATCATTGCGGTAAACAACCGACGTTGTGCAGCATAGAGGCGGGAATTGCCTGATAAATGAGTTCTTTGTGCCAAGTAAGGAGAAACTAATGGATCAAACATTAGTACCTGTAAGTAATATTCCACAATGTGATATCGGCGCACCTGTCCCTGTTATTTATTCAGCTGAAAGCTATCTATATCTGTTTTATTATCTAAGTCTTTCTGATGAAAACTGGGATGGTACATATGTAAAAATTCGGAATGGTAATGTTGATGAAGGAGTTTCTTGTATAAAATTTGAAGGATGTATCCAATATAAATTTGGCGATCCAAATGATGAGGCAATAGAGGGGCACCCTTTGTATAAATATGGATTAAGCGCATATGCTTTTTTTGAAGTTATGAGTTCTGAATGGATAAATACTTTAATGGAAATGAACCGCGTTCATCCTTATCATAAAGACGAACATTTTAGTGAATATAAACATTTCATTTATTTCTTTCATGATAATTGCTTTGAGGTTGTCTGCAAATCTTACACTTATGACATAATGGCAACTAACATTAAAGAGGCTGTGATTAACGTAATAAGAAACACTTGAGTTTATGCAAAAAGTCCGCCCATACTTCGTATAACAAGCGGTTTAGCGAAATAGCGGTCGGAGTGGAAACCGGTAGTCTTATGCGCCCCTCAACCTCTGTGGTAGCTCAGGTCATGGCGCGCCCCATCCGCCACTTCGCCAAGCCGCCGGGCGTTATACGCAAGCTTTTTTGAGGTGATTGAAATAATATTACAAAATTAGTAGATGAAGCGCCTGCTGGATATATTGCATGTTGTTTGAATATTAATACATAGCATTAATCAAAGTGTAAAACGGACACTGGAAGCAAATTAGGAAGAGATTCTATTTCCTGACTATTTGAGGGGAGATTGATGGAAATGCAGATTCGTGAAGCGTTAGCGAAAGACGCGTATGAATACGCTGCAAACCATATCGCGTGTTGGAAAGCGGCATATAAAGATATCATATCGGATGAGTATTTGGAAAATATGTCAGTCGAGCAAATGGCAGAAAGAAACCGAACGATTTTAAGCGATCCGGGAACATTTTCATATTATTATGCAGAACTAAATGACAGGATGATCGGACGGCTAGTTATCGGTAAATGTGGAGATGAGGATAAGTCAAATCAAGGAGAGATAGCAGCAATGTATCTGCTCGATGAGTTCTGGGGCAGGGGTTACGGTAGGGAGATGATGGATTATTCTCTTACCGAACTAAAGCGTAGGGGATATGGAGAGGTACTCATATGGGTATTTGAGTCTAATGACAGAGCAAGGAAGTTTTACGAGAAGTGCGGTTTTGTTTTTGATGGAACTGCAAAGGAAATCCCTATTGACAAACCACACATCGGAATGCGTTATGTTCGCTCTTTGTAAAAAAGGTGTCAAAAAAGCCAGCGTATAACAAGCGGTTTAGCGAAATGGCGGTCGGTGTGGAAAACGAAGCCCTGTTGCGCCCTTAAACCGTTTATGGTATTCTGAGGTGCGGCGCACCCAGTCCGCCACTTCGCCAAGCCGCCGGGCGTTATCTGCCATTCACCCTACTGCGGTGCGTTTTTTTGACAATCCATGGAAAATGCCTAAATCTATCTAAAAGCAGATAATTAACGTATATACTGCGACATAAACACAGTCTCCCGGTGAACGCTGTAAAACAGCCTCATTGTGGGATTGTATCACGTTAGCAAGTATTTTCAAACAAGGTGTTGACAAACACCTAACCCTTTTGCTATAGTGTGCTTGCTCAATAAGTACACTATGACTAGGGGATTATTGCTTTGGACATCATCATCAGCACCAGAACTGATAAACCTATATATGAGCAGATAACGTCTCAGATCAAAGCCATGATAATGAGCGGCGAGTTAGAGACAGGCACGCCGCTCCCGTCGATGCGAGCGCTTGCAAGATCAACCCATGTAAGCGTAATAACCGTCCAAAGAGCGTATGAAGATTTACAGCGCGACGGATTCATTGATACCGTCGTAGGGCGCGGGAGTTTTGTCTCGGCTCAAAACAAGGATTTTATTCAAGAGGAGAAGCAACGCAAGGCAGAAGAACACTTACAGGAAGCCGCAGAAATTGGGAGGACGAACGGCATACCTTGTGAGAAACTCGCCGAGTTGTTAAGAATGTTCTATCAGGGGGAGGGGTAACATGAACGCTGTTTTAGAAGTACAAGGATTATCGAAAAAATATCCAAAATCCGAATTTCGTTTGAACGATGTTTCGTTTTCCCTGCCCGCTGGAACGATTATGGGCTTTGTCGGTGAAAACGGCGCAGGAAAAACCACAACGATTGGCTGTATCCTCAATACGCTTATAAAAGACAGCGGTTCGGTTAAAGTATTCGGAAAGGAAATGACCGATGCAAGCATAGATATTCGCGATGATATTGGAGTTGTCTATGATTCAAGCGTTTTCCCTGAGCATTTGACGGCGGTAAAAATATCATCCGCAATGAGGTATGTATTCTCAAAGTGGGATAATGATTTGTTCAAGGATTATCTGCGGAAGTTCAATCTTCCCGAAAGCAAAACAATAAAGACCTATTCAAGAGGCATGACAATGAAACTGGCGGTTGCAGTAGCGTTATCACATCGCCCTAAACTCCTTGTTTTAGATGAAGCGACTACCGGGCTGGATCCTATTATCCGGGATGATATTTTAGAGGTATTCTTAGATTTTGTCCAAGAGGAAACCAACTCCATCCTTCTATCATCGCATATTATTTCAGACCTCGAGAGAATAGCTGACTATATTACGTTCATCCACGAGGGCAGCATTGTGTTCTGTGAAAAGAAAGACGATCTGATTTACAATTATGGGATTATGCGCTGTAAGGCGTCGCAGTTCGCAGAAATCGACAAACAGGATATTCTTGCATATCGAAAGTTTGATTACCAAGTTGACGTGCTGGTTGCTGACCGCCGCGCCGCCGAGAGGAAATACCGCGATATTGTAATTGATGGTGTTACCATTGAAGAAATAATGCTCACGCTTGTGAAAGGGGAAAAATTATGAACACAAAAAGTCAGATAAAGGGATTGATGATTTACTCTTTTCACGCGGAGAGCGGGAATTTAGCTATCATCTCACTTGTTTGTTTAGTTATGGCTGCCGGTCTCTTGATTACAGGGAATGGCCAGATTGGTTTTTGGTTTGGTGTTCTTACGATTAATGCGCCTGTATTTACTGTCATCTCGGGTATGGGCGCTAAAACCGGGGTAATGTGGAAGCGTTTTCAACTTGCAATGCCTGTTAAAAGAAGCGATTTAGTCAGTCTGCAATATCTTCAGGTGATTATTGCTTCAATAATAGGGATTCCGCTTTTTATGGTGATTACGAGCTTAGCTTTTACTCTGCATGAGGGCTACCCGGACTTTTCCGTTGCGGAATCATTTATCAGAATATCGCAGTTCTTGCCAATGTCACTCTTGATGGCTGGATTGGTTTTTCCGCTGGCTAATACAAAGATCGGTGAAAACAGGCAAGAGGCGATTTCTATAACCTGTTTTTTGGTCTCAGCAATTATTGTACAGCCTTTAATAGGAACCAGATTGGGTATACCCGGTGATATAGCCGCATTGTTGGCCTTTGCCATATCGGCGATTACGTTCATGATTTCGTTTGCCATAACCAAGAGATTGTATTCAAAAAAGAATTTTTAGTATTACGCAAGCAGAAGTGTAAGCATGTTATGAAGATAAATGAATCCAGTCCGGGTAAACGGCAGATAACAAGCGGTTTAGCGAAATGGCGGTCGATGTGGAAACCTTAAGTCTTCTGCTCCCCATGACACCTTGTGGTAGCTCAGGCTGTGGCACCCCCCAATCCGCCACTTCGCCAAGCCGCCGGGCGTTATATGCCATTCACCCTAGTGCGGTGCAAGTATATTGACAAATCTTTATGAGATGCTAAAACAAAATGAAATACGAATTTAGGGGGTTAATGAATGAGGTTTCCGAAATTACTTGAAAAAGGCGACACGATAGGGGTTTGCGCGCCGTCCAGCGGGGTTTCTGAGGATTTTGGCCAGGCAAGAATGGACAACGCACATGTTAAAATGCGCAAATTTGGATACGAAAGCATTGAAACACCTTCTGTGCGCCGAAAGGTTAATTACGTCAGCGCAGATGCAAAAACGCGAGCCCATGAATTTATGAGCCTGTTTGAAAATCCGGATGTAGCTGCGATTATTCCACCATATGGCGGAGAGTATTTGATGGAGATGCTGCCATATCTGGATTATTCTAGGTTGGCGAGCCTGCCGCCCAAATGGATTAGCGGATACTCAGATATTACAGGGCTAACGTTTCCGCTAACCCTAATCTGTGACTTTGCTACTATACACGGTACACAATTTATCGACTTTGGATGCGATAACGTTAGCAAATATGATTTAAAGGTGTTCGAGGCGATGTCAAACAAGGAAATTACCCAAAAGAGTTCAGATGTTTATTCTGATGGTACGGTTAAAAACGGAAAGACGGTGTGGAAGTCCTTGGATGGCAAGGAAAGCCACACCTTTCAAGGGCGTATGATTGGCGGTTGTATGAATGTGTTACGCATATTGATTGGCAGCAGGTTTGCCCCCGTGCTGAGCTTTTTGGAGAAATACAAGAACGATGGTTTTATCTGGGCACTGGAAAGCAACGTTAGCGAAATGCGCGAGGGGGATGTTTACCGCACCTTTTGGCAAATGAACGAATGTGGCTGGTTTAAGTACTGCACCGGCATTCTATTCGGACGTCCTGAAAATGATCCCGACACAGATGATTTTATTACGCTTGAAGCCCTAGACATCCTACCTGCATGTTTAAACATACCTGTAATTTACGACGCTGACATAGGCCATACCCATCCGAGGATTCAAATAATAAACGGAGCTTATGGCAAGGTGGAATACAATGACGGCAAAGCAGTGATAACACAGCAACTAAAAAGCTAGAATGCTAATCTGTTTATGTATACAAAGGTTAATGGATTCCGTCCGGGTAAACGGCATATAACAAGCGGTTTAGCGAAATGGCGGTCGGTGTGGAGACCAGAAGTCTTCTGCGCCCCTCAACCTCTGTGGTAGTTCGGGCTACGGTGCGCCCAATCCGCCACTTCGCCAAGCCGCCGGGCGTTATGTGACATTCACCCTACTGCGGTGGTACGTTGAAGAAGTTTTTCGATTATTACTATACAGATACGATATAAGGCGGTGGCAGTGATGATAGATTTTGTTTTATATACGATGGAGCATAATAATAATCCTGTTGAATCAAGCATATTTTTAAAGCACTACACAGACGATAACTATGAAGAGTATAAGCGAATCTATGAGGATTGCTTTTGCGAAATGCGCACTGCATTGGAGTTGCACCCCATCAGTGCGGGAGACTCGCGGGAAGAACTTCTATGTAAAGCAGATGATGTGTATATTTATGTTTTAGACAAGGAGCTTATAGGTTCCGTATCAATATTCAATAACGAGATTGATGATCTGATTGTTGCAAAAAAACATCAGAGGAAGGGTTATGGACGATTATTTCTGAATTTTGCAGTTGCCAGAATGCAGCGGAAAAATATCTCTCCCATAACATTAAGCGTTACTGACTGGAATAAAGGTGCAATTAAGTTGTATTTGGATAATGGGTTTTATATTACAAAGACTGAAACAATTAAACATACCTAAAAAGGCAGTATATGACAAAAGTGCATTCTATCCGGGTAAACGTCACATAACAAGCGGTTTAGCGAAATGGCGGTCGGAGTGGAAACCAGAAGCCCTGTTGCGCCCTTTGACCGTTTGTGATAACTCAGGTTGTGTCGCACTCCATCCACCACTTCGCCAAGCCGCCGGGCGTTATGCGACATATGCCCTACTGCGGTGGAATATTGAGAGTATTTTTTTGAACTCATTAAACTTCGCAGATATCATATATTAGGAAGTGCGCATTGATGAAAGATATACTGATTATAGTATCAGGTGCAGCAGCAACGGGTAAAACTACTTTTGCTGAATGGTTATCGCAAGAGATATGCGTTCCTCTAATTTCTCTTGACGAGCTATGGGATAAATCGGGGAGTACCGCTATCCCATTTGATCAATTTTGGATTCTCTGTGAAGATATAATGCAACATTCGACACCTTTAATAATTGAGTTTGGTTTTTGGAGTGGACAGAAGCCAAGGATAAATGAATTAGTTGAAAAGTATAAGTACCAAGCTGTCAATGTTCATTTTTACACTTCAGTAGAGTTGGCACACCGTCGTTTTAATGACAGAAGAAAGTATGATATGGGTGGCACAAAACCCCAAATTACTCTGGAGCAATATGCGAAAATTGCAGAGAAATCAATAAATTTCCAGTTTGGAGATTGTATAATCCATGTTGATACTACAGATTTTTCAAGTGTATCATATGACGATATAGCAAAACATATACGGCAGTATGATATGGGCGCAGTATAAGAGCATTTTCTACGCCCGGGCATACGTCGCATAACAAGCGGTTTAGCGAAATGGCGGTCGGTGTGGAAACTTGAAGTCTTCTGCTCCCTTTGAACATTTGTGGTAGTTCATGGTGCGGCGCGCCCAATCCGCCACTTCGCCAAGCCGCCGGGCGTTATGTGCAATGCTCTGCGGGGGAAACCAGAAGCATATTTTTTCGTATTGTCGGATTCCCAGCATTTGCCTGCAAAATCGACTCGGAAAGGGTGCGTCCCGCTTATTGAGGGGTCTGCCACCTGAATCGAACGCAGTGCAAAGCAGATGAAATACCTGAGCGGCCAGTACCTGAACCTGCAGGCGGAGCAAACAATCGCAAACTGGGGAATCGGCGAGTCAGGATGCCGTCCCGCCTATTAACGGGTCTGCCGCCTGAATTGAACGCAGTGCAAAACAGAAGAATCCCAGATCGGCCAGCGCCTGAACTTGCAGGAGGAGCAAGCATTCGCAAGCTGAGGAATCGGCGAGTCAGGATGCCGTCCCGCCTATTAACGGGTCTCCCGCCTGAATCAAACGCCTTGCAGAGCAGAAGATAAACCGAGCGGTCAGTGCCTGAACTTGCAGGCGGAGCAAGCAGTCTCAAATTGAGGAATCGGCGAGTCAGGGTGCCGTCCCGCTTATTAACGGGTCTCCCGCCTGAATTGAACGCAGTGCAAAGCAGAAGAATCCCAGAGCGGTTAGCGCCTGAACTCGCAGGCGAATCAAACATTCGCAAAGTGAGTAATTGGCCAGAAGGATGCCATCCCGTCTATCAACGATCTGCGGGTCGGTCAGACATTGCAAATCTGCTGTTTTTAGGCTCATTATTGTAATGGCAAGGTCTGCTGAATGTCCGCACTGCACATAACAAGCAGCTTAGCGCAATGGCGGTTGCTGTGGAAAACGGAAGCCTTCTGCATCCTTTGACCCTTTGTGGTAGCTCATGGTGTGGTGCCTTCATTCCGCCACTGCGCCAAGCTGCCAGGCGTTATCTGACATTCGACCTAGTGCGGTGCGAACTGTTAGATTCTTTTGAACGGAGCTTAGATTCATCTAATATCTGATTGCTAAATTGGTGAGGTAGATAATGAAAATTGTTGAATTGCAAAAAGAAAATAAGGAAGAAGTAGAGCGAATTGCTGCAAATAGTTGGGGTGGGATTAAAATCGCTGTACATCGTGAGCTGTATGATTTGCGTGAGTTGCCTTGCTTCATTGCGCTTTCCGATAAACCAGAAATTCTAGGTTACTGTTTTTATCGAATTGCAAATAAGGAATGTGAGATTATGGCTGTTGAGTCAATGCAACAAGGCGTTGGGGTAGGCACTGCATTAATCAAAAGGGTTGAAGAACTGGCTCGTATGGAAAACTGCGCACGAATATATCTTCAAACCACAAATGACAATACCCATGCGCTTAGATATTATCAGCGGCACGGCTTCACGATGTGTGCTGTAAGGCTGAATGAGCTTGATTTCTCAAGAGAGTTAATTCCAGCCATACCTCTCATTGGAGATGATGATATTCCATTATTGCACGAAATAGAATTTGAAATGGTTTTATAGCATATGCTAACCGCATTAGAATAACGAGAAGATTGGTGCATTCTGTCCGGGTAAACGTCGTATAACAAGCGGTTTAGCGAAATGGCGGTCGGAGTGGAGACTTAAAGCCTTCTGCGCCCCTCAACCTCTGTGATATCTCGGGTCCCGGCGCGCCCAATCCGCCACTTCGCCAAGCCGCCGGGCGTTATACGACATTCACCCTTAGTGCGGTGCAAGGTTTATTGACAATCACATGAGACTGGTGCAAATTAACAAAGAGTACTATTTACTAGGCCGAAAAAGAAGGGGTGAAAATGTCGGACATTCTATTTAAATCAGATAATATGAGTTTCAGCTATAGAGTTGGAGCGGTAATAATTCATAACAACAATGTATTAATGGTGAAAAATGAAAACTATCCGTATTATTATTCCGTGGGCGGAGGGGTTCAATTTGGAGAAACGTCCGAAGATGCGGTTTTGAGAGAAGTTTGGGAGGAAACAGGCGTAAATCTTGAAATTGATAGACTGATCTTTATTCACGAAAATATTTTTATTGCGGGTTTTATGAATGATGTTCCATTCTACGAGTTGAGATTGTTTTATCTGATGAAAACCAATGAGGATATAGAGAATATAGTCTGCAACAGCAGTGGGTTGGACGGTGGCAGAGAAACTCTGCATTGGTTACCAGTGGATAAGCTGTCGGAATATCAAGCTTTTCCGAAATTCTACATAAGTGAGTTGCAAGAGTTGACAAGTGGTGTAAAGCATTTTATCACCAAAAATGAGGTTACAGTTCTTGCACATTAATCAGAACATAGAGATAAAGCAAAGCTAGTCGGGTAAACGTCGTATAACAAGCGGTTTAGCGAAATGGCGGTCGGAGTGGAAACCGGAAGTCTTCTGCGCCCTTTGACCCTTTGTGATATTTCTAGTCATGGTGCTCCCCATCTGCCACTTCGCCAAGCCGCCGGGCGTTATGTGAAATATGCCCTACTGCGGTGGTATATTGACAATAGAATCATTTCTGATATTATTACAATGCAGCGTATTGACAAGAGAGACAGTTATACGAAAGGGGAATATATATGCACGCGCATGTTTTTGTGGGATACTTTGAGAATGGTAGGTTTTATACCAATGATAGGCAAGTTGTAAAAATACCCGAGAATTTTAAGATACACCTTACATTGTTTGACGAGAGAATTGAAACCAGTGCAGTATCAGATTATACCGAAAAACGTCCATTTTCGGATATGTTTGGCGAATGGAACGGAAAAATCTGGATGTCTGACGATTTTGACGAACCCCTTGAAGAAATGAGGGACTACATGTGACGAAGTATTTGCTTGATACCCATACGCTTATCTGGTTGATAGAAGCGTCTTCAAAGATTTCGGTGGAAATCAGGGAGAATCTGAAGTTTCCCGGAAATCTTACTTTCCTTAGCTCTGCATCGCTTTGGGAAATAGCGATAAAAACGAGCATAGGCAAACTGGAGTTAAAGTTACCCTTTGACAAACTGCTTTCTGATTTACGTAATACTGACATTGTTATTCTGCAATTGGAAGACGATTATTTTCGTAACCTTATCACCTTGCCGCTAATCCACAAAGATCCCTTTGACAGACTGCTTATTTCGACTGCTATAGTTGAGGGGCTGACAATAATAACCGCAGATGAGAATATCCAAAAATATGATGTCTCGTGGATTTGGTAGCTCGAAGTTATACTATCCTCATCCGGGCATACTTCACATAACAAGCGGCTTAGCGAAATGGCGGTCGGTGTGGAAACTTGTAGTCTTCTGCATTCTTTGACCGCTTGTGGTAACTCAGGGTGCGGTGCTTTCAATCCGCCACTTCGCCAAGCCGCCGGGCGTTATGTGAAATATGCCCTACTGCTGCGGAGTGTTAAGGTGTGTTTTCGATATTGTTAGAGAACATTTTGTTACGGTTATTTTTGGAGGAGTACAAATGGCTACATGGATTGCACACATGAGAATTGCTGAACACTTTATGAATCTTGATGAAAGACTAAATTGCATTGACTTTCTTGTAGGAAATATTGGTCCTGATTGTGGTGTGCCTAATGACGACTGGAGCAGTTTTACACCTGATGGGAGTATTACACACTGGAAGCTGGATGGTAACACGATAGACGCTGAGAACTTTAAGGAAAAATATGTTAATTCGAGTGGAGATAGGTTTACTTTTTATTTAGGATACTATTTTCATCTGCTTACAGATATTGCTTGGATAGACTTATATGACAGGAAGAGGCTGGAGCCAATTTACTATGAGGGCTTGAACGCTGATCCTAAATTTATCTGGACGATAAAAAGAGATTGGTACGGGCAGGACGAGCTGTTTTTACTTTCTAATCCTGATTCAGTGTTCTTTCGGGTATTTCAGCATATAGAATCCTTTGACAATGTCTATTTTGACTTTTATCCAGATGAAGCATTCACAAGACAAGTTCACTACATTACAAACCGTTATCTGGGCGCGAAGGCAGATATGGATAGGGATTATCCTTTTCTATCAAAAGACGAAATGGACACTTTTGTCGATAAAACCATATCAAGGTTAGAAAACATTTATAATGAGATTTTTGACTTTCCGAATATGTGACGGAGGGCTTGGGCTAGGGAGATGACGTATACTATAATCACCTTCTACATCCGGGCATACTTCACATAACAGGCGGCTTAGCGAAATAGCGGTCGTTGTGGAAACGTGAAGCCTACGGCACCCCTCAACCTCTGTGATTGTTCAAGATATGTTGCGCCCCATCCGCGACTTCGCCAAGCCGCCGGGCGTTATACGACATAAAATCTGGAGTGATTGAATATGCGCCCCGCATCCATGCGGGGCGAGGACGGTGGAATCGTTGGCATTTTGCAAAATTCTTATAGGGTCTTATTATTTCAAGTAAATATATTTAATCGAGGAAAAATGATGAAAGTTGTATTAGTTTCTTGTGTTAAAACAAAAAGGAAGTATCCTTGCAAAGCCTCAGAAATGTATACAAGTTTTTGGTTCAAAAGGGCATATCAATATGCTCTTGCGCAAAATCCTGATAAAATATTTATCCTTTCGGCAAAGTATGGTCTTTTGGAATCAGACGAAGTTATTGAACCCTACGAAAGGAAATTAAGCACTCGAACAACAGAGCGTAAAGACTGGGCAACGTATGTAATTCAAAAACTTAGCCAAAAATGCAACTTGCAACAAGATGACTTTATTATCTTGGCAGGTGTAGCATATCGTGAGTATTTACTTCCTCACATTAGTAATTATTCGATACCGTTTGAAAAATTAAGACAAGGAGAGCAAAATAGCTTCTTAAAGAAGTATTTTCAAAATAATTGATATGTGCGATATTTGTAGAAGGATACATGATATTACCAACTCAGGTAAAAGGTATAGTTTCAATACTGGTTTCATTGGGTTGCCATCAAATGGAGTTTATATAATGTTTGAAAGGGGCGAACTTGCACATGGAACAGATAGGATTGTGCGAATAGGAACTCATACAGGCGAAAATCAACTGCCGTCAAGAATAAATCAGCACTTTCTCAAAGAAAATAAGAACCGTAGTATTTTCCGCAAAAATGTCGGAAGATGCTTTTTGAACGGCCATAAGTACGCTGAAAGATGGGAATATGATATTACTTCACGAGAAGCGAGAATAAAACTATTGCCATTGCTTGATCTGGTATTTGAAAAGCAAATTGAAGCCCAAATATCTCACTATATCCAAAACAATTTGAGTTTTATAGTAATTCCTGTAAATGAAAAAAGTAAAAGATTGCAACTTGAATCTCAGCTTATTGGTACGGTTTCTCTATGTAGAGAATGTAGGCCCTCTATTGAATGGCTTGGGTTAAAAAGTCCATTAGTTAAAATTAAGCAAAGTGGTTTGTGGCAAGTACAGAGATTATATGGAAACTCTCTTTCTAATACAGATGTAGATTTTATCGAAAGAATGATAGTATCCGACACCCGATGTTAATCACTACTTCAGAAAAAACAATGAAAACCTATAACAGAAGCGATGAACGATAATCGCGCCCGCCGTCCGTGACGGGCGCGATGGAGCAGATTTTACGTCGTATAACAAGCGGTTTAGCGAAATGGCGGTCGGAGTGGAAACCGGTAGTCGTTTGCTCCCCTCAACCTCTGTGATAGCTCAGGTCAAGGCGCGCCCAATCCGCCACTTCGCCAAGCCGCCGGGCGTTATGTGCAATTCACCCTACTGCGGTGCAATTTTATTGACAATCCTTTGAGAGAAGCCTATTAGTTAGAATGTGTTGATATTTCCTTTTTCTTGAGTAAAGGTACTTGACGATACATCAAGAATGATGTACAATATAGGTGGCAAAGGCGGTGATGGTTTGCGAATACATGACTACCACACAGCAGCGGGAAAAAACTTGATTAAGGAATACCTCGGGACGCTTACAAAAACCGAAATGTATGTCGGCTACCATATCCGGCATAAAATAGGTTCAAAAGGACTCGCCGTGTTTGATGAACTGGACACACGGCAAATCAGAGGAAAGCTTTGGGAGATAAAGTTTTCGCAGAACCGCATCATGTATATTATTGCCGACAAGGACAATATTTACTTTCTTCACGCTTGCAAGAAGCAAAAAGGAAAAGCAGAACAGTTTGAGCTTGACACTGCGATTCAAAGAGCCAAAGAAAAAGGCCTTACACTATAGCTTCGCTGAAATTTGCGTATTTAGGGTCATGCCCTAAGCTCTCGATCGTAACCCTCATTTTGCCTGATAACAATTATTGGAGGTTTTGATTATGCCATTTGTTGATGTTACCGATATAGTGATGAATGATGAAGCCAATGAGCTTGAAGTAGCTTACAATAGTGACCCAAAAGTTAAGGCTGCCATAGATCAGTTTGATAATGAATGTAGATTACGGCGAGAGTTAGCGGAAGCAAGGAAACAGAAAAAAATAACACAGGTGCAGATTAAGGAAATGACAGGACTGACACAGCAGGTCATAAGCCGAATTGAAAGAAACACTGATATCAGTCCAAGTCTAAAAAATCTAATGATATACGCAAATGCGATCGGGTATGAGTTGACGTTACAGCAGAAACATGGAGATATTTAGCTAAATAGGAGATAGATGATCTCGGTCCGGGTAAACTGCACATAACAAGCGGTTTGGCGAAATGGCGGTCGGAGTGGAAACAGATAGTCTTCTGCGCCCCTCAACCTCTGTAGTAACTCGGGTCTCGACGCATTCAATCCGCCACTTCGCCAAGCCGCCGGGCGTTATCGGCAATTCACCCTACTGCGGTGCGTGTTTATTGACAATTCTTTGAAATCGCTTAGAATAACACAAGTATGGGGAGTAACAATGACAAATTACAAAGAGACTAAATGGGCGGAAAGAATTGTAGAATTACAGAAAGACAATGGTAGTTGGGGGTATTTCCATTCTTTGAGTATACCGACATTACAGCAACACATTACTACCGAACAAGCGTTAAAACGACTGCGGATATTAGGTTTCACAAAAGATGATGCAGTGATAGAAAAAGCCATTTCTTATATGCAAGACTGCCTTTTAGGGAAAAAGATAACTCCCGACCGCAGGGAAAAGGGGCTTGATTGGGATATATTTACAGAGCTTATGCTTGCAGTTAGGATAAGGCAATTTGATCGTGATGATGTGCTTGCTGGCGATGTAGCAAAAAAATGGAGAGAAGCAGTTGTTGCCGCATTCCGCGCTGGCAAGTATAATGCTGAGGAGTATCATAGTGCTTTTAATAAAACGTTGAAACAAAAGTATGGACGCATTGCAGGAGTAGACACTTATTATCCAATACTATTAATGGCCGAAGAAATAGATGAAAGTATAGAAAAAGCGTACTATGATTACATTTTCGATTCCTGTACAGCTTATTATTATGGCTTTACAGGAGCAATAACACGTTTACCGAATGAATTTAGTTCTAAAGAAGCGAGCAGATATTTGGCCGCAATTGAGGTATTTTGTGAGCATAAGAATGAGTATTGCAAAGATAGATTGAAATTTGTTGTAAAATGGTTGAATAGAAACAAAAATGAAAACGGAAAGTGGGATATGGGGGCAACCGTAAAAGATGGCGTGTATTTTCCGCTTTCTGACTCATGGAGAACTTCTGAATTAAGAGAAAATGACTGCACTTACAGAATAGAGAAAATTATTTCGGCGTTAGAATGAGCATAAAATTAAGATAAATGGAACCAGTCCGGGTAAACTGCCGATAACAAGCGGTTTAGCGAAATGGCGGTCGATGTGGAAGCTAGTAGTTTTCTGCTCCCTATGATACTTTGTGGTAGCTCAGGTTTCGGCGCCCCCCGTCCGCCACTTCGCCAAGCCGCCGGGCGTTATGTGCAATACTCTTGCGGTTGCGTTTTGGCAACTGCGGGTGAGTTGTGAGTGCGGGCTAAATCTGACGTTCATTTGACAAAACGGGAGTATTAAGCAGAAAGCTGTTCACTTACTAAAAGGCATATGAAAAGCCTGACCCGCTATTCATGGAACTACCGCTTAAACCCATTTTCAAGCAAAACAGAAAAGCTAACCGAGCCGCAAGCGACTAGGCTTGTAGACGAAATTAGAAAGTGGAGATTTAACAAGCAGTATGAGAAAAGCCTGTCGCGCTTTTTAGGGGAGCTACCGCTGAGCTGATTGTTTAAGCAAAGCAGGGGAGGCGACCGAGCCGTAAGAGCCTAGGCTTGCAGACATAAATAGAAAGTGGAGATTTAACGTGTTGTAAGAAAAGAGCCTGCCTCGTTCTTTAAGGGAGCTACCGTCAAGCTGGATGTTAGGGCAAGATAGAAAACTGTCCGAGCCGTAAGTGACCAGACTTACGGAAGTAATCAGAAAGCGGAGTCTGCGCAAGCCGTTAGACGGAGCCTGCCTCGCTCGTTCAGGGGAGCTACCGCCTAAATCAAACGTTGCGCAACGACTATTGACTTGATGGTATTCAAGCGTTACAATTCATGTTGGCTAAACTCGCTGCGGGAATAATTGTGGAAACCGTCCGTACTGCACATAACAAGCACCTTAGCGAAATGTCGGTAGGAGTGGAAACCGGAAGCCTTCTGCTGCCTTTGACCGTTTGAGGTGATTCAAGAACAGGCGCACCCAGTCCGCCACTTCGCCAAGCCGCCGGGCGTTATGTGACATTCACCCTAGTGCGGTGCAAGGCCGTTAACAACCCTTTAGTAAATGCTTTGATTGATTTGTGCGCAGTTAATTCATTAATCCGCGCACTGCTCAATCTGAAATGTGTGGTAAAAAGAATGGACAAATGGCATAACGTAAATACCGATGATGATATAAGCAATTTGATGGAATCTTTTGCTCATTTTCATGATTCGTGCATAACGGAAATACGATACACAAGTGGCACGGGGATTAACGCTGATAATGCAATGATTTTTGCCGAGCCAAACGATGTACAAGCCGATTTTGTTTTTCAAAGTCAATGGAATCCGAAAACGTTAGTATTACGTTTTGCGGGAATAAGAAAAATGCATATAGTGGGATGGCAGCGGTATTATTCTTGCGAAATAACAGGTTGTTATTTAAAGTTTCACAATGACTTGATCTCTAACTTGGATGAGAGTTTAATTGTTTGGGCAGACGATGGAGGATTCTATCCGATGTCTTTTATTGAAAAACGAATCTTATCAGAACCAGACACATCGTTTATTATAGCGGAGAATTTAGCTTGGCGAGAAGCAGAAGGGTATGCAGAATATGCTAGATAAATGAAATCAGTCCGGGTAAACGTCACATAACAAGCGGTTTAGCGAAATGGCGGTCGGTGTGGAAACCAGAAGCCTTCTGCTGCCCAAGACGCTTTGGGGTAGTTCAGGTCACGGCGCACCCCGTCCGCCACTTCGCTAAGCCGCCGGGCGTTATCTGCAATTCACCCTACTGCGGTGCGTGTTTATTGTCAATGGTTCATTTTGAAGCAGATTATATACTCTGCGAAAACAAGATAGCACTTTCCTTTGCATAAACCTCACAATTTTTGAACGCAAACAGGAGGCAACATAATGAGATATTTTGAAAGTCCGGCCTATGCCGAGTATTGCAAACGTGTCTATGGAGGCGATATGAGACAAATGGGCATGATAACTATTGAAGAATTAACATTGTTAAAACAGGAAGTCACATTACCGCCTAACTCACGAATCTTGGATATGGGCTGTGGAGCGGGGCATATATCACATTTTTTATCAGAGCATTATCAATCAAATATTGAGGGGATAGACTACGACGACGAGGCGATTGAATATGCGAAAAAAGCACATGAGGATAATCAAGCATTAAGCTTTCATGCAATGGATTACAACGAAGTCCATTATGACGATGCAACGTTTGATATGGTGTGTTTTATTGATACATTGTACTTCACATTTACAAGAGAGAAACTCCGCGCTTTACTGGACAAGAGTTATGCAATGCTTAAAGAAAAAGGTAAGCTAGTAGTTTTTTGGACAAACCTTCCGCAAATGTTCGAAATGGCAGACCCCGCTGCTATGAATACGGAAGTAGGAAAGTGGGGTGTCGATAACAACGTTTCGATGAATAGCATTGATCTAACAACCGCTCACAGACAGTTTTGGTCTACAGCTTATACTGAGGCTCTAAGTATGGATGAAATATTGCAAGCAGAAATACCTGAAGAGTGGGAACACCTGATGAACGAGCGTGTAATAGTGTCCGGGCTATGTGAAAAGGGAGACGCTGGCGGAATTTATAGATGGTTATATGTTTTCACAAAGAACAATGATAAAGACTAAGCATAATATGAAAATGAACGGAGACAGGCCGGGTAAACTGCAGATAACAAGCGGTTTAGCGAAATGTCGGTAGGAGTGGAAGCCAGTAGTCTTCTGCACCTCTCAACCTCTCTGATAGTTCGGGCATCGGCGCACCCAACCCGCCACTTCGCCAAGCCGCCGGGCGTTATATGACATTCGACCTAGCGCGGTGCGATTTTATTGGCAATGCTTTGAGAAAAACCTTTGATTCATTTTATGCAGAATCCTTATTATGAAAATGCCTAAATGTATCATAAAGCAGTTTGCTTATTTTTCCACTCCAACTGAGGGAGATGATGAATTGAAAATTGGGTACTATTATCGGAGCATATTATTAGGTGTGTTGGAAAAAACTGAAAATGGTTTCATTTATACATCCAATATTGCAAATGAACAATACTCTGTGGATAAGGGCATATTGACCTTTAGCGAATATGGATTGTGGAATTCATATAAAAGGGAAAGCAAGACGCTTTTTTCCGACTTCGTTGATCTGTTAAAGAGCTGCTCGAGAATAGATATTTTGGAAACTGCAAAGATTTCTTCCACTGACTCGCGTTGGGAGATACTTGCCAAACTTTCTAGGCTTGAATGGGGCACCTCTAGTTTTTATGTAGGTCAGATACTATAGTCTTTTGAAACAAAGCGAATATTATAGCTATTAAGCAGAGTGCAAAGACAAATGGAATCAGTCCGGGTAAACGGCAGATAACAAGCGGTTTGGCGCAATGGCGGTTGGAGTGGATACAGAAAGTCTTCTGCGCCCCTTGACCGTTGGTGATAGTTCGGGTCATAGCGCTCCCAATCCGCCACTTCGCCAAGCCGCCGGGCGTTATCTGCCATTCACCCTAGCGCGGTGCGTGTTTATTGACAATACTTTGAAAGTTGCTTTTGATTTGATTTAATGCAGATTGTTATATTATCAAGGAGAACTTTGAATGGATATTTCTGAGAATCATCTCCAACAATTCTTGGTGCCTATTCCAAGTGGAACGGAACGGATTCGGCACTATCGAGATAATCAAAAATGGATTAGCTCTGATTCCAAAATGAGTATTCCAGGTTCAAGAAGAAATATGGAAGAAATTAAGTGTGACGTTTACATAAAATCTTTTTATCTTTCCAAATACCCTATTTCTCAGGGTTTTTACGATACTATGCTTAAAGGGATTACGTCAAGTATTGATTTACCAGTAGTCAATGTTTCATGGTTTGACGCAGTTCGGTTTTGTAATCTTCTTTCCAAAGCAAACGGATTAACAGAATGTTATTCGATTGACGGTAATAATGTTTCATGTGATTTCGAGAGAAATGGATATAGGCTGCCGACAGACGCGGAATGGCAATACGCTTGCAAAGCAGGCTCTAATAAATATCATTATGGTTTTATTGATGACATTGCATGGTATGCGAACAACTCAAATGGAGTGCCTCATGCTACGGGGGGAAAAGAACCCAATGCGTATGGTCTATATGATATGTTGGGGAATGTCTGGGAGTGGTGTTGGGACTTATACGATGAAGATACATATGGTTCATATCGTGTATTTCGTGGAGGTAGTTGGGCAGAAGCAGCTCGCGGGTGTGGCGCAACCTCTCGCCGCCGTAGCTACCCGACATTTTTTATTGACGATCTCGGATTTCGTGTAGCGAGGTCTTATGTTTAGAGTCGTGTAGTTATTATACAGCATAATGTGAAGATAGATGGATTCTGTCCGGGTAAACGGCAGATAACAAGCGGTTTGGCGAAATGGCGGTTGTTGTGGAAACCTGTAGTCTTCTGCTCCCTATGACACTTTGCGGTAATTCGAGTTACGGCGCGCCCCATCCGCCACTTCGCCAAGCCGCCGGGCGTTATATGCCATATGCCCTACTACGGTGGTATACAATTAGATATGTTTCTGCTATTATTGATGATGTAGATAATTACATAAACGGAGGTTAAGAATAATGCCATTGGTTGCTGCTAATTGCACAAATTGCGGTGGTGTGCTGGAGGTTGATTCAGGGTTGGAAGCTGCTATTTGTAAATACTGTGAAACACCGTTTATTGTTGAAAAAGCAATAAACAATTACAACATCGCAAATGCTAGGATAAATGCACAGACGGTGATAGTAAATGCTATGAATAGTGATTTTGTTGTTGAAGGCGGGGTGTTAGTTAAGTATACGGGCAATGATAAAAAGGTGATTATCCCAGAAACGGTGAAAGTAATTGCAGATGAATCCTTTCTTGACAATCTGAACATTGAATCAGTTGTAATAACAAAAAGTGTTGTAAAAATCATGACACCATATGAAGCACACCATGATCTCACTATATTTGATAGCTACTACAAGGCTAAATACAAACGCGGCGCATTTGAAGGATGCACTTCTTTGAAAGAGGTCTATATTGCTGATAGCGTGAAATCATTAAGCACAGGTATATTTGCGCGTTGCCCTAACTTAACAGTCTTAACGCTTGAAGGTGATGTATCATTAAATGGTAAGACCATCAAATATAATTACGACGCTCAACGTTGGAACTCTTTGGGCGCAGACTATAATATACCTCGTGATTTGACAATACCAAAGGATATTGACCGTTTAAGCCCGATGCAAATGGTTGCTGTGTATGACTGTATTTTTTGGGATTACCACAATACCAGCAAGGACGCTGGAAAGGATAGATATATCAACGGAATAAACATGACCGAAAAACGAAATAAAGCGTCTGCAATTATCCAAGAAGAAAATGAAAAGCGTATGGCTCAAGCACGTGCTTGGAAAAAACAAGGATTATGCGTTTATTGCGGTGGAAAAGTGAACATATGGACAAAGAATTGCAGGAGTTGCTCCAAATACAACGGCAAATGATAATGACCTCGTAGTTTTCTCGAAAGATATTAAGTGTTGTCAACATCCGGGCAAACGGCATATAACAAGCGGTTTAGCGAAATGGCAGTTGGTGTGGAAGCCGAATTGCTGCCGCGCCCCTGCCCTCAAGCTATAGTTCAGGTCATGGCGCACCCAATCCGCCACTTAGCCAAGCTGCCGGGCGTTATGTGAAATATGCCCTGCTGCTTGTGGAATCCGGAGGAACATATGCCCGTGTTATTTGCGATGTAGATGATTTACTAAATCAAA